>Ga0209296_1002929_pt1 | contig 11874 bp, 9 predicted proteins | sample S_130206_EF_Meta_FD_187319 | JGI IMG/M metagenome (GOLD analysis project Ga0209296, IMG submission 187319) | Freshwater microbial communities from Lake Simoncouche, Canada to study carbon cycling - S_130206_EF_MetaG (SPAdes) (version 2) | ecosystem: Environmental > Aquatic > Freshwater > Lake ...
AACTTGGATAGGAGTCATGCCAGCAGGTGCACCAACTGGAATCGATCCTTTATCTGCACTTAGAATTTCTACATCACATCTTCGCTCTCCAAAATTAAATAATTTACCACCACTAACAGGTGGCTTGGTTGGTTACCTTGGCTATGAGATTGTTCGTAGATTGGAAAAACTACCTAATCTATCTAAGAAAGATATTGAGATTCCAGAGATTGCAATGATGCTCACCTCAGATTTGGCAGTTTATGATCATAAAGAGGGTGTCATTACATTAATAGCGAATGCAATAAATTGGGATGGCAGTGCAGATCGAGTTGATTTAGCATATGAAAAAGCAATTGAAAGATTAGATAAAATGGAGATGGATTTAAACCAAAGATTAGTACCGTTAGCCAAGGCCATTCCAGCTAGACAAACTCCAACTTACTCTCGTAATACGACTGATTTAGAATATATAAGTAAAGTTGAGTTAATTAAGGAAGAGATTAAGTCTGGCGAAGCTTTTCAAGTAGTTCTTTCTCAACGGTTTTCAATGCCCGTTGCATGCAAGCCATTTGATATTTACCAAGTACTACGTGAACAAAACCCAAGCCCTTACATGTATATATTTAATTTTTCTAATGATCTTTCAGTCGTTGGTTCTAGCCCGGAAGCATTAGTAAAAGTAACTGGTGAGAATGTAATGATTCACCCAATCGCAGGGACTAGGGCTAGAAATGTTGATCCAAAGGTTGATCTACAGGTTGCTCAGGCCTTACTTGAAGATCCAAAGGAGCGGGCGGAACATTTAATGCTGGTAGATCTTGGTCGTAATGATTTAGGTCGAGTATGCCAAGCCGGGTCAGTAGAGGTGACTGAATTTATGCAGATCGAGAAGTATTCTCATGTCATGCATATTGTTTCTACTGTTGTTGGAAAATTATTATCTAGGGTTGCCCCAATTGAAGCATTGTTTTCTGTATTCCCTGCTGGCACATTATCTGGTGCACCAAAGCCACGAGCCATGGAAATTATCGAGGAGAATGAACCAACCAAGCGAGGTATCTATGGTGGAACAATTGGTTACCTTGATTTCACTGGCAATATTGATACATGCATTGCAATTAGAACTGCAGTTATTAAAAATCAGATTGCCTATGTTCAGGCTGGAGCTGGGATAGTGGCTGATTCAGATCCGGCATCTGAAAATCAAGAGTGTATAAGTAAAGCAGCAGCAGTTTTGGGTGCGGTTGCTACTGCCAACTCAATGGCTAACACAAAATGAAAAATTCGCTCTTTGGAATTTTGATATTAGTTGGGTTGTCGACTTACTTAATACTTAAATTAAGTAAAAAGGCTGGATCAGATAAATATAAGTTAAAGCCAAAAAGTAAATGGAATGCACTCTCAGAAGGGAATGATCCAACTGATGAGTGAGTCAAATGTTTTAGGTTCAATTATTGAGGGCGTATTAGAAGATGTCCAAAAACGTATTGTTCCAATTGCGCAACTTCGTGACCAATTGCAGTCTGCTCCAAAACTAAGAAATGCCTACTCCGCGTTGAGTAAGGAGCCAATGCGATTAATCGCAGAGGTAAAGAGATCTTCTCCAAGCAAGGGCGAGTTGGCGGTAATCGCTGATCCAGTTTCACTTGCTGAAAACTATCAAGAGGGTGGAGCTGATGTAATAAGCGTGTTAACTGAAGAGCGTCGATTTAAGGGAAGCATTTCAGATCTAATTGCAGTTCGCGCCGCATTAGATATTCCGGTTTTAAGAAAAGATTTTATTGTTACTGAGTTTCAAGTGTATGAATCTAGAATTCTTGGTGCAGATTTGATGCTATTAATTGTTGCTGGATTATCAAAATCACAACTTACCGACTTTTATCAATTAGCTACCGAGCTTGGCATGGATGTGTTGGTTGAGGTCCATAATTTGAAAGAGGCAGAAATTGCTTTAGACATCAAATCGAAAATAATTGGTGTTAACTCACGAAATTTAAAGACGCTTGAGGTAGATGATAAAAATTTTGAATTGATATTGCCGCAGCTGCCAGATTCTGTCGTTAAGGTTGCTGAGTCAGGTATCAGCCAACGTTCTCAGGTTGCATTTGTTCAATCATTGGGTGCAAATGCAGTTCTGATCGGGGAGACTCTCGTTAAGGCAGGTAACCCAATTCATACGATTAAAGATCTGCTCAATCGGTGAAGATCTAATAAACTCTACCCATGACCCAAAGTAAAAATACGCAAAGTATGGACTCATCTGTACTTGGTCACTTTGGCCCGTACGGCGGAAGGTTTGTACCTGAAGCTTTAATTGCAGCACTTGATGAATTAGCCGCTGCACATTTATCTGCACAATCAGATGTATCTTTTCAAACTGAGCTAAATGAACTTCATAAGACTTATACCGGTAGACCAAGTATTTTAACTGAGGCAAAAAGATTCTCGCAATATGCCGGTGGTGCGCGAATATTATTAAAGCGCGAAGATTTAAATCACACTGGCAGTCATAAAATTAATAATGTACTAGGTCAAGCACTACTAACAAAGCGAATGGGAAAAAGCAGAATTATTGCCGAAACTGGCGCAGGTCAACACGGTGTGGCTTCTGCAACAGCAGCTGCATTGTTTGGGTTGGAATGTGTTGTCTATATGGGCGAAGCAGATACCAAGCGACAATCGTTAAATGTTGCAAGGATGAAATTACTTGGCGCAACTGTTGTTCCAGTAACACAGGGATCTAAAACTTTAAAGGATGCGATTAATGAGGCTATGCGAGATTGGGTTACAAATGTTGAGACCACTCACTACCTATTAGGAACAGTTGCAGGTCCGCATCCTTTCCCAACCATGGTTAGAGATTTTCAAAGAATTATTGGTGTTGAAGCGCGTGAGCAGGTGCTCGAACTAACTGGCAAACTGCCAGATGCAGTTCTTGCATGTGTTGGTGGTGGCTCCAATGCAATTGGAATTTTTCACCCTTTCATTGAGGATAAGAATGTGCGCCTAATTGGGCTTGAAGCTGGTGGAAAAGGAATTGAAACCGGATTACACGCTTCAACCATCTCTGGTGGAACTCCTGGAGTACTTCACGGAACACGATCATATGTTTTGCAAGATAAAGATGGACAAACAGTTGAGTCACACTCAATATCTGCTGGATTAGATTATCCAGGAGTAGGTCCAGAACATGCTTACTTAAATGATATTGGCAGAGCAGAGTATCGATCGATTACAGATGATCAAGCTATGTATGCATTCTCGTTATTGAGTAAATCAGAAGGAATTATTCCAGCGATAGAGACAGCACATGCACTAGCCGGGGCACTTGAGATTGGTAATGAGCTTGGCAAGGATGCAACATTGTTAATTAATCTTTCTGGTCGGGGCGATAAAGATGTTCAAACAGCAGCTGAATACTTTGGAATACCGCTTTAATGCCAACTGCCCTTGATAATCTTTTTATAAAAACAAAAAGTGAAAATAGGGCTGCATTAATTGGCTTTTTACCAGCTGGCTTTCCAACTCAAAAGGAATCGATAGGGATAATTAAATCTATGATTGATGGTGGAGTTGATGCAATTGAGATCGGCTATCCATACTCGGACCCAGTTATGGATGGGCCAGTGATCCAAGCTGCATCTGAGCAAGCAATAAGTAATGGAGTTGGGGTGGATGAGGTTTTCGATTTACTCAAGATAAGTGTCGAGTATGGCGCTCCCTCAGTTGTTATGAGTTACTGGAGTCCAATTGAAAAATATGGTGTTGCTAGATTTGCTGCAGCGGTATTAAGTGCAAAAGGTTCTGGCGTAATCACTCCTGATTTAACTGTTGAGGAATCTGAAAGCTGGAAGCAGGAGTCAGATAAAAATCTACTAAATAGAATTTATGTTGTTGCGCCAAGTACGACAAATGAGCGATTAGCAAAAGTAACCTCAGAGTGCTCAGGATTTATTTATGCTGCAAGTTTGATGGGAGTCACCGGAGCCAGAGATGTTGTTTCAGCAAATGCAAGTGCTCTAGTTAGTCGAATTAGATCTACTAGCAACACTCCAGTTGCAGTTGGATTAGGAGTTTCAACTAAAGAGCAGGCAAAGGTTGTAGCCACTTATGCTGATGGCGTGATTGTTGGCTCTGCTTTTATTAAGATAATTCAAGAGAATGGTGCTGGTAGATCTGGCTTGAAGAAAGTTAAAAAACTAGCTCAATCTTTATCTGAAGGAGTAAGAAATGGTAGATAAATTCAAAGTTGCTCAACCATGGCTGACACTAATTGCTCGATTAATTTTGGGTGCAGTTTTGCTAGTCGCCGGAGCTCTTAAAATTGGTAGTTTACAAAAATCTGCAATGGCGGTTAGAGCTTATGAGCTCCTACCGGTTCAACTTGCTAATTTTTTAGGTTACACCTTGCCTTGGATTGAAATTGGGATTGGCTTACTTTTAATTACCGGAGCAGCGGTAAAAATTTCTGGATTAATCGGTGCAATAACAATGCTGGCATTTATTATTGCAATTGCTCAGGCATGGGCTAGGGGTTTAAGCATTGATTGTGGTTGCTTCGGTGGTGGCGGTGCTATTGACCCAGAGGACACAAGGTATCTATCTGAAATTATTCGAGATTTAGGCTTATTTATCCTGGGGATTTACTTGTATTTATATCCAAAGGGTAGATTTGGTTTAGATAAATAGGAAAATAGCCTGGTTAAGTAGAGGAGGAAAGATATGGCAACAAATAATGGTGGCGATAAGGGAACTCGCAACTTAGTAATAATAATGGTCTCATTTATTGTTGTAGTTGGAGTTGTATTCTCATTAATTAGTAACCGATCAAGCACGTCAGCTGCAATTCCGGCATCTGTATCTGCTGATGATGGCTATGGAATTGTATTAAATCCAAATACTAAACCAACTATTGATGTTTATATAGATTACCAGTGCCCAGTCTGTAAGACCTTTGAAATACTAAATGGCGAATACTTGAATGAAGTTATTGCGCAGAATAAGGCAAAAGTTGTTTATCACCCAATGACATTTCTTGGTCCGGAATCAATTTTAGCCGCTAATGCAGCAGCATGTGCAGCTGATGAAAATGAATTCGTCGCCATGAATTTAGCGATATTCCAAGATCAATCTGCAAATGAGAATTCTGGAAAATGGCAAGGTGATGCGATGCTGAATATTGGTAAATCTATTGGTATTAACTCCGCAAAATTTGAAAAATGTATTAACGATGGAAACTATGTAAAGTGGACTGGAAATGTTGCATCAGCCTCAGCTGCTGCGAATGTAAACGGAACTCCAACAGTTTTTGTAAACGGTAAGGAACTAGACCGAAATACTGAATACGGAGATCCTATTAAGTTTAAAGCAGCACTAGCGGCTGGCGGCGTTAAGTAGTTTTTCTGCTTAACACAAATGCTTGAACTAATTCCGAGCCCTAGCTCATCACAAATTTCGCTAGGGCCGGTAACAATTCACTATTACGCACTTTGCATTATTACAGGGATTACGGTTGCAATTTGGTTAGGCCGCAAGCGCTACGCATCCTATGGTGGTAATCCCGAAGACGTCTCTGAGGCTGCAATTTGGGCAGTACCGTTTGGAATTATTGGTGGGCGTATTTATCATGTAATTACTTCTCCACAAAAATACTTCGGCGAGAATGGCAATCCAGCAGATGCATTCCGAATTTGGGAGGGCGGTCTAGGTATTTGGGGAGCTATATTACTTGGTGCAGTTGGGGCATTCATTTATTTCAGAACACATAAAACCACTCTAAGATTTAATCAATTCTTAGATGCTTTAGCACCAGGGGTAATAATTGCTCAAGCAATAGGCAGGGTTGGTAATTATTTTAATCAAGAAGTATTTGGTAAACCAACTAATCTGCCTTGGGGAATTGAAATTAAACCGTTTAATCGGTCTGATGGTTATGAAGAGTTTTTGAAATTTCACCCAACGTTCTTGTATGAGTTAATTTGGTGTTTGTTCATCGCATATTTGCTTATTAAATTACCTGGTTTTATAAAGAAATTTGTAAACAACTCGGGCGATGTATTTGCCCTATATGTATTTGGCTATACCGCTGGCAGATTGTGGATTGAGGCACTTCGAATTGATGAAGCAAATTATATTTTAGGATTTCGCCTAAATATATGGGTTTGTCTGTTTGTACTAGCGGGATCTGCTATCTATTTATTCAAAAGTACTCGACGTGGCAACACAACCGATATTCAAGAAGCAAGTTAGGATTGATAAGTGGGATTAGAAGAAGTACAAATGCGAAATTTAGATCACCGGGCAAATCGAGCTGGATGGCTTCGTGCTGCAGTACTTGGCGCAAATGATGGCTTGGTTTCTACCTCAAGCTTGATGGTTGGAATTGCAGCTGCTAATAAGAGTGATTTTTTAGTAACTGCTGGTCTTGCCGGAATCGTGGCCGGTGCAATGTCTATGGCTGTTGGTGAGTACGTTTCTGTTAAATCACAGAATGATATTGAGGCCGCTGATAGAGAGATTGAAATTAATCAACTAGCTACTGATCCAGAAGGTGAGTTTGCAGAGCTTGTTCATATATATATGAATCGTGGTTTAAATGAAAATTTAGCCAAAGAGGTTGTAACAGCAATGCATAATCAAGATCCATTAGAGGCACATTTAAGAGATGAGTTAGGTCATTTCGACCATACAAGAGCCAGACCAGTTCAAGCAGCAATTGCATCTGCAATAGCTTTTACTGCCGGAGGTATTGTTCCATTAATCGGAGCATTGGTTTCATCTTCAAATCAAGTCACATTAATTCTCGCCTTTACAGCCCTTGGATTACTAGGTGCTGGTTTTATCAGCGCAAAGATTGCGGCTTCACCAATTCCAAAAACTATTATTAGAATTTTCATGGGTGGAGCCCTTGGTGTGGCAATTACCGCTGGAATTGGTTGGTTAGTAGGGCTGACCGGGATTTAATTCCCCTGATACAATTTCACCAGATCATAAGTTGAAGTTGGGCCATTGTCGTCCCGACCCTTTAACGGGAGCGGCCTTTCAAGTTGGAAAATAGAAAGCTTTTTTCTACCACCCCAAACGCAGTTGGGTTATATGACCCTGCCAATGAACATGATGCATGTGGTGTTGCTATGGTCGCTACTTTAAATAAATTACCAAATCATGACATTGTTTCTAAAGCCCTAACTGCATTAAGAAATTTAGAGCACCGTGGTGCATCAGGAGCTGAACCAGATAGCGGCGATGGAGCCGGAATATTAATTCAAATACCAGATAAATTTTATCGATCAACTATTGATTTTGATCTGCCAGTAGCAGGTCAGTATGCAACTGGAATATTTTTTATTAATGCTGGTAATGAGGATCATCGGAAAAATATTGAAAAGATTGCCAGTGAAGAGGGTTTACAGGTACTAGGTTGGCGAGATCTACCAATAAATTCTAAATCTTTAGGTAAGACAGCACTGTCAGTTATGCCTGATTTCAAACAAATATTTGTCAGAGGTAAAAACAAAGAGGCTGATTTAATTTTAGAACGACTAGCATTTTGCCTTCGCAAACGAATTGAACACACGATGCCAATTTATATTCCTTCACTTTCTTGCCGAACAATTGTGTATAAAGGCATGTTAACCACTGGGCAACTTGAAGAGTTTTTCCCAGATCTTTCTAACCCGCTAGTTGAATCAGCATTAGCACTTGTGCATTCAAGATTTTCAACAAATACATTCCCTTCCTGGCCGCTAGCTCATCCATATCGTTACATTGCGCATAATGGAGAGATAAATACTGTTAAAGGAAATCGTAATTGGATGCGTGCGCGCGAAACATTACTTGAAAGTGATTTAATCCCAGGTGATTTAAAACGTCTATTTCCAATTGTTAATAATTCTGGAAGTGATTCTGCATCATTTGATGAGGTATTAGAACTGTTGTATTTAGGTGGGCGCTCCCTTCCGCATTCAGTATTGATGATGATTCCAGAAGCCTGGGAAAATCATGCAACCATGTCACAAGAACGTAAAGATTTTTATGCATTTCACTCTGCTTTGATGGAACCTTGGGATGGTCCTGCTTGCGTTACATTCACTGATGGCAAGCAAGTTGGCGCTGTATTAGATAGAAATGGATTACGCCCCTCAAGATTCTGGGTTACTGATGATGGGTTAGTAGTTTTAGCAAGTGAGGTTGGAGTTTTAGATTTTGCTCCTGAAAAAGTTATTCGCAAAGGAAGACTTCAGCCCGGCAAAATGTTTTTAGTTGATATTGAGGCGGGTCGAATAATTGAAGATGATGAGATTAAACAATCACTTGCAACTTCAGCACCATATGCTGATTGGCTCCACGCTGGTTTGGTTCGGTTAAGTGACTTACCCGCTAGAGAACATATTGTTTATCCGCACTCCTCAGTTGTGCGCCGGCAAAGAGCATTTGGTTACACCGAAGAAGAGATTCGAATAATTATCACCCCAATGGCAAAAAATGGTGCAGAACCTTTAGGTTCTATGGGAACTGATACTCCAATTGCTGCTTTATCTGATAAATCTAGATTGTTATTTGATTACTTTGCTCAATTATTTGCTCAAGTTACAAATCCGCCACTGGATGCAATCAGGGAAGAGTTAGTCACTTCACTTGGGGGATCAATTGGGCCTGAGCATAATTTATTAGATCCAGGTCCATCTTCATGCCGACAAATTTCTTTGCAGTTTCCAGTAATTGACAATGATGAACTTGCAAAAATAATTCACGTTAATGCTGATGGAGATCAACCTGGTTTTGAATGCCACGTTGTGCGTGGGCTATTCCCAATTGCAGGTGGTGGAAAATTATTGGTCGCAAGAATTGAAGAAATACGAAAAGAAGTTTCGAAAGCAATTGACGAGGGTGCAAGAATTATTGTTTTATCAGATCGAGATGGTGATGCTGAGAATGCACCGATACCTTCTTTACTTCTAACCTCCGCTGTTCACCACCATTTGATTCGTGAAAAAACTCGAACAAAAGTGGGATTAGTTGTGGAAAGTGGTGAGGTAAGAGAGGTTCACCATGTTGCATTGTTAATTGGTTTTGGAGCTGCCGCCGTAAATCCATATCTAGCAATGGAAAGTGCTGAAGATTTAGTTCGCCAAGGAGTAATTACTGGAATTACACCAGAAAAAGCAGTGAGAAATTTAATTAAATCACTTGGTAAAGGTGTGCTAAAAGTTATGTCAAAGATGGGTGTCTCAACTATCGCCTCCTATACCGGAGCTCAGATATTTGAAGCGATTGGTTTATCAAAGGAGATTGTCGATGAGTATTTTGTCGGCGTAACCTCAAGATTAGGTGGGGTTAATATTGAAACTGTTGCCCAAGAAACAATTAAAAGACACCATATTGCTTATCCACCAGGAGGAGAGATCCCGGGTGCTAAGCGGCTGCAAATTGGTGGCGAGTATCAGTGGCGCCGTGAAGGAGAGCCACATTTATTTGATCCAGAAACCGTCTTTACTCTGCAGCATGCAACCCGTGCAAAAAGATTTGATGTTTTTAAGCGATATACCAGCAGAGTTGATGACCAATCTCGCAGATTAATGACTTTGCGTGGCTTGTTTGATTTTAAAGAAGGAGTTAGAAAACCAATCTCAATTGATGAGGTCGAACCAATATCTGAAATCTTAAAACGATTTGCTACGGGTGCTATGTCTTACGGATCAATATCTCAAGAGGCTCATGAAACCTTAGCGATAGCTATGAACCGAATTGGCGGTAAATCAAATACGGGTGAGGGCGGAGAAGATCCAGCCCGCAATACTGCAGATAGCAATGGAGATTCACGGAGATCTGCAATTAAGCAGGTAGCAAGTGGCAGGTTTGGTGTAACAAGTGAGTACTTAGTAAATGCAGATGATATTCAGATCAAGATGGCGCAGGGAGCAAAGCCGGGTGAAGGCGGTCAGTTACCCGGCAACAAGGTATATCCATGGATTGCAAAGGTTAGATATTCAACACCTGGCGTTGGATTAATTTCACCTCCGCCACATCATGATATTTACTCGATTGAAGATCTTGCTCAACTAATTCATGATCTAAAGAATGCAAATAAAAATGCACGCGTGCATGTGAAGTTAGTTGCCGAGGTTGGTGTTGGAACGGTTGCTGCAGGTGTAAGTAAGGCGCATGCTGATGTAGTTCTAATTTCTGGTCATGATGGCGGCACAGGCGCTTCTCCGCTTACATCATTAAAACATGCTGGTGCGCCATGGGAGTTGGGCCTTGCTGAGACACAACAAACTTTGATGTTAAATGGGCTTCGAGATCGAATTGTTGTTCAAGTTGATGGTCAAATGAAGACAGGCAGAGATGTATTAATAGCAGCTTTGTTAGGAGCGGAAGAGTTTGGCTTTGCAACCGCGCCACTAGTGGTCTCTGGTTGCGTAATGATGCGTGTTTGTCATCTTGATACATGCCCAGTTGGTGTGGCAACTCAAAACCCAGAGCTGCGTAAGAAATTCAATGGCAAACCGGAGTTCGTTGAAACATTTTTTGAATATATCGCCCAAGAGGTAAGAGAGTTGTTAGCAAAGATTGGCTTTAAGAGTCTTGAAGAAGCAATTGGCCAGGTTGAGTTACTTGATACAAAATCAGCAGTTGCTCACTGGAAGGCAAGTGGCTTAGATCTTTCTCCATTATTGATCGCGCCAAGTAATGATGGTTCTAGAAAAAATAATACAACTCAAGATCATGGACTAGATGCCGCATTAGACAATGAGCTAATTAAATTATCTGCCAGTGCTTTAAGTAAGTCAGTGCCAGTTAGACTTGAAATGAAAGTACGAAATGTGAATCGAACAGTAGGAACAATGCTTGGTGCTGAGATAACTCGAAAGTATGGGGGAGCAGGCTTGGCGGCTGACACAATAGATATAACTTTCCATGGTTCAGCTGGTCAATCATTCGGTGCATTTATTCCTTCTGGTCTGACCCTAAGGCTTTACGGAGATAGTAATGATTATGTAGCTAAAGGTTTATCTGGTGGACGAGTAATTATTCGACCTGATGAGAAAGCTAAATTTGATTCAAACTCAAATGTAATTGCAGGAAATGTAATTGGCTATGGCTCTACCTCCGGAGAGATCATGATTGCTGGTGTTGTTGGTGAGCGATTCTGCGTTAGAAACTCAGGGGCGATTGCAATAGTTGAAGGCGTCGGAGATCATGGTTGTGAATACATGACTGGTGGAACTGTAATTGTGCTTGGCTCTATCGGTAGAAACTTTGCTGCTGGTATGTCAGGCGGACGAGCATTTGTGCTAGATCTTGATCAACGCTTAGTTAACACTGAGATGGTAGATGTATTATCGTTACCAATAGATCAAGAAGAGATTGTTAAAGGACTTATCTCAAGATTTTATACTGAAACCGGTTCAAAAATAGCAAGTGAGGTTATTAATGATTGGGCGAATAGTAAGAGTCGTATTTCCTTGGTAATGCCAAGAGATTACGCAAGAGTGTTAGAGGTAATGGCAAAAGCAGAACGTGAAGGCTTGCCAGTAGAGAGTGCGGTTATGGCGGCAATCAATGGCTGATCCAAAAGGTTTTTTAAGCACTCCAAGAGAGCTACCTAAGCGACGTCCAGTTGATGTTCGAATCAAGGACTGGAAAGAGGTTTATCAGGAGCAGGAGTTTGGCCAGTTACAAAAGCAGGCTGGCCGATGCATGGATTGTGGAATTCCATTTTGTCATCAAGGTTGTCCGCTCGGAAATTTAATCCCAGAATGGAATGATTTGATTTGGCGCGGTGAAAAAGCTGAAGCAATCGATCGCCTTCATGCTACAAATAATTTTCCAGAGTTCACTGGCAGATTGTGTCCAGCACCATGTGAAACTGCATGTGTTGTTGCGATT
>Ga0209296_1002932_pt1 | contig 11864 bp, 13 predicted proteins | sample S_130206_EF_Meta_FD_187319 | JGI IMG/M metagenome (GOLD analysis project Ga0209296, IMG submission 187319) | Freshwater microbial communities from Lake Simoncouche, Canada to study carbon cycling - S_130206_EF_MetaG (SPAdes) (version 2) | ecosystem: Environmental > Aquatic > Freshwater > Lake ...
TTTGTGGGAGCCTCCTGTAGCATATCCAAACGATAATAATTCTTATACTTGGAATGAAACACAACAAAATTGGGTAGAAGTACAAACAGGAACAACTTAAATTAAATGGATACGGTAGACATACTAGCAAAGATAAGGATACATGATGATAGGTAGATTAATAGCAATTTTGTTTCTAAGCCGTGATTTGGCCCATAGAGAACATTTAAAAACAACTTCTTATGCACAACATGTTGCATTGAATGAGTTTTATGATGCTATTGTAGACCTTGCTGATAAGTTAACAGAAGCATATCAAGGGCGGCACGAAATTATTGCAAACATCCCACTACTAAAAGATGAAAGCCCTAAAGCAGTTCCAGCTGATATGTTAAAAAACCATATGGATATGGTAGAAAAACTTAGATATACTGCTATTGATAAAACTGATACTCCGTTACAAAATATAGTAGATGAAGTTGTTGGCCAGTATTTATCCACTCTTTATAAATTACGCAACTTAAAATGAGATTATTATGGCTGACGAAAATAGATCGCTCCCTTTGACTGATGCTCAAATCGAAGAGTTAGTAGAAAGAGTTACTGAAAAAGTAATTCAAAATGTTTATATTGGTATTGGGGAATCAGTGGTTAAAAAATTCTTTTGGGTAGTTGGTTTAGGTTCTTTAGCCTTGTTAACTTGGTTAGCTGGCACAGGAAAATTACAATGATATGCCAAACGTTAATCCAATTGCCGAAGGAGCAAAGTCTCTAAGTGAAGGATTAAGTCAGGCTCGTGAAGCAGGAAAAAGTCTTACTAAAAGTATTCAAGAGATACAGCATGACGGAGTAGAAGTAGCGCAGGAACAATTAGCAGAACGTAGACGTAAAAAAGCATACGAAGAAGCAACAGAAAACTCGATGATATATCGGGCAATCCAAGAATATGAAAGTCAAAGTGCTGTAATTAAAGCCGAAAGTGATGCTGAAAAAGAATTTAAATCAAAATATGGCGCAAAAGAGTGGAGTAAAGTACTTGAACTCAAAGACGTAGTTGAAAAAGAACATTTAGAAAACACAAAGTATTACGGACATAAGTTAAGTGATGTTAGGCGAGCGCAGTTGTGGTGTTTATTTGCAGCAGCTATTTGCACTTATTTGCTGTGGAAGTTTAGGTACATATGATATGGGTAACTGTTTGGTTCATATTATATTTAATTGAATTAGTTTTATTAGCAATAGCATTTGTTCTATGGTGGGAAATTAAAGAACTTGAAAAGAAACCTAAATACAAAGTTATACGAGAGCGAATAGAACGAACCAAAAAGGATATAGTGCGTGGATGATGAGTTATTTAAATTATGGTTAGTTTTTGCTATGGTTGTAGTAGTATTTTTAATTTTACTCAAATAGGATATATATGTTTCCATTAACAGCACTTTTTGATGTAGGTATGAAAGTCTTGGACAAGTTTATTCCTGACCCAGAAGCTAAAGCCAAAGCCCAGCAAGAACTTTTACAAATGCAACAAGAAGGTAAATTAGCAGAATTAAACGCTGACAATATAGAGGCTCAAGAACTTACCAAACGACAAGCTGCTGATATGATGTCAGACTCTTGGCTATCTAAAAACATTCGACCTATGACGCTTATATTCATTCTAATAACCTATACAGTCTTCGGCATGATGAGTGCATGGGATATTGAAGTTAATAACAATTATGTGGAGTTGCTAGGCCAATGGGGCATGTTAATAATGAGCTTTTACTTTGGTGGTAGGACACTGGAGAAGGTTATGGAGATGAAGAAAAATGCTAAGTAATTGGGAAAAGTCATTTAATATGGTTATCGCCCATGAGGGCGGTTTTACTAATGACCAACGTGACAAAGGTAATCATTTACCGGATGGTCGTGAAGGTTGCACGATGTGGGGATGTACTCAGGCTAACTGGGAAAAATACATCGGGCACACTGTTACTCAGGATGATATGAAAGCGTTGAAAAAAGAAGATGTTAAACCACTTTATAAAAGAGATTACTGGGATGCCGTTCGAGGTGATGATTTACCTGCTGGTGTGGACTACGCCGTTTTTGACTTTGCTATTAATGCTGGACCAGCCGCTGCTCGTAAGATGATTCAACGAGCATTGGGCGTAACTGCGGACGGGGTGTTTGGTCCAATGACATTGGCGGCTATTCAAAAAGCTGATGGTAAAGAACTTATGCAAAAGTTTAGTGACGCAAAAACGGCTTTTTATAAATCGTTAGATAATTTCCCAGTTTATGGTAAAGGCTGGCTTAGACGTGTAGCCGATGTCGAAACTGTTGCATTAACAATGGTAGGATAACTTTACATACATACATTTTTAGAGCATAATAAGATCTCTATTAACTAAAGGAGTTTTAACATGGCGATGACCATTGAAGAATTTGTAGAAAAAAGTGGCGGAGAAGTTGTAGCTGGAAATATTATTGTTGGCATAATGGCTAGTCGTAAGATTGTTGGCGTAATCGAAAACGGTACTTTTAACCTAAATGCTGACGGACAAGCTATACTAACAGCACTAGAAGCAGGAAAACCTGATGCTGCGTCTGCACGAGCTCCAAGGAAAAAAGCAACTGAAACAGCTGGTAAAACAGCTGAAGATGTAAGTAACTAAGTTTAATAAGGAAAAAGGGCCATGCCTTACATTCAACTCCAAAACTTTTCAGGAATTGTACCTAGGACAGGCCCTACTCAACTTGATGCAAGTCAAGCTCAAATTGCTGTAAACGTAAGAGAAACATCCAAAGAATTACGGTCTTGGAAAAAAGAAGTTTTTGAATATACTCCTAATTACGCAAACGTTCAAACAATATACAAGTTATATAATACATCTTCGGGTGCATATAGATGGCTTGAATGGACTACAGATGTTGATGTAGTAGTTGGCCCTGTAGGAGATATTACTGAGTCTAGAATATATTACACAGGCGATGGTGCTCCAAAGAAAACCAACTGGGCACTAGCAACAACATCAGGAGCTGGAACTAAACCATTTCCAAATGCATATTACAACATGGGTGTATTGGCACCCGCAGCCGCACCTACACTAGTTAAATCTGGTGGGTCGGGAACTGTTTATGAAGATAGAGCATACATATATACTAATGTAAGTACATTTGGTTCTGTTCAAGAAGAATCTGCTCCAAGTCCAGCTGGTACAGTTAATACTGTTGAACCTAATGCTACAGTTACGGTTTCTGGGTTTTCCAGCGTTGCTGTTAGCGGTTATAACATAACAAGCCGTAGGATATATAGATCAGTTACAGGTACTGGGTCAGTTGTTTATGCGTTTGTTGTTGAAATTCCGGTAGCTACTGCAAGTTATGCTGATACTGTATTAGCTGTAAATCTAGGTGGGACACTAGAATCTTTGTATTACACAGAACCGCCAAGCACACTACAAGGTATTGTAGCAATGGCCAACGGTATTTTAGCTGGATTTACAGGAAACCAAGTATGGTTTTGCGAACCATATTTACCCCACGCTTGGCCTGCTAATTACATGATGACGGTAAACGATGAGATTGTAGGTCTTGGAGTATTTGACAGCTCTGTTGTAGTTTTAACAGAACATCAGCCGTTTGTAATTACCGGAACAACCCCCGGGGGTATGTCTCAAGCTAAGCTTCCAATGATGCAACCATGTGTATCTAAAAAATCTATTACTACCGATCAGTACGGTATATTATATGCATCGCCTAATGGATTAGTTTCTATAGGTTCAGGAACGCAAGATGTTGTAACAACTGCACTATACACACGAGAAGAATGGCAAACTTTAAACCCATCTACCTTTGTGTCTAAAGTATACAACAATTTATATATTGGTTTTTATACAGCCGGTGGTGTTACACAATCCATTGTTATTGCTCGTGGAGACGTTCCACCATTGTTTGTTCTTGATTATTCAGCCTCGGCATTATATATAGATCATTCAAATGCAAGTATTTATGCCGTGTCTACAGTAGATAATTTAATTTACCAGTTAGATGCAGATACAAATAACAATACGTTTTACGAATGGATGTCTAAAAAGTTTGTAATGCCAAACCCTGTAAATTTTGCTGCTTTTAAAGTTATTGCAAACTATGATTATATTTCTGATGGGGCTGCTTATAACGCCCTTGTAGCTTCTATTATTGCTGCAAACCAAGCGCTATTTGCTTCTGCAAGTGGTAATTTACAAAGCGCTTTAAACGCTAACATTTTAAACTCATTTCCTGTAAATGGTTCAATTCTTACTACAATTCCGGGGTCCACAGCAACCACAAGAACAATTACTATATTTGTTTATGGTGATGGTAGCTTAATATATACAACCGGTGTAACTAACCAAGAACCAATTCGTTTACCTGCAACAACCAAAGCATATACGTACGAAATTAAAATATCAGGTAATGTACCTGTTCGTGGGTTTGACATGGCCACATCAATTGGGGAATTAAGGGCATTAGGAAATGGCTAATAAAAAACCGGCTATTCCAGTTGTTAACACAGGAGATCGTGCAGTTTTACTAGCGTTAAGTGCCATGAGGGAAAATATAGAACTTATTACAGGTATTCGGCCCGGAACTAGGCAAATCTCTACCCTTGGAACCTCGGCATCCACAAGTGATATGATATCAAAGATTAACGAAATTGTTGCAAGAATTAATTACAGCGGGGAATAATGAAAACTGCGGTATATGGTGAAGACCAATATGTTATACCTTGGGTAGGTAAAAGAATTGATGAAAATGATTTTGGTAGTGCTACAAGTATTGGATTAACTGAGAATGGTGTATTGATTGCGGGTGTAGTATTTAATCTGTATAACGGCCCGTCTATATGTATACATGTTGCAGCAGAGCCCGGAAAAAGGTGGATGACTAAAGATTTTTTATTTAGGACTTTCGCTTATCCATTTATTCAGTTAAAATGTAACAGAATCACGGGTTTAGTCCGTGTAGATAATTTGGAAGCACAGAAATTTGATGAACATCTGGGTTTTAAAAAAGAAGGCCTTCTTCGTAAGGCTGCTACTGACGGGACTGATATGATTTTATATGGTATGCTTAAAGAAGAATGCCGCTGGTTGGAGATAAAAATATGAGATATACTCACGAATATGACATGTTGCCCGAACGGGCGTTTCAAAAGAAACTATTTGGTAGCGCACCTGCTACTTTAGAAGGTGGTAAAGGTGGTGGTAGCGCTCCAGCTCCAGACCCAAATATTGGTAAAGCCCAAGAAAGAATGGCAACACTTGCTGAAAAACAATACGAAGACTTTGCAACAAAAATATGGCCAGCTCTTGAAAAACAAACTCAAACTCAGTTGGATATGTCCAACAAAGTTGAACAGCAACAATATGATATTACTCAAAAACAAGAGGCTTTAGCTGATGAACAATTAGCTCGGTTTAAACAATATGGTTATCCGTTACAGGAAAAAATATTTAAAGAAGCAGAAACAGCGGGAAGTAAAGAAGAGCAAGAACAGCAAGCAAGTTCTGCATTGTCAGATGTTAAAAGCCAATTTGAAGTAGCCAAAGCAAACACTGCAAGAAATATGCAGTCCTATGGTATTGATCCTACGTCAGGTGCGTATCGTGGACAAAATAATGCAAATCAAATAATGGAAGCTGCTACAGGTTCCGCTGCTGCTACTCGTGCTAGAAATGCTGCTATTCAGTTAGGTTGGGCAAAAAAAATGGATGCTTCTGCATTGGCTCAAGGCCAGTATGGAAACCAAGCATCAGCTACAGCGTTATCTTTAAATGCAGGTAGTACTGCTTTAGCCTCAGGTGCTGCAGGTACAAATGCAATAAATGCTCAAGGTAACAGTTATGCTCAAGGTACTAGTGGTGCAATGACAGGATGGAATAACGTAGGTAATCTTGGTGTTGGGGCTACTCAATCTGCAAACCAAGCATATGGTGCAGCGCAACAAGCCAGAGCTACAAGTTCTGCTGGAATTGGTTCTGCTGTTGGTTCTGCTATTGGTACAGGCGCTTCTTTATATTTGATGTAATGAAAATACAAGATTTTTTCTCTAAGCACGAAAAAGTAGCCTTGATGTTTTCAGGAGGTAAAGATTCTATTGTTTGTTTAGAATTGGTTAAAAACTATCTAGATAAAACATATGTTGTTTGGATTAATACACAAGCTAATTTTCCAGAAATTACGTATCTTATGGATTATGTTAGAAAACAAGTACCTAATTTTATTGAAGTAACTTCCAATCAACCTGAGTCTATTAAAGTTAATGGGTACCCAACAGATGTAACACCTATTAATTACACAGTAATAGGGCAGTTATGCACAGAAGAGAAACCTATAAAACTACGTAGTTATTTTGATTGTTGTGGTGAAAATATTTGGGTTCCTGCTCAGAAGGCAGTACAATCTTTGGGTGTTACAGGAGTAATACGTGGACAACGTGCTGATGAAAAACATAGAGGTCCAATTCAATCAGGGTATGTTGAAAACGGTGTAGAGTATTTTTTACCAATTGAATTATGGACATCTAAAGATGTAATAAACTTTTTACAAGAAAATAATATTGATGTTGGTGATAGGTTAAATATGTCTCATTCGTCATTAGATTGTTGGGACTGTACAGCGTTTTGTAACAATAGTGCCGAAAGAATGAACTACATTAAAAAAAATCATCCTGACAAACATATGCATATTCTAGAAAAACTTAAACAGATTAATCATGCCGTTTCTTCTGAAATGGTTGGCTTGCAACAATTATTGGGGGTTTAAATGGGTATAGATTGGGGTATAGCTCTAGGTTCAGCAGCTAAAACAGGACTTGATACTTTTACAAAACTGAAAGAACAAGAACGTTTAGAAGCTTTAGAAGCAAGGCAGGCTGAACAATTTGACGCTTGGAGAAAAGAACAAGCACTAAGAGCAGAAGAACAAGCTGCGTCTAAAGAAACCTACGGAAAAGTCGGAACTCAACAAGTAAACCCAGAAGATGTAAATAAAATTGCAGATAGCTATGAATCAGGATTTAGCCCACAATATAATCCAGAAGGAGTTACTAAACCTTTAGCCAGTGCACTGTATACTAAAGAACAAGCAGCTAAAGATTATTCTACTCGTTTATATGGGATTAATCCTGAAAAAGCAGCAAAGTCTGAATTAGAACAAACACAACTTGAAGCTGCTGGTTTAAGTATTAAACAGTCAAAAAGAGTTGAAAAACAACAAGTTGAATTAGACAAATTTTATGATGATCAAAAAACTAATAAATTAGAATTTGATAAAGATCCAACAGAATGGGTTAAAAAAAATATAGGTGCATATAATAACGCAACAAAAGGTCCTTTAAATGACGGGCTTAACGCTGAAGTTGTAAAAGGGGTAGATGGTAATTTTTCATTAGTAAGAACAGATTCAAAAACTAAAAAAATAGTTGACTCAACTCCTATTAATGACCAAACTGCTGCATTAGCTTTTAAAGAAATACAAAAATCTAAATTCTTTGAACTACCCGGCAATATGCAAGCGGCAATTGCAAATGATTTAGAAAGCCGCAGAGTTGGAGCAACAGAAAGAACTGCAGAAGTTGCAGCTAGAAATGCCGACACTCAAGCCGGATTCTATGGTAAAGGTGGTGTGTACGAACGAGTTAACATGGCAAAAGTTGAGCAAAAAACAAATGAGTTTGGTAGTAAACTTCCCCAAGCAGTTAGGTATTCTTTAGACCAACAAAAAACAGGTCTTGGTAAAATAGAAGCACAATTAGCTTTAGATCCAACAAATAAAGAATTACAACTAAATTTTGGTAAAAATCTGTTGCGTTACAACCAAACATTAAAAGACAATGGGTTAGACATTAACGTATATGATGGTACTGGTATTCCATCTCCACAAGATGCTGCTTCACAAATTTTAAACAATAAAAATTTAAAACCTAAAGACATAGAAAGTAGAATAGCAGCAGCTAATTATATTTCTCCAAGCTATGGAACTGAAGTTGCAAAATTAATTAGCGAGTCTAAAGCACCAGCCCCCGCAGCATCTACTACAATTACAAAACCTAATGCTGCTATAGATATAAATACAGAAAAGAAATCAGGAGGGCCTAAACCTATTGGACCTCAAATGGAAAAAGCAGCAAATCTTAGAGCTGAAGTAACAAAAGTGGAAAATAGAGCGCAAGCAATAAAAGTTAAAGAAGGTATTGATAGGTTGACAACTCAAATTAAAACTGCACAAGAAGACCCCTCTATAAAGCCTAGGCAAATAAATGCTTTGAAATTACAGCTTCAAAGCCAGCAAGAACAGTATAATAGATTAACAAAAAATTAATTCTAAGGTAAGTAATGGAAGATTTCCTTGGTGGCCTAAGTACTTCTTTATCTAAACGTAAAGATAAAATAGAATCGGAAAGCGATGACTTTTTAGGTGGTCTTGGATCTTACTTATCTAGAAATGAAACAAATAAACCCGGGTTTATCTCGGACATAAAAAGAGGTGGTGGTCAAGCAATATCTGCTTTAGGTTCTACTCTGCAAGACATTGGACCTAGGGAAACAGGTGAAGCAATTCAATCTTATGGCGAAAAAGTAGTTCGTCGCAACCCATCTCAAATTAGCACTGTAGAAGAAGCACTGTCTAGCCCATTTACTACGGCTCGTGAAGCTATCGGTGAAGTTATCCCACAAGTTGGTATATCAGCATTAACTGGTATGGCTGGAAGAGCCATTGGTGGTGCTATCGGTGGTGTTGCAGGTTCCGTTGTTCCCGGTGTTGGTACTGTTGCTGGAGCAGCTGTTGGACAAACTATTGGTGGTGCGGGTGGTGCATATGTTGGTAACTTAATCCAAGAATACGGTGGTATTAGAGCAGACCAAAGAGAAGCAGGGATGAATGATGTTGGCCGTGCTCTTATGACTGGCGGTGCTGCTGCAGTTTTAGACACTGCTTTTGGTGCTGAACGACTTACTAATAAAGTATTAGGTAAAGGCTCAAGTTTCTTACAACGAGAAGCTGGCACTAGCCTTACAAAAAACATAGCCAAGCAAGGTGCAATAGGACTAGCCGAAGAAGCCGGAACAGAAACTATACAAACTGGGCTTGAAAGATATGGTGCTTTTAAAGAGTTAACTGGAGCTGAAGCATACAACGAATACGGACTAGCAGCCATTAAAGGTGGTATTGGTGGTGGAGTTATCCGTGGTGGTATGGCTGGAATTGCAGGTGAACGTCGACCAGAGAATAGTTTATTAGGTGGTTCGTTTGACAACAATACAAACAATGTAACTTCAAATGCCGATGCTATTAAAGGCGCAATTAACGTAAATGCAGGCCCGGGTTTATCTACACAAGAAATTGTTAATCAAACAGTTGGTGTTGTAGACAGACAGAAGAAAGAACAAGAAGCACTAATTAAACAACGGCAAGCAGATATGACTGCTGCTATGAATGAACCAACAGGTAGAAAGATTGCTGACCCTGCTACTGGTGTTGAAAGAGATGAAACTGCATACGATGTAATGCAACGGCAAGCTGGGCCAGATTCACAACAAGTTGCTACGGCCAATGCACAAGCCAATCAACAAAAAGTACAACAACAAACTGAAGAAGAAATAGCGCAGCAAGCTGCAGCTCGCAATACAGTTTTAGATAAGTTTGGTACTACTCCCGTTTTTAATGAGCAGGGTGCACAGATTGGTGTTAAGTTTAATGGGAACATGTATTTCTCAGGCATGACTAACAAGCTTAATGAAGCTGTTGATAAAATACTTGTAGAAGAAGCAGCCAAACCTGAGCTTACACACAATGTAGAATTTGCTTGGTTAGATGCATTTAAGAATCAGAACACTGATAAAACAATTACACCTAAGAGTTTAGCTGGTAAAGTAGAAGCATACTTAGCAGGTGCTACTAACATTAATGATGTTCTTGATCGTGTTAAAGCAGAGATTAAAGACTTAGAAGGTAAAAAAGGTAAGAGTACTGCAGCCCAGTTGGGCTTTTTAGAGAATTTTCGTGATAATTTAATAGGAGAAACAAATGGAATACAAACAGAACAGCAAGTGCCTGCCGGGGTGGGAAATGTACCAATCGAGGGAAGAGCAGCAGAAACTGGAACGGGAGACCTTGGGCTTTTACAATCCAATGGCATTCGACCCATCGGGACAGGAAGCGACAATGGTGTCCAGAACGGCCAGCAAGATGTCGGAGGAGGAGAAGCAGTGCCACGGGATTATGCCGGTGGAGCCATCGCCAGTACTGTTCCTAATGGGCAAGAGACGGGGCAAGTAAATGAACAACTTCCAATTACTAGTGGCAAAAGCCAAGCTGGGGGAGTTGAAGGGGCAGAAAATGCTAATAGATCAAGCGATGAATTTTTTGAACAAAACAGACAACAGTTCGAAAGAGAAAATAACTCCCCTGAAGGACAGCGTTGGAGAAGAGAGACAGGACTTGACTACGCTTATCTCTCCCAAGATTTAAAAGATAAGTGGACAAGAGCAGTTTCTACAGGTAATGTTACTAGTCGTCTTGTTAAAAATATACTAGCTGACTTTGATGAGAAACCTAACTATGCTGTGATGTTGGCTGACCGTATTATTGTAAAAAATAATGCCATGGATGCAAACACAGAGCCTAAGATTAAACGATTGTTTGCTTATCTAATTAGTACTCCATTAAACGAGCAACTTACTCCTGTTGAACTAAAAACACTGTATGGGGTTACTGAGAACACAGTTTCCAATTGGAGAAAAAGAGCTTCAGAAATAGTTGACGAAGAAGGTAATTTTAAAGAGGGTTGGTCTGAAACAACTAAAAAATTACTACCAGAAATTATTACTGAAATAAAACAAAAGTATAACATTGAGAACGATGCTACTCTTGCCAAGTTACTTACTCTTGGTAACAATGATTTAAGTTCAGACATATCAGATATAGAATCTGAGATTAAACAAGAACTTGGTCAGTATGAAGTTGAGCTTAATGTTAAGAACAAAGAAGGTCAGGAAGAAGAAACTGGTGTTAAAGAATCTTCTCGTAAGTCTATTAGTGTTAATGAACAATATAACTTGGGTGAATCTGTTGGTACTAAAGGTGTAAAGCTTATCCAACAAATAAAAGAACTTGAAACTCAAATTGATGCAGCTACTGCCAATGATGATTTTGAAAAAGTAGATGAATTAACTCTAAAGAAAGAAGACCTTGAAGCTGATTTGGCTGCGGCTGAAGTTTTGGCTAAGAAAGCACAGAAGTTATCTAAGACTCAAAACCTAAGTAAAAAAGGAGCAGAAAATGCCTTTCAAGAGCAAAGCACAGATGAGAGAAATGTTCGCAAACCAGCCGAAGGTGGCCAAGCAGTGGGCGAAGGAAACGCCAAACCCGAAAGCACTTCCAGAGAAGTTGTTGTCAAAGTCGAAAAGAAAAAGCAAAGAGCCCCGAAAGTAGAAGAAAAAACTACTAAGGAAACAAAGTCTGCCGCTCAACTATGGGATGCATTAGGTGCTCCTGTTAAGTATGATGGATTATCTCCAACAGGTAAAGCTGACTGGGCACTTGCAGTTAAAGATAACAAAGGCAATTTAATTACTGCCAACAAAATCTTTGAAGAAGAACAAAAAGTAGAACCAAAACAAACTGCTGAACAACTAGCAGATGAGTCTCGTACCATTGAAGGTGAAGCTCGTATTGTTTCTGTTGGTGAGAAAGAGCAAGTTAAACTAATTACCGACCAAACAAGTAGTCTTACAGATGCACAAAATACTAGATTAGAACAGCATTACAAAGCTAAACGTGGCACTGAAGAATTTATTTCTAAAGTTAAAGACGATGTTCTTAAGTATGTTACCAAGGGTGCCGAAGCAGTT
>Ga0209296_1002933_pt1 | contig 11863 bp, 7 predicted proteins | sample S_130206_EF_Meta_FD_187319 | JGI IMG/M metagenome (GOLD analysis project Ga0209296, IMG submission 187319) | Freshwater microbial communities from Lake Simoncouche, Canada to study carbon cycling - S_130206_EF_MetaG (SPAdes) (version 2) | ecosystem: Environmental > Aquatic > Freshwater > Lake ...
TTCGGGGCCAAATAGCTCCGAACTTAGATCGCGTCCAGCCATGACTATTCCTTATTGAATTGTGTAACCGCGAGCTTTTGCGGCTTCAATCACCTGTTGTTCTGTCTTACCACTAGAGGCGGCAGTAGTTTTTACATCGGCCATACTCATAGTCTTGCCCCCAGCAATAGACCCAATACCAGCCATCTGTGAAATCTTAGCATTAACATCTTGTAATAGCACGGCATCTCTTTCCCGTTGTTCTTTAGGTGCCGTTAAATCTTTAACGCTATCACTATAAACTTTCTGCAAAGCTTTAAGTTCATTTAAGTCTTGGCGCTCACCAGAGCCGGTCTGAGCATTGCGATAAGCTTGGAAGCCCTCAAAGTAAGACTTGCCTGGGTTCTTCTCTAAGTAACTGCCAATAACTTTCTCAGCCATGCGTTGCTCAGCAGACGGCATAGCCGCAACACTGGCACGAGCTTGGCGATCCAACGTAGCCGTCCTCTCGCGGGAGCCAATCTCTGCGTTAGAGATACGCTCAGCGCTTTCAATCCTAGCGGTCTGACCAGCGGCTTGAACGGCCAACTCTCTATCTTTTTGCTGGTACTCAAAGATCTTGACCTTACTGTCATAGATACTCTTAGAGTCACCACGCTCTTCCGCACGGCGCAGGTTAGCAATCTCAAATTTGAGCTTGGCATTGTTGTCTGCACGTTCTTGCTGAACCTTTTCATAGGCGGCTTGGCGCTCATCAGCCTCATTAGAGGCTTTGCCATAAGATCTACCAAAGCCACCAAACACAGCACCGATACCTTTCTGGCCGCGAGAAGCTTCACCAGAATCAATCAAAGCTTGGAAGAAGTCACGCTTAGCGCGGGAGCTTTCACGCTCCTTAAACTTCTCATCATCTTGCTTGTTCTTGCCTTCTCTCTCGGCTACATACTTTAAGTATTCTTCACCAAGAGGAGTTTGTTTAGGAGGGGCGTACTCAGGCAAAGGAGAGGGTCGAGTAGACGCTTTCATCTCATCGTTAAGCAACTGCATGGCTGGGCTTACCGCCGCAGGTGCGGCAGGAGCCATTTGAGGGCGAGGCTCACTAGGCGCACCACCAGGCATGGCACCAGGAGCGGCACTGGGCGCAGGAGCAGGAGCAATGCTAGCAATTCCTGCGCGACCCAAGCGAGCAGTCTCCGCCGCGCTTTGATCGTTAGGGCTAAACGTAGGTTGAATGCGGGGTTGTTGTACGGCAGGAGCAGTAGCACCCAAGCCCATCTGCGCTTTTAATGCGCCTACATCATTACGATTAAAGGCGGCTTTATCTACACCAGCCTCAGCCATTTTCTGTTCGTACTGTTGCTTAGCAATTTGATAAGCGGCTTGAGCGGCGGCATCGGCTTGCTGTGCGGCGGCGTAGCCCTCTGGATCTCTCCTACGTTCTAGGGTTCCGTATTGACGTAATCTTTGTTTAGCGCCTTCAGCGGCGCGAGCGGCCTCATCAATCACCAAATCACCTTCAGCAAAGGCAATGATTCCGCCAGAAGCAAAGTCCATATCTCCAGCAGGAAGTCGAGTAATGCCACCAGCGGCCATAGCCATTTCTTCTTCAGGCTGTTCAGTAGGTTCAGGCGAACCCTCTGGAATTGTAGGAGCTTGAGCGCCTTGCATAGCAGACTGCTGAGCCATCTGACCTTGACGCAACTTCTGCAAACTTAGCAAACCAACTTGCTGTTCAATGTTATCTTTGACTGTGCCTTGAGGTGACTGAGCGGGTTGCTTTTCCATCTGCTTGCGACGGTTAAGTTCACCCAAAGCTAAATACGGAGGAACCTGTGGATTCTCTCCATTGGCATAGCCCATGATGGCCTGCGTTGGAAGATCTTTTAAGCGATCTTGGATCTGTATCAAATTCATTTTCAATCCTTACGCATTAAAACTTTAGGCCAAGATTCTTTAAGCCTTCTGACAAAGTTCCCAAGCCACCAACTGTAGCGTTCAAGCTACCCAATCCACTCATTTGGGCTGGCTGGCTACTGACTGTAGAAATAGGCAAGCCTTGAAGCATAGACTGCTGGAACTGGAGCATCTTTTGTGGGTAGTCACGCTGGGCTAAGAACTCATTGTAGTCTGCGCTAATGCCCTGCTGTTCAATGCCGCGTTGTGTTCCGCCCTGCTCGGCCATTAACTCAGCCAGAGTCTTAGCCTGACCCTGCTCAACATTAAACTGACCCATAGCTTTGTCGTACGCATTTGCGTATCCTTGGCCGATTGTTTTGTTCTGCTCTTGCAAGAGATTGCGGTTAGCTTCAGATTCCATAATGGCCTGACGACCACCACCATAACCACCAGATTGGGTCATCTTAGCTAAACTAGGTTGCAGGTTTATTTGCGACTGGCGGCGTAGCTCATCCATCTGAGGAGTTAGCACGTTCTGCAAGTATGGGTTCATGTACTGCCCAGCAATGCCTGTAGGTGCAGTAGGTTGACCACCCATAGAAGCACCCATAGGAGCGCCAGCACCCATGCCAATAGGAGCAGAGTCAAACGGATTTGCACCCATAGGTGGAGGCTGATAAGCGCCCGCAGAACTAAAGGTCTGACCAAGCTGACTTGGGAAGTTTAAGTTACCCAAACCTTGGAATACCTTAGACTGAAGGCCAGACTCAGCGGCGGTTTGTGGGCCACCATAGACTTGGTAAGGCTGTTCAGCAACGGCTTGGGTTTTACCAAGCATCTCCGTTACATACGGGCCTGCCCATTCGGACAGTGTTTGCTGATTAGATCCTACGCTAGAGGGCGCTGACGGTGCTGGTGCGGCCATGATAATTCCTTATGCGGGTAAATGTTTGTCGGCCTTACTATTGGCCGCGATGTTCTTCATACTTTTATTGCGGGCATTCTTAATGCGATCCATCATGGCATAGAGCTTTCTTGCCCCCGCCTCTGTCGATCCATTGCCCAGTTCAGACACGATGCGAGCAGGCACAACAAACTCGCCATCAGCAAGACGGGCGGGTTGCTTGTCACCAATGGTTGCAGGGATGTCATCAGACACACCATCGCCTGGGCCGCGAAGTAGTTGTCCACCATCTGAGTAGCCTCCTAAGCTAGCTATGCCACCTTCAGCAAAAACCTGATAAGAGGTATCTGTAGGATTGGTTTGAGCTTGCGTAGTCGCGGCTGGTGCGGCGGCTGGCGCGGCGGCGGCTTGTGGCGTGTAGACCATAGGCGAGAAGTACGTCACACCACCAGAACCAGGACGGCGGGCAATGCCAGCATTTGGCCCCATAGCGGCTTGGTAACGGGCTTGAACATCAGCCAAAGGAGCTTGAGTTGCAGTGGCAACCTGCTGAGGAGAAACGCCATACTCATTCATTGAGCGGGCAATCATAGAGTCGTTCAGTCCTGGTCTTCTTAAATACTCCATTACGGCTTCATTAGAAGGTGCTGGGCCACGATTTACTGTACTGACTGGAGGAGCATACTGGGTACGTGAAGCTGTGTACCTTGGTATTCCTCCACGGTATCCAGCAAAACCACCACCACTAGAGCCACTTCCACTACTAAGTAAGGCACCAAGACCAGCAAGGCCAGCCAACTGTGCGCCCGTCCCAGACCCACCGGACAAAACTTTTCCTGCGCTATTAACTAAATTCCCCATAGAATCAAAGAAAGTACCAGATGCACCTTGGTAGCCAGAACTTGTATAGGGATCTGACATTACATAATTATCAGAGGTATTTCCAGCCGGTTCATACGCCAATAAATCATTTAAGTCCATATTAGCCTCTTGATTGAATAATTTGCATTAACTCTTCTTGCGTCATGTTGTTGTCGCCTGAAGAAAATATTTGTTGCAACATTGCAGATATGTCATTTTCGCCGCCTTTTGCTTGTTGTGCAACAGGCATGGCTTGAGGCGGTGCTTCTGCGCCAGCCTTGGTTACGCTTAGCTCTTGGTAAGGAGCCATCATTAGATCTCCGGTTGGAGAGACTTGTTGTTTCTGACCACCAAACTCTTTGCCGTAATAGAACACATTGGCTAACGGAGCCATTTCTCCGCCACCTCCGCCACCGCTTTGTGGCATCTGAGTTGGCGTAGCAGTCTTCTTGACCGGAGGTTTTACAACAGGCGTAACTGGTGGAACTGATGTTACTGATGTTACTGGCGTAACCGTTGGCGTTGTTACTACGGGAGGAGTAAACACGCTTGGTGGTGTATATGTGCCAGGAATACTAACCCCGCCCACGTTAATCACATCAGGCGTAGATACGTTTACATCCGTATTTACATTTGGATTGACGTTAGGATTTACGTTTGTATTTACAGTTGGATTGACTGCTGGGTTGACGTTAGGATTAACGTTGGGATTAACGTTAACATTAGGGTTGACATTAACATTTGGGTTAACGTTGACGTTAGGGTTTACATTGACGTTAGGATTGACGTTAACATTGGGGTTAACGTTTGTATTAACATTAGTGTTAACGTTTGGATTAACGTTAGTATTGACATTACTATTAACGTTTGTGTTTGCGTTGGTGTTTGCATTAGTGTTAACGTTTGCGTTGGCATTTACGGCGGCGTTAGTAGCCACATTTGCGGCAACATTAGCATCTACAGCCGCATTGGTAGCGGCGTTAGAGTTGGTATTGGTGGCCGCATTAGTGGCTACATTTGCGGCAGTGTTTGCATCTACAGCGGCATTTGTTGCCGTAGCCGCATTGGTCGCCGCCGCAGTATTGTTGTTTGTACTGACGTTAGCCGCAGTGTTAGTGGCCGCATTTGTAGCGGTATTAGCCGCTGTGTTAGCCGCAGTAGCCGCATTCGTAGCTGTGCTTGTTCCTGTGTTGGCTCCAGTTGTAGTGCTGGTTCCTGTATTTGCTCCGGTAGTAGTTCCCGTGGTCGTGCCTGTGTTTGCACCCGTAGTTGCTCCGGTCGTTGCTCCGGTCGTTGCTCCAGTCGTTGTTCCAGTAGTAGAGCCAGTTGTAGTGCTTGTAGCGGTAACTGGAGAGGCACTTACGGTACCTGAAGAGTTAGTAGTTAAAGTTACTTCAGAACCAGGTGTAGTGCTACTTGTAATGTTAACTACTTGAGCTTTTCCTGAGCCATCTACAACCAATGCAGTTCCCGTGGAGGCATCAGTCGCAACAACCACTCCAGTGTTTGAAGCAGTGTTTGCCCCAGTTGCCCCAGAAACCCCAGTGTTTGCGCTAGTTCCAGACGAGGCGGCAACATTTGCCCCAACATTTGCCCCAGTGGTAGCGCCTGTAGTAGCGCCAACATTTCCTGCGGTATCTTGAGTAAAGGACAGATCGCCCAAGGTTGTAGCAGTATTGGTATCCACTAGACCAGAAGCCGTCAGATCACCAATAACATCTGTCTTGGTTTCAATAATTGGCTTGCCAGTTGAAGTGTCAACAAAAGAACTAACTTGCCCGCTATTGTTTGAGGAGGTTATTCCAGCATTATTCAGCTCTTGAGTAAACGTATTCTGAGCATTTGTAACGCTACTGTTAATGTTATTTGCCGCATCAATGGTTGCGGTTGTTTTACCTGCAACAAAGCCACCGACCACACCTTGGGTTAAAGCTTTGTTTAAATCTACCTTGCCCGTAAGAACCAAGTCGGTAATGGCAGAAGTCATAAACTCCTCGCCAAACTCAGACCCTGCTTCTTTAGCTGTGCCTGTTGCCGCTTTGGTGGCGGCTTTTTCTACCGCTCCGGTAATTTTGCCAATTAAAGCACTATCTACAATACCTGCTGTAGCGGCGGTAACGGCACTGGCAATGTAAAAAGCTTTGGTGGCTTCTGCATCAGCTTCCGCAGGAGACTTGCCCGCTTTGATTGCCGCTTGGTATTTATCACCATACGCCGCACCTCCAGACTCCATAGCATTCAAAGCTACGTCCGTACCAACTGCCGCCCATTTTCCTGCTAGCTTAAATACCTTGGAAGCCGCGCCAATAGGTAGGGCTTCCTGCAACATCTCAATGACCGCCAAGTTAGCTGACTGAGGGTTTTGAATAATTGCTTTTGCACCAGCAATCATTTTGGCTCCAAAGCCATCTGCATTGCTAATTGCGTTAATTACGTTTTGATTAGCTTCATTAACTGATTGCAACTGAAGGGTCTGACCAATGTTCTCGGTAGCAGTACCTGCTCGTATAAGTGCATTATCTGCACCAGTAATACCTAGAGCAGCGCCGGTATAACCAACCCCTTTAACAAACTCACCACCAGCTTGAGCTAAGTTAGACAAACCTTGCTGAACAATTTTGCCAGCCGTAGTGTTAATTTTTCCAGTAATAGAATTGTTGTCGGCCAGATTCATACTGCCCGACACCGTATTGCCCATAGCATCTACTTGAAGATCATTAGCAGCAAACACTTTGTTGGCTAAAAGTGCGGCAGTATCACGAGCGGCTTTATCCCTTGCGGCAGTGTCATTCTGAGCTTTAACAATTGCCCGCATTTCAGGCGACATATTTGCAAGGTTAGTGTCGCTAATAGCTTGAGCTACAGCATCTGCTTCGCTAATTGATCCAACATTACGTGCATCAATCAATGCTTGTTGTTGTGCCGTTCTGCCTGAAAGGTTTTTAGCGTTTAGCGCATCAAGCTGCTCTTGAGCAGTGCTAGTGGTGTAAGTTTGGCCGTTATATGTAAACGTTTTACCAGCACCCAGACCTTCGCGAGCAATTTGAAATGCCTCATTGCGCGTCTTGGCACCGGCAATGTTATTGTTTAAATCCTGGGTAGCTGCTTGCGTTTGAGCATCTGCCAATGCTTTGTTTACAGCCGCATCTGAAGTACCCAAGGTGTAAGTCTGGCCGCCAAAAGTAAACGATGTACCAGTGGGGTTACGCATCTTGGCTAAAGCCATAGCTTCCGTTAAGTCGTTAGCTTCTGTATTACCAATCACCGTGTTATTTGCTTTGGCATTAGCCGCTATTTGAGCATCTATTCCAGCAAATTCACCACCAGCTAAGTTGGCATTAGTGGTTGCTAACTTAGTGTCTGCGGCTTCTTGCTTAACCGTGTTTTCTAAATTAGCAATCGTGTTGGTTGCGTTGTTGTTGTCAAGGGTATAAGTCTTGCCATCAAACGTAAATTTGTTATAGCCAGAATCAGCGGCAAATGTAGCGGCGGCGTTAATGTCTTTAGCGCCGGAAGCGTCTACAGTTAACATACCATCCAATAGATTTTGGATGTTTGTGTTAGCAGTCTTATCTACCAAACCAGCATCTTGCAACTGGGTTACAACATTATTGGTAGAGTTTAATGTGTTGTTTAAACCACCAGCAGCCGCCGCAATTTTGGTCATGTCGCCGCTGTTTATAGCGTTAACAAGATTTAAACCTGCCGCCGCTGTTTTGGCATCTGAACTACCCGTCAAGTCTGCCGCGCTAGTAGCCGCACCAAGTATGTTTCCCTTGTTAAGGTTATCAACAATTTTTAAAGTAGTTCCAGCATCAGCAAACGAAATACCGTCACCAATCATTGTTGTTGAAGCTAACTTACCTAAACTAGGGTCTGAAAGCAAAGCCCCAACAACACCCATAACATCGCCCTTATCTAGGGCATTGGCTACTTTAAGTCCGGTAGACACCTCACTCATACCAGCTACGCCAGCTAAAGATGCAATACCGCCAAGGATGTCACCGCGATCAATGGCAATAGCGGCGTTAATAGCTTGAGCAAAAGGAGCTAAAGCAGGAATAAAAGAAGCAATAGCCAAGATAGGTGCAAGGTCGCCAATATCACTACTAGATGCCTGCGTTGTGTAGAAAACTGGATTACCCTTGGCGTCAAACTGGACTCTATAGCCAGTGTTACCTTCACCTGAATATGTACCACCAAAGGCATTACCTGTCTGGCGTTCCCCATAAGTAGAAGCTACCGCTTGGCCGGTTAGTTTGTTGCCAAATGTTTCTTGTGTGCCCACAGGCGCTGTGTAAACAGTTTCAGTATTGCCTGAATCACCACCTGAATAGACAGTATCTGTTTTAACTAATTTAGGATCAACCGCTTTACCTGTTTGATCTACGTAGCCAACAACTTTGTTTTCCACAATCATGTTGCCGTCGCTATCGTAGCCCTTTTGTACGGACTCATACTGCGGAATAACAGCGGCATCTACTTTGGTGGTAACTTTACCAAACTGACTAATGTCTGTAATTCCAGTATCAGCTAGAATCTTTGCCATGTCAGCGGCATTCTTTTCGGCAGACCCTTGGCCTTCACCTTTCCATTGACTGGTTGTGCCTTGTGCAAGAATTTGTTGCGTTAGCTTTTCTGCGGCGGCGGCTTTGTCTATGGGCGCAGTAGTAGTGGGTAGAGTTGCAATCCCCGTAGGTTTGGCGGCGGCATCAGCTTGCGCCTTGGCCGCAGCATCTGCCTGAGCTTTGGCTTGAGCTTGTGCGGCGGCTTGAGCTTGTTGTTGAGCTAAAGCTTGTGCTTGCGCGGCTTGTTGCGCTTCATATTGACGTTGATTCTCAGCTTGTTGTGCCGCCCACTGTCTTTCATTCTCAGCTTGTTGCCTAGCCCATGCCGCTTCATTGGCGGCTTGTTGCCTAGCCGCTTCAGCCGCCGCTTCCCGTTCAGCAGTAGAGTTATCAGCAACGGGAATCTCTACACCAGCATTGCCAAAGTAACCGCTAATATCAGCAACAGAAAAACCAGTAGCACGAGACAGATCGGCTATAGACACGCCAGTAGCTGCGGCGGCTTCTGCAATCGCCGCAGGGTTATCTATGTTTGCTTCTACATAGGCGCGTATCTGTGCGTCTGAAAACTGTGCCATCACCCAACCTTCCAATTTGTTCCGTCAGAATACACGGGCACAGCCACTGCCCCGCCAGTCACAACGGTAGCCCCAAATGTTGGGCCTAAAGCATCCGTTACAAAAGCTCTTGCGCCTTTACCTGATGTAACCGCACTTGGTAGCGTAGCTACGGTGTAATTAGTCAAAGCAGGCACTACACCAGCGGCTATTAACTGCGTGTTTAAAGCATCAATCCTGTTAAAGTACAGACGCAAGATGTTAAGCATCTGGTCAAAATACTGGCGGTTGTACTCCACTGGTGGTAGCGGCATATTAGGTGCGGCCACCTTGTTAAGCTCAAACTGAGATGTAACAATAAAGCTCATCGTCTGCCGTCCGGTCTGATGTCAATACGGGTAGAACCCAACTGCCATGTGGTTCCAAGGTTAGAAGAGCCAACCTTCAAAATAAGCTGACGGCCACGAACCCGTGTATTGATCTGGCCTGTAAAGCCTTCAGTCACTGTGTATTGAGCGCCGGTCAGCTTGTCTACGTTAGCTGTGGATGGCGTTCCTGTACCAGAGCCTGAGTTCTGCATGGGGTACAGGGTATAAGTTACTTCGGGCGTAGGAGAAGCGTCAGAGCCTGAGAATGTCAGGTCAGGCAACATTCTCCAGACAAAACCAAATCTGTCGCCATCGTCAATGTCAAACTCAGCAGAAGAGATGTAAGCCTCAATACCTGCTGGCGTACCAGTCTCATTGTTGTCTAAGCCGTATTCTTGATTAACCAAGTTATAGCTGTACGTAGCGGCAACTGGGAAGTCGCGCAGGCCAGAATCCAGCCATGCTGTTCGTGCCATAGTGCCGTAGTACCAGACCTTCTCAAGGTAGTTGTACACCACATAGCGGTTAACAGTTAAGCTGCCAGCCGAGCAGTAGAACCACCAGACTTCATTAAAGCCTTCGTTGGTACTGGCAAAGACTTGTTGGTTCTGGTCAAGGTTAATGTCTTGGTAGATGTAGCGGCGCAGGTCACAGCTTAGTGTCTGTAAGCGGCCATCGTACATATAGAACTTATCTACGCCCATCCAGTACACCACGCCTGAAGCTTGGGCGGCTGCGTTCTGACCCAGAATAGAAATGTTGTCACCCATCAACTGGCTAGACCAAATTACTGGCGGGCCAATGTATTGGAGAGAATAGATAGCAGAGTCAGTCCATACCAAGATCTCTTGACGGGTCTGAATAGCGGTAATGATGCTTGAGCCGTGGGATAAAGTGACACTACCCGCCTGATTGGTGGATGATGGTGTCCAGTCAACCAAAGACTCCTGATCCGACCAGCGAATCAACATGGGACTTTGTACAGTAGAAGCGTAGTCATTACAGCCAAATGCAAACACAAAACGGCTTACGTCAGATACATAGATGTAGTTCTGGATGATTGGAGCATCAGACGAACCAGACAAGCTCGTGATGTTTACACCATTAGGCATGATGTAGTGCGTACCAGACTGCGATCCAGAAGTGTTAATAGCTGCGCCGCCGGGAGTCAATGACAGGTTAAATGTTGTGCCGGTAGAGCTTTTAACGTAGTACGTTGTGCCTACACTTAAACCCGTAGGCAAAGCAGACGGATAGCCTGAGTTGGTCAAAACAACCGGCGTGTTGTTAACCAGCGAAATAGACGTAGTAACTACAGCAGGAGAAGCGATTGTGACGGTAAAGGATGCTGGTGATAAACCAAATGAAGCATCCCAATAGTAAATTGGGCCACCACGATAGCCATAGATTAAGTCTTCACCAAAGTTATTCTGGCTCCATAGACGCAAAGCAGCGTTACTTGTGCCACTAAAGCCCCAAGTACCAGAACCCCAAGCGCCTGCGCCCCAGCCTGTCTGTGGTGTTTCGTAAGCTACGCCAGTGTTAATCTGGTACACGGCAGATACTGTAGTCCCACCACCTGTCGCACCGGATGTAGCGGTAGTAGATGCGGTAATGTTGTAAGTATCTGCGTCAATGAGAGTTATTTGGAACTCACCATTAAGGTTTAAACCACCTACTGTTGCTACATTGCTAAAGCTTACATAATCACCATTGGCCGCGCCATGCGCCACGTCAGTGACCAAAACCGTGGCACTTGTGTTGGTTGTGGTGAAAGGATTGCTTAATACAGCAGCAGCCCGAATAGGCGTGATGTCGTAGTATTCGCCGCCGTTTTCAAGGTAAAACTTAAGGTTTGTACCTACACCAATTAGGTTCAAGTTCTCAAGGGTGATCCAGTTCCACAAGGAACGGCACACACCGACAAAAGCAAACACTGAAATACGTGCCCAGCCACCAATTTTTTCAGGTGTGCCTTGGCGGAACCGAACTTTGTCGGACTCATACCAGCCATTCTCGTTGGTATAACGGGTGTTCTCCCGGTTAACTCCCGGCTTCAGTACAAGTTTCTTAAGTGCCATCGCTTAATCCAACAAAGCGCACTCAGCCGTGCGGCGTTTAAACAGACCCGGCAATACCTTGCCGCCACCTTTAGTCCAGAGCATCAGTTGTTCCTTTGCCCCTTCCCAATCATTGGCATTGATTTTCCTCTTTAACGTGGAAGTCTGCAAGCGTCCTGTGCCCAAGTTATAACAAAAATCCACGATGGCATTGCACTTGCGAACATCTGTAATTAGGCCGGGGCAGTTACGCAGAACACCGGGCAGGTACGTATGCTCAAGCTCAATCATCAAAAGCGCTCTAGCCGTGGGTTCATCCATTGGTGCGTCTTCTAAAGTTACCTTGCGTTTATCTGCGTAGTAGGTAGACCCATAGCCAATCGTAGCTACGCCAGCCGGACATAAATACGGCTTGGCGCGGTAGCCCTCAAACTGACGGCACAGAGCAGCGGCTAACTCTAGGTTCATATGCCGCGCTGTTTGAGAGTTCTATCGAGGAACCAATAGTTAATAGTCCCAGACAACAAGGCTGAGAAGTCTGGTGTCATCATGGTCTTAAACACTTCTACGGCTGGCGCACCGGCAAGCCATGCGTTCCATGCAAACCATACATGGATGAATGACCAGACAAACAGCACCCAATATGTGACCACAGGACGCACAGAGGCAG
>Ga0209296_1002934_pt1 | contig 11856 bp, 19 predicted proteins | sample S_130206_EF_Meta_FD_187319 | JGI IMG/M metagenome (GOLD analysis project Ga0209296, IMG submission 187319) | Freshwater microbial communities from Lake Simoncouche, Canada to study carbon cycling - S_130206_EF_MetaG (SPAdes) (version 2) | ecosystem: Environmental > Aquatic > Freshwater > Lake ...
CGGGGTAACAACCTACAGCGTTGACCCGGTAACCATCAGCGAGCTATGCGACCAAATCAATGCTTCAGACAACAGCATCGTTCGGCATCCCGGCTGGGCGGCAACAAACTCTGTTGCCTACCCTGCTGGTGCTACCTGCTCAGTATCACAACCACCGCTTAGAGATTGTTTCCTGAACGGCGTTACGGGCTATTCGACATGGCTAAGGGGCGGCGGTATCCTTGCAACGCCAAACGCTACAACCGGCACAGACTTTGCATACGGGCATCAACTAGCGGCTGGCACCATTACAGCCCAGACACTCTTTGACCGCATCAATGGTAACTTTCCTCCAGACCTTCCCGATCCGTTCGATGTCAACGGCGGCACTGAAGCCGGGCTGTACTTGGCGGGTGGAAGTTTGCTCCGTGGTATCGCCCATGGTGCCTTGCTTGACAATGCAGGAGACCCAGCGGCAACCGGTACGGTCAACCTCCTGCTAACCAGCACGAGCGCGAACCGGGGTAGTGATAGCACGATAGATGCCGAGGGGCGGTACTTTACAAGCACTCCCTGGGGGCTTGGTGAAAGCAACCATACGGTTACCTACAGCACTAGCACTATCGGTCTGTTGCCGCTTCATACCAGCCACCGGTTCCGCAGCTGGTTCCGTGAGCAGGAGCTTGCCGGTGTATGTGTCTCTGCTGCCGTGGCACCGAATCAAAGATTCTGCTATGCGGTAATCGAAGGCGGTGCCGTTGCTCTTCACTTTGCAGATGGCCCGAACGCTACCAACTTTGTGATGGTAACAACCAGCATAACGGATGCTTCTTGCGTACACATTGCATACGATCCGACAAGCGCAAAAAGTCGGCTATACATCGTGGTTGAGGCATCAGGTAATGACATCAAAGAATACTACACAGAAGATGAGGGGGTGACGGTAAGCGTGGCAGTAACAGTAACCAGTAACGGCAATGATGCCAGTGTGGCAATCAATCCGATGGGTAAAAGAATCGTGCTTTACCATCACTCTAACGACCTTTACAGGGTCATCTACGACCCACAGGGCAACGTTATAACGGCGGCCAGCATCATAGTCAGTGGAGGGGTGCAGAACGGTAAGACGGCTATTGCTTGGAGGCTTGGCACTTGGTACGCCTACTACAGAGACGGTGGGAGTTCACTTATCCAGATATCGAGCATCGATGATGGGGAAACCTGGAGTTAGGTAGGAAGGGTGCTGGGCAGATGAGGAAACAGCAACCGGGAGACTGCCCAGCGTGTCGGGAGATAAGGTCGACAAGGAGAATATACCACTATGACAAGGCCTATCGCTTTAAGGGCAGCAAAAGAAGCCCTAGACAATGTCGGCGTGCAGGAAGTTGGAGACAACCGGGGCAAGGCTGTTGAAGTTTACCAATCATCAACGGTTCCACCTGTGCCACCCGGTAGCCCGTGGTGTGCCGCCTTTGTCGTGTATAGGTTGCGCAATGCAGCTCATGACTTGGCACTAACAATCCCCCTTGACTGGCCACGCTCGGCTTACTGTCCCGATCATGGCAACTGGGCCAGGCGTACAGGTAACTGGTTATCGGTGAAGGATGCTGAAGCCGACCATACAAAAGTACGCATCGGTGACCTGTGCTGCTTTTGGTTTGCACCGCTCAACCGGCTTGCTCATATCGGTATCGTGATTGGCGTATTTCCTTGGGGGGTCAAGACCGTTGAGGGCAACACAAGCCCAGAGATGGAAGATGAAGACAAGGTAGAGCGCGAGGGTGACGGTGTCTACCGCAAGGCCAGAGCATGGCGCGAGCTAGGCAGTAACGGTGGCTTTGTAAGCATCGACTGGTAACGAAAAAAGACCCGACTTTTTAGATCGGGTCTTTCCTCATCAGTTCCGGCATCAGTTGTTGTTTTTGGTTTCCCTTGCGGGTGCTAGGATTATACCCTACGGCATCAACTGACTTGCCATCTCGCCGATCCATTGGCGAATCTGCCAGTCCGAAGGAGCGCCGAGGGTGAACTGCTCAACATTAATGTGGATGTCAACACCACCACTGCTGTAGACCACGTGCAACAGGTTGCCCTTGCAGGTGGTGAACCAGAGCATACGAGCGAGGTTGTGGATGGTGCAGCGCAAAGAGCGCTGATACTGCCACGCTCCGAGCGTTTCATTCCATACGGTGGAAAAGTCCAGCTCTACGTTTTCAAAGGTTGTGTGACCGTGCCGTAGCACGTTCTCCAACCGCTCCATCGTGTAAACCTCATCTGCTACTGTCATATCTTTATCTCCCTGCGGTGTATAACCACACCCGGAATATACACCGGATGTGGATAGATTGTCAAACTGTTTTTATTGTTACCGATTCAGTAGCCGGTATTAGATCAAGCCCTGGCGCGTGGTTAAGTGCAAAGTCACTGAGCTTGCTAACCAACACGGTGTGCTTAGTCTTGACGGAATCCGGATCGTGATGCATCAGGTAGGCTACTGCTTGCTCTTCATCAACCACCTTGACCCGCTCGGCTATTGTCCTAAAGGCAACCGTGCCATAAGGGCAAGTCCACGTCTTGACCTTCAGGGTTCCGTCAGCCTTGCGTGGCAACTGTGAAAGTGCGTAGTCTTGCAGCTGGGCGTTGTACTGCGCTTCCAGCCAGTCAAGCCGGGCCTGATGCTTTGCAACCATCTTGCGGGCGTTCTCGATGATTGCATCAAGCTTGGCTTTCTCAGCCTGTAGGGTTGCCTCGATGTCCATGCGCTTCCGCATCACCAGGAGCGCAAGGTCTTCAGGTGATTCGTTGCCTGTTATCCAGCCGGACATAGGCCCGGCATACTCGCCGGTCTCCTCGTCCCATAACTCGCCATCTACTAAGTAATATCCCATTATCTATTTCCTCCCAACGGTCTAGCCTTCAGCGGCTGATCAATAACAATGTTGCCCTGTGGGCCTCTACGGTACTCATCACGGGGCGCTATCGATGCGTTAGCATCATCATCCTCGTCAGCACTTATTGCCAGCAGGGCGGAGACCGAATACCGGCGGCCGTAAGTAAGCGCAGAGCCTAAGCCGTGAGCATCAGGCTTGGTTACCGGTATGGTTGCCACGGTGCTAATCCACTCGCCGGATGCGTGAATGATGCGGCTCTCTACAGTAATCGCTGTGACCTTGCCCTCCGTGACATGAGTTTCCGTAGTGCCTTGGGTCAGCATCAAGTCATTGGATGTAAGGATAGGGCGCAGAGCGTCCAGGATACTGTCAAGGGTGACGTACTTGGATTTGAAGGCAGGGTTGTTGCCTTCCTTGCTGATGCCTTGCATCCGGCTTTGAGCCTTAATGAGGGAAGGGGCGATAGCCCCTATGGTTTCGCTGCTAGTCAAATCTCTTCTCCCATCCGTCTATTTATGTAATCAATGTGCTTGATTACTTCAGCCCTGTTGTCTAGATCAATACCGCCATCATCCACAAAGTGTTTTGCTAGCTGACTGTCACGGTTGCTCATGATGTAGTTTGCGGTCTCTTCATGCTTCATGGCAAAAACCGAACCACACTTGTAACCGTGTCCACCATCAGAATAATAGTCGACCCTATCGAGTAGGTTGTTCGGTATGTAAACACCAAGATAGTCATCTGCATATACTGCCATCTATTCGTTGTCCTCTACTGTGTTATATGGAAGCTCATAAGATGTAAGGTGCTGGCCAGATGCAACGTAGCCTTCCCAGTCAGACTTTGCAATGCATTCACCTCGGTTGTTGAAAAGTGTAACCACGTCACCGGATGCCTCAAGGTTGCTGTTCAACTTCATTGCTTCTATGAGTGGTGAGCAGCCTATAAAGTTACGCTGTCCAACTACCTTGTAGATTCCTGTGTAGGTCTTTACATAATCACCACGGAAGATGCGAATACATGATTCGTCTTTCAGGTGGTTCGTTTTGTAAGTCACTTGATTCATTGTCTTATCTCCCGTACCGCTTGGTACATCAACAATATACATTGTAGATATATATAACGCAAGGGGTTGACAGCATATTATATTCCTGTGGTATATATGGAACATGATTAGAGGATTGACCCAAAACGAGTTATCGCGGCGCACTGGTTTCAAGCAGCCGCGTATCAGTGACTACATGACCGGCAAAAAGGCACCCAACGATGACAGCCTGTTACAGTTGGCTGAAGCGATGGACATGGATCCTGCGGAGCTGTCAAAGCAGCTGTTGATGCGTAGAACGTTACGCAAGGGCAAAGCACCGGAAGCACCAGAGCAACCGGGCGTATAAGGTAGATAGGGAGATAAGACAATGCGACGTTGCATAGAGTGTGGTTCAGAAGTAATCGATTTTGATAAGACCTGTACGGCTTGCCGTGTATCCGAGTGGCAAGACCAGCAAGCGCAAGCGCAGAAGCTCAGGGAGCGGCACTACGCGCTGGAGGCTAACCGTGATGCATACCTTGGACGTAAGCGGGCGGTACGGGATTCCATCCGGGCCGGTGTGGTTACTGCGGTAGCCGTTATGCTTTTCTTGGCTTTAGTATCTGCTACCCGTGATGCCATGCGGTACGAGTATCAGACTAAGCCAGCGGCGCTGAAGGCGCAGGGTGTCAAGTGAGATACCTGAGCGTGTGTAGCGGCATTGAAGCCGCATCCGTTGCATGGGAGTCCCTTGGTTGGACTCCCGTTGCCTTTGCAGAGATAGAAAAGTTTCCGTCCAAGGTGTTAGCCTATCACTATCCTGGAGTGGCTAACCTTGGTGACATGACCAGATTTAGGGAGTGGGATATTGAAAGAAACGCAGTTGACGTTCTTGTCGGAGGGACTCCCTGCCAGTCCTTCAGCGTTGCCGGGCTACGCAAAGGGCTTGACGATCCAAGAGGAAACCTTGCACTCACCTTCATTGCAATGGTTGAACACTTTAAGCCAGAGTGGGTTATCTGGGAAAACGTCCCCGGTGTTCTGTCCAGCTCAGGAGGACGGGATTTTGGTTCCTTCCTCGGGGCGTTGGGGCAACTCGGGTATGGGTTCGCATACCGAGTGCTTGACGCTCAGTACTTTGGAGTCCCCCAGCGCCGCCGTAGAGTCTTTGTTGTCGCACATTCTTCAGGGAACAGCAGACGTGCAGCCGAAGTATTATTTGAGCCAGAAAGCCTGCGAGGGGATTCTACGAAGAGCAACCGCAAGGGGGAAAAGTCTACCTCCAGCCCTGCATCAAGCGTTGATGCAAACGGCATCCAAAGAACAGTAGGAACACTTTGTGCTGATACGCATCCGGGTGCTTACTCTGGTCAAGATGCCTATACCGGAAGGCTTGTACCGGTGATGTATGAAAGCCATCCAATGGATAGCCGTATCACTGGCCCTGTTGATCCAAGCCCTACGGTAGCTGCACGATGGGGTACAGGTGGAGGTAACACACCACTGGTACAACACACCTACCGTAAGTCACGCAGAGCGCAGAGCGCAGAGGACTTTGAGACGTGGGTTCCTGATGGCGTGACTAACACGCTAAACTGCTTTGACCTTGGGGATATCAGGTCAGTTGATATCGTGGTTGAACCGATAGCCCTTGCAGAGAACACCATCGGACGGCAACCAATGAACGGCGGTAACGGTGATGGATACACGGTAGGTGGTCCAATGTATACGCTGAACGCTACCGGGGTTCACGGTGTAGCGCATCCAGCCCATGCGTTCAAGATACAAGGGGTTGGGCATTACACCGGCACAAACGGCGGGGTAGCAAAGCCTGGAACCGGTGGAAGCGGCTACATGGGGCAAGATGAAAAAGCCTACACCATTGCAACTTCACAGGATCAGCAGATAATGCACGGCATGGCAGTACGGCGGCTAACACCGACTGAGTGTGAACGGCTTCAGGGCTTCCCTGATGGATACACAGACATCATGACAGAGACTCCAGACGGGCCAAGGTACAAGGCACTCGGTAACAGCATGGCTGTACCCGTCATGCGCTGGATAGGCTCTAGGATTGCCCTTGCAACCAAGTAGATCAGTAGTACGTCAGACGCTCCGGGCTTTATCCAAGGCACCGGAGCGTTTGTTGTCTCACGATGAGATGGTTTTACTACATCAATCATGGGCGGCAGACATCATGCCCAAAGAGTGCATGGCGGAAATGGTTCACCGCAACACCGGCCTATGCAAAGAGATGGCCAAGCAGATACACAAGCAGGATGATTTTGAGGATGCCGTAGCCTTTTGTATGCAGGGTCTTATCATCGCTATCACTCGGTGGGATTCCAGCCGGGGGCTAAGGTTCAGCACTTTTGCGATGAAGTGGATAATCCAAAAGTATCGCCGTTACCAGTCAACCCAAAGCAAGACTATACGAGTATCCGAACACACCATATACAAGTGGTTGCGTATCCGCAAGGCACACGATCAACACCTACACCAGCACGGCATACCTCCAACCGATGAGCAGCTCTCCGGGTACACGGGCCTATCGGTTACGATGATAGGCATAGCCAGGGACTCACAGCAAGTACAGCCGGTTAGCATCAATGTGCCGGTGTCTGGTACGGATGGTCTAGTCTATGAAGATTGCAGGGTGCTAGGAGCCTCCACAAGCCCCGAGGAGGCGTTCATTGCTGAATCATGGGCAACTAGACTGGGTGATGCTTTGCTAAGCCTAGATGACGATTCCCGCTATTTGCTTGTTAGGCGCTTTGGCCTTGATGGTAGTAAGCCGGAGACCCTGCGGACGATAGCAAGCAGGTACAAGACACCCGTAAGCGTCATTGAAGCGCAGATAGAGACAGCCTTGGCAACCATCCGGGGGCGGTACGAAGTGGAAGACCTGACGTGAAGCATCTAGAAGACCGTGAGCAGATAACCTTGATTACTTGGGTACGCATGATGTCGGCTAAACATCCTGAGCTTGCTACCATATACCATTGCCCTAACGGCGGCCACCGGGACATCAGGACAGCTGCAAAGTTCAAGGCCATGGGTGTGAAGGCGGGTGTCTGGGATATCTTTCTACCGGTTCCCACTCCCGGTCTTTTCGTTGAGATGAAGGCCGGTAAAGGTCGGCTGACACCGGGGCAGGTTTCCTTTAGGGATGCGCTCCAGCCGCACGGGTATTCGTTCGTGGTGGCTTACAGTTGGTCGGATGCCGCCAAGGCGATAGCGGATCATGTCGGCTTTGCTTTTGATGTATAATGTAGACGTTCCATACCTTTCGGAATAGGCTATGCCAGCCCCCAGCTGATCCCTGGGGGTATCCGAGGTAGGAACTGAAAGGTATGTGACATCATGGCAATCCCTGCCACGGATGCGGGTCAGGCTATCGCCTTTCTCCGGCATCTATTCAAGCCGTACTCTGACGGCTTTATTGAAATCAGACCTCTAAGCAAGGTCAAGCCCCACGCTAACCGAACCACCTACAGGCTGCCGCATTGCCTAAAGGGCGAGGAAGGGCAAGCCCTGACTCAGCACATCATCAGTCTCGCAATGCGTGGTTACGATGTTTACGTTGGAGTATGTCCCCGTGCTGCGCCTGAAGGGCCAGGGCGTAAGCTCGGTAAGGAATCTATCGAGTATGTTGGGGCGCTTTGGCTTGATCTAGATTCCAAAGTGCCGGGGAGTAGTCAAGGTTTGCTTGACAACTGCGACATCGTGGTTTCTACCGGCAACGGGTGGCACGGATACAAGGTTGCACCTACACCCATGCGGGTGACCTCAACCAAAGAACGCACGGCGGTAGAAGCCAAGGTCAGGAGCTTTGCGAATGCCGTACTACCCGGCACCGATAACGTATCGAACGTAGACAGAATCTTGCGCGTACCGGGAACCATCAACTGGAAAGACCCGGACAACCCTAAGCCCGTGCAGCTATTGAAGGGGGGCGGCATGAAGCCAACCTACAAGGTTTCCTTGGTGGTTGAGGAGTTCGGCAATGCACGGCTTGATGCCCTGCTGGCATCCGCCAAGGTGGGCGAGCTGGGACACGCAAGCCCGATGATACGCCATGCTTCCGGACGCTATACCGGATGCCTTGATACTTTCTTTCTTGAGCTTGAGCAGGCTTGCATAAAAAGCAAACTTGATGCACGATGGTCATTCTTGCTGGCGATTGTCAGGGCTGACTTGCCGGAGATTATGGAGCATTACTTTGGATAAAGACTTTTGGGATATCCCCTTGGTACCGGACATCAAGCCGGAGCGGAAAGAGCGTCAACCGGGTGAGCCGTCAGGCGATGGCACCCTTGCCAAGTTGTATCAACGGCACCCTGAAGGGGGCGGCCCTTACGGTGGCAGAGACAATGCCATCACGGCTTATGTTGGATACCTGCGTAGCACCGGGCTTGATTACGATGGAGCGCTGGAAGCGGCGCAAGGCTTCAACCGCAACTGGCTTGACCCGGCTTTACAGCCGTTTGAAATCAGCGAAAAGGTTGGACGTGCTTGGGCTGAATGGTCAATGAGCGTACGCGAGATGGTCACCAAAGAACTGGCCGTGAAGCAACTATTAGCGGATCATGCCAAGTCCCTGGAGCCGAAGGTAGCACGAAAGAAAAAGATACCTTGGGACTGGGACAGGTTGCAGGAGGAAGCGGCTAAGAGTAGGGACACAGAATGGATTGTGCCGCACGTCATAGCCCGTCAAGCCATCCATTACTTTGCAGGCCCACCAAGTAGCGGCAAGTCATGGATGGCGGCAGACCTTGTGCGAGCTGCTCAGTGTGGCGGGATGTGGATGAGCCTTGCCCCTTGTGTCGTGTCAAAGATTCTGTACGTCAACGAAGAGATGGGCGTAGGTGAATACAATAACCGATTCCATTTGCTCTACCCGGAAGCCTGCCGGGGGCTGCATTCTTTCGTAAACGAGAACATCAAGTTTACGGATCCGGATGACCAAGAAGACATCATAGACTTTGTCAAGGAGCATTCAATAGACATCGTCATTGTTGACACTTTTGTCCGGGTGCATAACCTTGATGAGAACAGCAATTCCGAAATGTCGCAGCTCTACCAACACTTCAAAAAGGTTACGGATGCAGGAGCGGCGCTCGTGGTTCTACACCATGCCCGTAAGGGCGCTACAGGCTCACTGGGGCATGAAAGTATGCGGGGGGCAGTAGAGATAGCAGCACAGGCAGAAACCGTGCTGTCAATCGAAAACAAGTTTGGACACTACACGGTCAAGACCGTGAAGCAACGGCGTAGTCCATTTGAAGACCAACTAAACTTTGAGTTTAAGATTCACGCTAACACTCCAAACGATTTGGAGATTCAGCGCATTGACGTTGCTACAGCTGAGAAGAGCATGGATCAGGCTATCTTGGACTACATCGATACAACTCCAGGCGTGACTAGCCAACAGATATCTGAAGGCATCAAGAAGCGTAAAGCCGATGTAGTCAAGGCACTGCAAGGGCTGGAAGATGAAGAGATGTTGAACGTCATAAATGGCCAGAGAGGAGCAAAGTTTTATAGCCCTAAAAGTATGTTTTGACCTGTTCCCAACGACCTGTTCCCCTTAGATATAGAGAATGGGAACAGGAGGATAAATCCCCCCCTAAGAACCCCCCCTAGCCCGGAGGGCGTTAGGGGGATATGAGAGAGCAAAACAGTTCCCCCGCATGAAGCGGGGAACTGCATTGCCAAGAAAAATAAAGGTTTGACAGTATCCCCTTAGTGGGTATATAGTTTGCATGGCAATAGTGCCGTGAATAAGCCGTATGGCTTGAAGGAGTAAGTAATGGGATTCTTTGCACAGCATGGTTCGTACGCTGAAGGCAGCGGCAAAAGGTTCGCAGTAGCCGAAGCAGGTATCTACACCTGTGCCTTGATTGACATCGAAGCAATCCAAGGCAAATCGTTTGATGATCCAAACGTGATGGAGCCAAACCTTAAGTTTGTTTTTGAGACAACTGAGGTTGGTGATGATGACGGGCAGCCCTTCCGCTTTGTGCAGTTTACAAAAACGTTCTACGGTAACGACAAAGCGAAATTGACCATCCTGCTAGACAGTATGACTGGTAAGCACATGGATCGCACTGAGTATCAAAACCTCGACATCAACGCTCTCAAGGGCAAACAGTGGCAGGTTGTTGTTGGTACTAGACAGAAGATGAACGGCGAGCTAGGCAACATCATTGAGACAGTCAAGCCGTTCAAGCAATCCGCACCAAAGCCCCTGAAGAAGGCTGTACCGGTGGTCGATGATATTCAGGATCCATTCGATGGAGAGTAAAAAGAAATCATCGTTTGTCAGCTTCAATGACACGACCGTACCGGTCGGTAAGCGCAAGGTTTTGTACGTCAAGTGGTTGATGTCAAAACAAGGCAAGTCATTATCGGAAGCAAAACTAGCGGCATATCGCAAGTTTGGTGAGACCCCAGACCATACAACGTGGAGCTGGAACGACTAGTGCAACAGCACTACCGCACTACAAAGATTGAAGCCCTCAGCGTCATCGATGACTGGGGGTTGGACTTTGCAGCTGGCAACGTTGTCAAGTACTTACAGCGTTGCCCACACAAGGGGACGGCTAACGCTGACAGCATCAAGGCACTCTGGTACATGGCCTATGCCGCTACCAAGGACACCGCCTACGCTGATCGGATAGCCAGGGAAGCCGAGGAGATAAATAATGGGTCGTAATACTATGACGTTTTTGCAGAAAAGAGAAATCGTATCTGCATCAATGAAGGTTTGGGTAGCTATTCAAGAACTGCAATATGTTATGCGTAACAGTGGCAACAACACTAAAGAATGCATACGTGTAGGAAAGATAAACGTTTTGGCTGGTAACAATGTCCGATATTGGATTGATAGGCCAGTGCTAGAGTTGACTAATGACGACAATAGAAGCACGGCACAATACCTTGATGTGCTTTGGAAGGCGTGTCAAAAAGAAAACCTTAAGCCATGGGTAGTAGAGGCTGAAGATGGCACTAGCATTTAGCATCGAAGAAAAGAAAGAGCGCATCCGGCAAGCGATGGAGGTTTACTCCACCACTGGATCATGGTCTAAAGCCGACAACATCGTTAGAAGGCAAAGCGTAGAGAAGTGGGTACGAGACCCTGAGCTGCTGGCATACGCAACAAGCCTTGGGTACCAGCAGATGTGTACCGATGAGGTAGCAGGGTTTGCACCCGTAACAGCACACTACACCGCTCGTATGGCTTTCTCCGGTGCCTTGGTGCATATGCGGGATGGCAAGGTTGTTTGTCGGGATGGCGCAAGAATCCACTATGCTATCAGCCACGGGCAGATGGTTATGTACAAGCTTGACGGTGCTGGTAACCGGCACCATGCCGGGCCCGCTTACTTCCGCGGTGCTGACATACTCGCTAACGACTGGATGATAATACGATGACTTTTGATCGAGCCATACGGGCTTTGTTGAATGGTAAGGCGATTCGGCGAAAAGATAAGAAGTTTGTACGGATAGGCCAGACTACTGAAGAACATTGGCTAGAAGGGCCAAGTGGTTATGCCATCGCAAGTTTCGGTGTTGATGTTGACTGGATTACTGCAGATGACTGGGAATGTGGAACCTACGATACAAATACAAAAACTGTTCGTTGGGATAATGTCGTTTATGACGGTCATAATCAGCCGATTGATAGGCATCCATACGTCAATATTCGCATGAAAGATAAAGATACGCTTGATCGAGTTAGGTACAACGGAAACCCTGAAATGATAGGACAACCACAAGATGAGATTCAGTGAAGTGATTCAAGCCTTGATGGCTGGTGGCGGTAACGCTGTATGGCGCGGTGAGTGGGGAGGAGCCGTATTCCTGCGGTACTCCGAAGTGTGGAATATCTTTGAACTTCACGGGCCACAGAAACGGGTAACGCAACTGGAAGAGTTGAGTCTGTCCCCTGGCGAT
>Ga0209296_1002935_pt1 | contig 11853 bp, 13 predicted proteins | sample S_130206_EF_Meta_FD_187319 | JGI IMG/M metagenome (GOLD analysis project Ga0209296, IMG submission 187319) | Freshwater microbial communities from Lake Simoncouche, Canada to study carbon cycling - S_130206_EF_MetaG (SPAdes) (version 2) | ecosystem: Environmental > Aquatic > Freshwater > Lake ...
TCAAGAAAATCAGGTTATTGAACTTCATGGAAGCGATGTTTATCCAGACTTAGATTTTGTTAGTGCATCCGGTCTCTCTACCTATTTTACATATTCAACAGCTGACAAAATTATAGGTTTGTTAAAAAGAATTAATGAAGTTATTAATATTGAATTAACTGAATTATATAAGTCAAAGGATCAAGCAAATGAAGCAGTTGAGGCAAGCTTTGCAAATGAAGTTCCTAAACCAAAAGAGATGGAAGCCGACAAAGTAAGTCCTGATTCAAATGATACTGCGGTTGCTGATACTATTCCTGAAATTAAACCTGAGACTACTGGTACAGAAGATAAAGTTACTAATACGGAAGAACCTAAAGTTGAGCCTGAGGTACCCAAGTCGCCTAGCGAAGGATTTTCATATACAGTAATTGTACACGGAGATAAATTAAGATTTATTGATGCAAGTGTAGATGACCGAAGTTTAATAGTTAAGCATAAATTATCTAATAATATGGGAGTTAAAAAAGAAATTGAAGAAACTTTAGATAATAGTTCAAGAATTTGGGCAACTGTACAATTAAGTGGTTTATTTAGTGAAACTCATAAATTTAATTTTGAAAAATTTAATATGGAAACTGAATCAATGAATGAAAATTTATTAGTACAGATAATTCCATCAATCCAGTTAACATTTAAGCCTGGAGAAAATATGTCAGCTCCAGAGACGGAAAGGGAAACTTATGTTAGTAAAATTGCACTCACTAAGAATCAAAATGAATTAAAAGACATAAAAAGAGAGCTTGCTTTACATAAAAAGCGCCTAAAAGAGGAAGGAATAACCCCTCCAACTGAATTAGAGATTGCTGCATTTAAAGATAAATATAATTAATAAAGTTCGCTAATAAATAACTATAAAAAATAAGACAAGATGGCAGGTCTACCACATTTTAAAAATTCAACAGCTGGCCCCGCAAGATATGAGCCAGTTTACCTTAATCAATTTGAGGTAATTATAACTCCGCCCGGTGCGATTTCGGGTAAAGCAGGGTTTAAAGATAACTTAACATTAGAACATGTTAAAACCGTTGGACCTCTTCCTGAACTTGCAGGTAATGCAGGCGGTGCAATTATTACGCAAAAATATAAATTTGCAGAAAGAGCATTTGCATCAGCTAAACCGCAGTCAACTCTTCATAAATTTGTAATTACATTTGAACTAAATTTAAATAATACAAATGACAATTATATCTATAATGCATTTAGAGCATGGGCTGATTTAATCTATAATCCAATGACTGGTCAACAAGGTTTAAAAGTAGACTATGCAGGAGCAACAGCAAATCCAGCTACAGTACAGGTTACAATGTTTAACCGAACTGGTGCAATATTTAGAGAATATGTATTTAGTCCAGTATTTTTAGATACAACTAAACTTACTGAAAATACACTTGACTATGGAGCAGATGGTCAAACAAGTATAGCCTCATTAAGTGTACCGTTTGTTGCAGACCGGTATGTTGAAACCCGAGTAGGTCAATAAAAAACATTTATATAAAAATGGAAATGTTTAATGTAAAGCGCCGAGATAATCCATCCATGGATAATTGGTCAGATATAAAGAAACCGGCATTTGGCGGACCCAAAGAAAAGGCGGATTTTGATAAGGCTAAGAAAACTAAATTAAAAGAATACCAACGAATTGTTGAGCGTAATCCTGATGCTGAAGGCGGGCGTTTCAATCCAAATTATGACTCTGCCTGGAAAGGATTTACGAGTGATATTATATATAGAACAGCAAAGAAAAAATCATATGAACCCATGTATTCAACACCAACAATTGCAGTAATAAATGCAATAGAAGAAGGAAATATTATTAGATTCGAAGAATTTATTAATGAAAATTATGAAGAAAATGAAGAAGACTTTGACGAGTATGGTAACCCAATAAAAGATAAATCTGAAGAAGATGAAGAATCAGTCTACTTAGAAGAAGATGATGATAATGATGATGACCTAGAAGAAATTATGGAAGAAGAAGATGAAGTTGATACATTTGATGAATTTGAAGAAGAAGAAAAAGTAGACTTAGGCTATGAAGTAGATGAAGAGCAATTAGATAAATTATTAGAAGAATTCGGAGATGAACTTCAAACTATGATTACAAATATTTGTGAAACTATGGAAATGGAAAAATCTGAAGTTTGTGACTTATTATGTGCAGCAATTGAAAAGAAATGTAATGAAGAAGAAGATGGAGAAAATTTTAATGGCGAAGAATAATTTTAACTAAAAAATAGTTTATATTAAAGCAGAGATATTATATTTCTGCTTTTTTTATTTAAAATTATTGCCTTTTTTGATAGTTTTAAGGTTTGGAATATTCTCTAAATCTCCATCTAAATCAATTAAACTTGGATCAAATACCACTTCCGGATAGGCTCCTATTAAAAAATCTAGAGTATTTAATATTGTATTTGGAGAAATATTTGAGTTAATATAAATTATCCTACTGTATTTACGGTTTCTAACATTTACGGCTTTGTCTATTAATTTCTTAATTTCATAATTTATTAAAAAAGATTGAATTTTATTTGGAACAACAATATCCTGTTCAAACTTTTCACGTATTATTTTAGTTACATTAAGAAGATAATCTGATTTTCCTTTTTTGTTTAGTGCATGTACAAACTGTTTTAAATCCCTTACGAAAACTATTTCCAGTGATCTATCTGTGCTATCGATCATTTATGTCGATTTTTTTAATTTCAACTCCTGCTCTCCGCAAAAAGTCTAATCCGTTGGTATCACGGTATTCTTCTAAATATACAACTCTGGTAATTCCAGCTTGCATAATTAATTTACTACAGTCAGTACACGGAGAGTATGTTACATAGAGAGTAGAGCCATTACAACTTTGAGTTGATTTAGCAACTTTTAAAATTGCATTGGCCTCGGCATGTAAAACATACCATTTTGTTTTATATTCTTTAAATGAGCCGTCTTCATTATTAATAGCCTCTTCACATTCATTTTCAAAACCAGCAGGTGTACCATTATATCCATCTGAAATAATTGAATTATCTTTAACAATTAGGGCTCCGACTTTTTTACGGTTAGCATGTGATAATTGAGACCATGACTCTGCCATAGAGATATAGGTTTGGTCAAACCTGTGCTGTCTACTTGAGTACTTACGAGCAAGTATCATTTTTTAATTTTTGAAATATTTTTATAAATCCATTTAATTAGATTATTACCATCTTGAAAAATTAGGTATTGTTTATCTTCACTACTTATTGACTCAAATAGAGTTATTAAATTTGAACTTGGGGTTCCATCCATCTCTATTAAATTAGTAGTAGGCAACGGCAAGGATTCTGGTTTAAATTCAAACTCTAACATTTTAGAAGAAATATCATAGTGCTTATCGTAGATATGATATGAATTAGAGACATGAGTATATGAACCAAGTTTTAATTTTGGATAAAATTTCTTTAAGTGAATATACATCTGTAATTGTAATGAACAGAAAAATGCAACATCAGTTGGAGTACCCCAAATTGCATCATTACTTCTCATAAATACTGACATATAAAATTTATTATTTCGTATATGACAATTTGCATACATCGTACATACAAAATCTTTATTATCAGAATACTGATGAATTGGCATGTTAAAGTGCATTACTGCCTGCCTAGTATTTGAGTCTTTTATTAAACTTTGAATTGCCCATTGATATTGTGAATAATTATCAGAATTTTTAAGTGTAAAAATTAAATTACCATATGCTGAGTTAACTGTTCCATCCGAATTTTGAATAGATTCCCAAAACTTAGCCCATTGTGAAATAAATTTAACATCATTACGACCTAAATAATACCATAACAATTCAGCAGCAATATAGCCAGTTTGAGATCCGCGAATTTCATTTGTATATAAACAACTGGTTGGATCCTCAATAACTAGAGCAACATCTAATAATTCTTTACTCTTAGTTCCACGAGCACCATTTTTTTCACCATTAGCCAATAGGTAAGAAATTGAGTCTTTATAACAAGTGGCAAATGATTGACCATTAAATACTAACATATTTAAATTATACTAAAAAAATAGATAATGGTTTAGGCTGATTTGATATCAGAAAAATGATCAGAATTTTCAATTAATAACTTAATATCAAAAAACTCTTCAGGTAAAGGATCATGTGAAATTACAAAAATAGTCATATTATATTTTTTAGAAAAGGTTTTTAATAGATCTACGACTCTATAGATTGAGTCTACATCTAATGATGAAAATACTTCATCTAAAAATAATAAATTAACTTTATGGTGTTTTAATTTTAATAATTCTAAAATACATAATAGAACAATTAAATTCATTTTCTTCTGTTCACCAGCAGATAATGAATCTGGTGATATTTGAATTCCTAAATGAGTAATAATTGGATTAAATTCCAAATCAAATTCAAATGCAAACTTAAATTCTAATAATTTAGAAGTTTTTAAAATTTTACGGTTTAACATTGGAATTATTTGACTCATTAATAGTCGCTTCATTCCATTATCTGATAGGATATCTTCCATTTCTTGAGAAATAGCCAATTTAGCAGAATAACCAGACTTATCAGTCGTTAAATTAGAAATTTCTGACTCAATTGTTGAAATTACTCCGTTAATATATTCAGTACCAGTCCTTTTAGAGTCAATTTGGTTTAACTCAGATAACTCACGATTAAGTGGGGATAATAGTCCATCAATTTTATAGAATGAGTCCCTAGATTCAACCTGTTCTGACTTTTTTGTATTTAATTCAGAATTAATTAAGTTAATATTTTCAACCAGCCCAGGTAATAAGTCAGATTGAGTTTTCTTTTTATTTAATAATTTGTCTTTTATTGTAATATGAGTTTCATCAGTTAAGTCAGAAAGACAGTGAGGACACTTATTTTTAGAATATAGGTCTAATTTTTTTTGAATCTCAGTAATTGTATATTGAGTTGAGGCTTTTAAATCACGAGCAACAGTAATACTCTTTTCAATAATTCCAACTTGTGAATTTAAGCTGGTATAAACAAGCCGCTTTTCTTCTTTTTGATCAGATAATTTAGTAATTTCAGCCGTAAGTTCAGAAATTCTAACTGCTTTAGCTGAATTTAAATCTAATTTTAAATTATCAAGTTGAGAAATTGAATTTTGTAAAATTGAATTATTATTTAATAAAGTAGAATCAATTGAATGGATTGAAGTTCGTAAGTCTTTAACCTCTTCTTTAACTACTTTAGACATATCATTAACTATATCTAATCCAAATATTTTATCAATGATTTGGCGTTTATCATGTGGGCTTAATTTAACAAAGCTTTTAAAATCATTAACTGATAGGCTAATTGTATTTGAAAATACATTAAATGGAATCTTAGTTAATTCTTCTTCAATAAATTCATCAACTCTACGTTTATCTGGTAAATTATGTTCGGAATTATTAATTAATAACTTTGAAAAATTAGGTTCCAAGCCTCTTTCTATTTCAATTTTATCACCATTTGCGGCAATAAATTCAATATGAGTATAGGCATTTTTGTTTATGCGGTTTGGAATCTCTTTGGTTTTACGAATAGATGATTTACCATATAGTGCAACAGTTAATGCATCAGAAATTGATGATTTACCACTTCCATTTTTACCTTGAACTAAAATAAGTTGAGGATCTTCTGAAAATTTAAAAGTTTGTAATTTGTTTCCGTATGAACAAATATTTTTAAAAGAGAATTGAGTTATCTTCATTCGTTAACAAAATAAGTTAAGTTTTGGCCTTCTAATATATCTCTTACTGATTTAAATATACAAAGTTTATCAGCTATATTAAATTCTCTAATCATATTTGGATAATTACTAATTTCATAGATAAGCCCATATCCTAATGGGATATTATGTGATTTTAAATTACTTAATGAATTCATATCAATTTTTGATCTTAATATTTCTAAATAGTCAGTATTTGATAATTCGCCTGAGTCTAATCTCTTTATTAACTCCATTTCTCCAAGTTGTGTAAATACTCGCATTTCATTATCAATAACCTCTTGATTAAGTATTAGTTTTTTACCAAATTCTGGATTTGATCTGGTTAATAGTATTGAATCTTTATTGGTTATGGTGAATACTGGGCATATTTCAATTATTGTATTTTGAGGTATGTATTGAGTAGCAACTGCTTTAACTGAGGTATTGGTCTTTATTATTTTAACATAATTACTAATAAATGGGCTAAGCATAGGTATTTTGACTTTTTACAAATTGATGGATTTCTATAAATTTTTTAGCTAGATTCATTTTAACATCTTGTGAATATTCTTTTGATTTTAAATACATTTTAAAAATATCAGAAATATTAAAGCCATCTTCTGGATTAAAGTTAGAGTTCATTTCTGCATCAGCTTCAGTTTGATCAGTATAGGTAAAAAATTCTATTTTACGGTGAGGTATATTAGAAATTTCTTCTAGAAATCGGGTAACTGATAATTTATTTGCAAAATTAATATTAATCATTATATCTATAAAATTATTATTAAATTTTTTATAGATTTCAGAAATTGGTAACTCTAATATATTCATTATATCAAATTTAACAAAGGTTGGAGACTGTGTATTTTCAATAAATTTTTCAACTAAAACTGGTGAATCTACCTCTAATTGATAAAATCCTTTAACATTACCAATATCTCCTCTATCCATTTGATATGGAGTTCCAGTATATAAAATATTATCGCGCTCTTGTCTATGATGAATATGTCCGCCATATACCCTTTTATAGGTATTTAGTGCATCAATTTCAATACCATGCTCAACATGAGTCCATTTATTAAATTTTAAACCTTTAATATCTGCATGGCATATTATATATTGACATAAATTTCTATAATCATTAACCGTATTTGATAAAACCGACATATCTTCTATCCATGGTAACATTAAGAAATTATGAGAATGGTTAATGGTTAATATCTCTGGGCTCTCAAATACATGAATATTATCGGCTAAATAACTTAATGATTTTAGTGAATGAATTTCATTTTTATCTTTATAATAAACATCATGATTACCGATAATGATATAAATTCCTCTTTTAAATTTTTTAGATAGTTTTTTAAAAATATCAAATGCCTCATTTTGTATTCTGACATTAATAGATTCTCTAGAATGAAAAATATCTCCTTCTAAAATAAGTATATCCCGATTTTCATCAAAATCTTCGTCTACTTTTGTTAGTAAAAAATCTAATAAAAAGTCTCGTTGAATATTCATCCATTCAACTGAATTATTTCGAATTCCTAAATGAAGATCTCCAACTAGTGTTATTTTTCTAATATTGGTTAAATTCATTATTAAAACATTTTTAAGTTTTTAGATGACTTATCTAGAAATGAATATTTTTTATTTAATTCAATTAATAGGATTTCTTTATTATCATAAATCAACATATCAAACAGCTTTTTATATTCCATGCAGGTTAATGCGGATATTGTATCTAATACATGAATTGAACTTACAAATACACTAGCAGATTCGCCTACACTAACACCATTTAATATTATTTTAAATAAATCATTAATTTCAGATTTTATAAATTTCTTCTTAGCAGGTTCAGGTCCCAATATTAAATTAACTTCGTCTGATGTAGAAATAAATTTGTTTATATCAACTTGAGTTATTTTAAAATCAATACCATCAATATATTTTTCTTTATCATATAGATGATAGTCTGGAGAACTTGAATCTAATTTAATTTCATTATACGAATGAATTTCGTCTTCATCTTCAACCAGAGTAGAACCTGCATTATATGAATTATTAAATATTTTATCTGTTTTTTTAAGTTTAGCATAGTCAGCTTTACGTCTATCTAATTCAACTTGGTCTTCTGACTCTAAATCATCTTCAACTTGGTCAGATTCATCAGAATCTAATAACTCTAGAGTAGAATCATCCTGGTCTTCAAATCCTAAATCTTCAAATAGGTCATCATTTTTCTTTTTTGCCATTATTTTAGTATTTTTTTTAATTAATTAAACTTAATATATCATCATGTGAAGTATTAAACGGTCGGGCTAGAGCCTCTGCCATTGGAATTAAATTAGGCGGCAGGGTTGTTTGAGTTGTCTGTGCACTATGATATTGATTTCTCATTTGATTTTCTAAGGATTGAGTATCATCATCATCTGAATAAAATTCTGAGGCTGGATCCGTCTCTTCAATTAATTTAGCAAATTCATAACTCATACGATACATTTTAAAACTTTCGTTATATCCGCCGTCTCTATTTGCAATCAATTTAATCTTCATACGTTTTTCCATAGGGCCTCTCATTAAGCCAAATAATGAATCTACCGTGTGTACTAAACCAAATGACTCGGCAATATCTGACATACTTAAGTCTTGATCATCTACTGCATCTCTTTTAATTTGAGTTGCGGTAATAATACACCATTCGTTTCTAATTGCAATTGCTCTTAACTCTTCAGATATAACTTTAATTTTTTCATATGTACTGCCCTGTTCTCGCATAGGTCTCATTAAGTTAATATAGTCAACTACAATAATTGTAAATTTCTTTCCAGTATTTTGTTGAACTTTTAAAAAATAATTCTCTATATCAATTGCAGTAGCCGTACCGGTAGGAAATTCTTTAACTTGTAACTCGCCAAGAGTTGAAACCGTTTCTTTTAATGATTTCATCTTATGAGTAACTTCATTTACCTGACTTGGGTCTAACATTGCATCATATTCTTTAAATGGAATACTTAAAACCATTGAGCCTAATCTTTTCATGTATTTACGATCAGATAATTCAAGAGTAGCAATTCCTACTTGACAACCTGCAACAAAGGCTCGGCCTGCAATATTAGAAAGAACCATTGATTTTCCAACCTTTGGTCGGCCTTGAAAAACAACAAGCGTTTTTGGGTTCCAACCGCCACCTAATGTTTTATCAAAAAACTTAAAGCCGGTAGGATTTCCTATTTTTGATAACTGTACGTGATCTACTGGATTAAAAAAATCTAAGCCCGATTCGGCATTAGTAAATGAAACATTTAATTTATCATTAAATTTAGAACGAACTTCATTTGTAATAAGTTCTACATTCTCAGGATTAATATCAGTTGTTTTTAAATAGGATAAGACATCAATAACTGATTCATTTAAATTTTTATAAAAAATAAAGGCCTTTGTATATTTAAATAAAAAGTCATAATTATAACTGGTTAAGTCAACCGCAAACACCTTATTAAATTTATCTTCCGGCAAATCTAAATTTGCTAGATTTGCAAGTTCCCTAAGTTCGTTCTTAGTTGGGACTTTTTTGTATTCTAAAAAAAATTTCTTGGATTCTCTGTATAACCTTTGTAGGGTATCATCATTAAAATAATTAGCCTTTATCATTGGTATGATTTCTCTTTTATCTAGAGAATCATAATTTTTAGGTTTAATTACAGTATCATTATCATCTTCCGTTAAGACAAAATTGAAAATTATTCTTTCAAGTAATTCAATATTCTCTTTAAAATCAATCATCATAGGTTAAGTCGTATTATGCTATTAAATAGTACTTTAAAAATTCAGATTCTGGCATAAATATAAATTCTCCTTTTTTAATTAATAATCCAGTATCTAATAGGTCTTTAATTAAAATTTTTAATTTTGCTTTAAACGACTCATTTTTCATATGATCGCCAAATACATATTTTAAAGTTTTGGTTGAAAACTTAATATCATTTGAGTCCCAGTCTTTCTCTTTTAATTCAGTTACTCTAACAATATGAGCCGCAACATCAAACATAAAATCTTGAGCGGATGGATAATTAGGCATTGCTGAATGAACACTTAATTTATATTTTATAGGTAATTCATCTTTTATCTTAAATATCATCTGAGTCATCAGTTAAGTCTTCTAATTCAGCAGTTTCTAATGTATCAATTCCATCTTGTGTTTCAGGAAATTTAAAAGTTGGTTTAATAACTTTTTCGTCTAATTCAGTTAATACTTCATGTGTAAATAGTCTAGCTGAGAAAAATTCTTTAACTGGAACTGCATCACCATTATGACGAATAATATAAGTTTTACCTAATTTCTTTGGTAAAAAATAAAAAGTTTCACCAGCAACTTCAAATTTTGAACACAGTTCAGATTCGTCAGACTTAAGTTTAGAAAATTCTTTTTCAGTAAGTTTATTACCTCTACCAACTCCGCATGATTCCCAATTAACATACTGTTCAAGGCCAACATATTGATTCATGCCTTTATGAAAAGAAATATGAAATTCAATATCAATTGGTCTGGATAATCTATTCTTTTTTGTTTTAGAACGAACAATAATTCCAGTTGTAGTTTTAGCCTCATCGCGAAGAGTTCCTTTACTTAACATCAAGATAATTGATGCAGAGAATTCTGGACCTCCACCACCAGACATACCCTTTGGTGTATATTGATCCATTGAGGCATATGTATGATTTGTAAAAATAAAAGGAACTTTATAATTTGAAAGATCCAAGGTTAATGATTTAAATAGTGATCTCATTTCTTTTGCACGAAGTCCCATATCTGCAGCATTTTTACCTGCCTCCATATCACGTTGACTCTTATCAGTATCTAACATGCCTACTGAATCTACAAATAGTGCAAGTTTAAGTCCTGGATTCTCCTTGAGAGTTTCAATTAGATCATGCACATAGAATTTAACCTCACTAATAAGCCCCATACGTAAATATTTTAATTTAGTTAGGTCTACTCCAAATTTAACATAGTCACCTGAGTCAATTGCACCTTCGGTATCAATGTAAATTACCATATAATCTTTTTTCTGCAATTCACGAACTGCATTTAGACATAAAAATGTTTTACCTGATCCAGAGTCTCCAGCAATTCCAATACTACGAGTATTAGGATATCCGCCAAATAGTGAGCCTGACATTTGTGCACTTAATAAATAATTTCCAGTTGGAATGTATTCTTCAATATCAGAAAAACCTCTGATTTCTATTTTAGATTTTACCTTTTTCTCGAGCAAGTCGTTAAACTTTGCGAAAGCATCCATTGTTGATTTTGCCATAGTGTTTTAGAGTTTAATTCAATATCTTGTACAATAAGATATATGCTAGTTTCAATTAAAATAAGAAACTAATAAAAAAGCGCCAGATAGAATAGTTGAGTCAGAAAAGTCTCCATTTACAACTTGATGAAAACCTAGTTTTACAATTTCTGAAGAGTCTTTATTAAATGGAGACTTAGCTAAAGTTCTAGTAAAATTAAATTGACTATCTGGTTTACTAATATTAGTTAAGTCAATTGCATAACACTTAAATTTAGAAGAAATTGGTGTACTTGTTGAAATATTACCAAGATAAAAAATATCGTCTTCAGTAATTCCAAGCTCTTCAATATTTAAACCGGCTTCTTCTAATAATGAGCGGTATATTGTATCAATTGGAGTTTGATCCTTAGATGGATCAACTGAATCTATAAGTAAAGTTGTATCAGTTTGGCCAGTTGCATGATTTTCAAATTTTAATCCATAAATAGATTTTATTGTATCATTTGCAGTTTTTTCAAATGGTAAAATTACAATATAATTGGTTTTACATGAAAGTACACTAGTCTTATCAGTGTCTCTAGTAAGAGAGATTATTTCAATTTCACCATTTATATTTGGTAAATTCGATTTAGATATTTTAACTAATGGCTGTTGCATTTATTTTCTTCTTTTTATCTTGACCAAATGACTTTACTAAAGAGTCTTTGATTGAATTTGTTGTTACACTATTATTTATATACATAGATAACCGGTTTAAAAATTGTTCTTTATCCTGA
>Ga0209296_1002936_pt1 | contig 11853 bp, 14 predicted proteins | sample S_130206_EF_Meta_FD_187319 | JGI IMG/M metagenome (GOLD analysis project Ga0209296, IMG submission 187319) | Freshwater microbial communities from Lake Simoncouche, Canada to study carbon cycling - S_130206_EF_MetaG (SPAdes) (version 2) | ecosystem: Environmental > Aquatic > Freshwater > Lake ...
ATAGAACATCGTATGCCTTGGTATGCTGACCCTGATGTATGCTCACCAGGAGAGGCTTTGATCACTACTACACACAAAGATGACTATGCTTGGTTTGGTACCTTAGTTAGTGCTAATGCCTATTGGCAACCGATACCTTGGATATCAGGTAACGCTACAGGTTCAAGTGTAGATATTAATATGCCACAAGTTATCTGGATGTGGGTAAGATAAGGAGCAAGATATGGATGTCGTAATGTTAATCAACAAATATGGCTTTCCCATTGTCATGGCAGTGGGCATGGGCTATATCATCAAGTATGTATGGGAATGGTCAACTAAAGAAGTCAAGCCTGTTATCTCAGATGCTAACACCGTGCTGATCGCACTTATCGATCGTATCCGTATGTTAGACAATGACTTGATCCGTTTGAATCAGAAAGTAAACACAGTTCTACACCTACGTGGTAAGACCATTGAGTATGAACGTGTTGAAGCTGAAAAGAAAATCAACGATATTAAAAAATCAGAAGACGATAAATCTGCCGGTGCAGGCGAAAGTTAATTTAAGTCTAGGTCTCTACTAGAAACAGTCACACTAATTTGTTCAAGTTCAGGAATACGTGTTCGCGTGTTCTTGCTACCCAGTAATACGATCACACGCTGTCCTAGGTCAGTATCTAACAACATAACCACACAGCCGCCTGACTCATTGATATAACCTGTTTTACTTACTATAACATTTTCACTGTTCTTGCGAACTAGACTGTTAGTATTCCAAAAATCCCACCAACGTTTCTTGACCTGTATGCTAACCAATGGCTTCCCACTAGCTTCTGTGATCTCTGGATGGCGACTGGCTACTAGGACTAACTTAACTAGGTCACGGGCATTGCTCTGATTACCTTCGTCAAGTCCTGTAGGATCAGTGAAATGTGTTGAGTACATGCCAAACTCAAGTGCTTCATGATTCATTTCTGCTATGCAACGATCAACTCCACCGGGATAGTTAGCACATAAGGTCCAAGCGGCAAAGTTATCTGACTTTACTATTGCTAAATCTAATAGTTCGCCTCTGCTTAATGTTTTAAGTGTGCGTGGTAAACGGGTGTGATAGACATTAGATTTTTTAAAGTCTAATTTCAATTCTTCAGTGAGATCTTGATTAGCATTAAGCACTATGATAGCAGTCATCAGTTTAGTAATGCTGGCGATTGACTGCGTGCGATCAGCATTCTTTTCTAAGATAACTTGACCTTTGTTATCAGTAACAAGAAAACTTTTTGCTGTGATTGGTTTCGCTTGTGCCGCCAAAGTGAATACCAATGTGAGTATGAATATCGCGTATTTCATAATTTATTATAACATCTTTTTTGGTAAAATGCTAGACGTTTGGTTTAACTTCAATTGTTGGAAGTATAATGTCCCAACGTTTCTTTTCTGGTCCAAACATAGTCTGTGGAAATGTCACCATGTCACCATCAAACCAAAGATTAACCAATGGTATGATCTTTACGCCTTGTAGTTTTGGTGCGGCTGCTGTGCTAGGACTATCCCAACATCCTTCGTGTGTTGCGGGCTTTTCGCTATCGCTTTCAGTAGCATAAGCACGATACTTGTAACCTAGCTTGGCCGCATCAGCAATTGGACAAGCATCTGTGGTTAGTACAATGTAGCCACCTGATTCATTAGGCATGTATAGTTCTTTGGGTAAGTCTTGGGCCAATGCGAAGCTAGAGAATAAAAGGGATATTACCGCGAGTTGTCTTAACATACAATCTCCTAGCGGTCAGAACAAATAAGATCGCTGTCTAGTATTTACATTCTAAGATGTTAATATAATGTAACGGTTTATACTTTGATCTTAATATGCTTATTTAGAAGTAGCATGGTATGTGCCGTCCCAATTAGCTGGTAGGCCATCTTCCATACGTGCAATCATCTTGTGATAGTATTCTTTGATAGTGACTTTAGGATCAGCTTCGAGCTCCTTAGCCCACTTAATTGCTTTCTTCCAATCGCCACGGGTGTATTCTTTCTTATACTCTTCGTGTTTATGTTTAACTGTCTTACCAACTGAGTAGATATCTAATCCCACAGTCTTACCTTTAACAGCGATGTTATCCAACCACACAACATCAAAGTCGTCTTTGACTGCTGTTGCTGTATCAGGCCCAAGTATCATCAACACACCATATGATTTAGTTTGACTTTCTAATCGTGCCGCGACTGAAACAGGATCACCTAATACGTCATAGCCCATCTTGCCTTCACTGCCTATATTACCTACAAGTATCTTACCTGTGTTAACACCGGCACCCATACCTACTGGAGGTTTACCAATAGACTCAAGATGTTTATTAAATTCTTCAACTGCGGTAATCATTTCAAGTGTGGTCTTAACAGCGTTATAAGCATGACGTTCATCATCTAGTGGTGCACCGTGGATATGTAAACTAGCATCACCGATAAACTTGATCAAGCAACCATCATTCTTAAACACAGGTTGGGCGATAGCAGTCATGTATTGATTCATGATAGCGGTGAATCCTTCTACGTCTTGACCATACTTCTCACCAAGTCCAGTAAAATTACGCATGTCTGTCATGACTGCTGTGAGCATCTTCTCTTCACCACCTAGGCGAATTAACTCTGGATTCTTTTGTAAGCGTTCAACGATGATAGGACTTACATAACTACCAAACTGTTTCTTGATCTGTTGTTTCTGTAAGAACTCGCTGATGAATTTAACACCGTAGGCGTGTAACATGACTAATACAATACCTGCTGTTGGCACAATAGCATCAATCAAGAACTTGTAGTGTGCGAACGCATACATACTTGCTGGAACTAAACTGGCTATTAGGACTACACCTACACCTAGGCCAACATAGACCCAACGGCTTAATACAAGAATGATGATACTAATAAGGACCAAGGCTAATAGTTCCGCACCTGGAGCCCAGTCTGGACGTTCGATGTTTACATTATTAGCCAAGGTACCAATCACAGCGGCCTGCATGTCCTGCGGCCATACTGCTCCCATACTTGTTGATACGGGATTACCAATACCTGCGGCACTGACGCCCACGATAACTATACCTTTGTTAAAGTTTTTAGGCAAGTTGACTGCCGATACTTGATGATTTGCCTGGCTCCAATCTACCCAGATACGGCCAACACTGTCTGTGCTGATAGGACGGAAACTAGGGATACGCATTTTCTCAACACCATTCTCATTTAACTTGACTTGGAATGTGTCGTCATTGCTGATAACACGCAGGACTTCTAATGGCAAGCTAGGATACAAGTTGCCATCGTAGCCGGCGAATAATGGTAAGCGTCGATTGACCCCATCAATCTCTGGCATGGTATTAGTCAGACCCACACCAACGGCACTGCGTTCTAGTTCTGGAATGTTGGCTATGATGCCAGGATAGTTGATGATAGTGCCAATATGTTCTGCGCCAATCACGGCACTGCCCGGTTTACGTGGGATATTTTTAGTTGCGTCACTGGGGATATTACTTAGGATAACTGGATGGTCTTCTAATTCCGATGCTAGTGCTGGGTCACCACCTTGACGATCTGCTTCGGGCATCAAGATATTCCAAACTACCAATCCTGCGTTACGGCTATATAAGTCACCAATTAGATTAGCATATTTGTCACGCTTGAATGGAAACTGTCCATACTTGTTGATAGTAGCTTCATCGATGTTCACAGTCCAGATATTGTTTTCAACTCGGGGCTGACCGGTGATCAATTGATCAAAGTAGCGTAGTCGAACTGATTCTACAAATGTAGGTCCTTGCATGATAACATAGACGAGTATACCTAGCGTAATAAGGGCTGTCCACGGACTTACTAGAATTTTTTTGAGTTTATTTTTCATATTGGTTATTGTGTAGTATAATAGTATTTACATTATAAATTATATTAGGGCGAAAAGCAACCTATAAATATCTAACGTATGAGCAAGATAATCAAAATAGAACCAATCCAAAAATACTATAGCATCACCTGGATGTTAGGGGCTTTCTGTAATTATAGTTGTAGTTATTGCCCTGATGAATTACATGATACTACTAGTCAACCACATGATTTAGAAACATTAAAAACAGCCTGGCAAAACATATATCAAAAAACACGGCATCTTAGATTAAAATACAAGATCAGTTTTACTGGTGGTGAAGTCACTGCTAATAAAAATTTTTTACCATTTTTAGAATGGTTACGCTCAGAATATGCAGATATTGCTATGGTTGTGTTAACCACCAACGGTAGTGCTAGTGCTAAGTATTATATTAAATTAGCCAAAGTAGTAGAATCTATCAGTTTTAGCACACACAGTGAATTTATGGATGAAAAAGAATTCCTTGTCAAGACTGTTAGAGTTAATTCAGTTATGATTCGCCCACATAAAAGTTTTCATGTTAACATCATGAATGAAAGTTGGAATATAGAGGGCATCTTTCGATACAAATCTTTCTTAGACGAACATCATATCAGTTATACTATTAATGAGATATTCTATGCAAAACAAGTTTGAAAATCAAGAAAACTATAATTGTTGCATCATCACAGACACAGGTGAAGAATATCTGATCTATGCCAATTGGTTGCATAATGAAAAATTAGACCAATGGCAGGGGTGGACTTGCGAAGCTGGTGCTACTCGTTTATTAATTGATAAAGACTTTAAAGTCTATAGTGGTGAATGCAAGAATGATTATCTGGGCAATGCTCTCAACGAATTTAACCTAATAGAAAATACTATCTGCAGACAAGAAAGATGTACAGGATGTACAGATGATCTTATCGCAGCAAAACACAAACCATAATTTGGCGGAGAGCGAGGGATTCGAACCCTCGATACAGGTTTAAGCCCGTATGCTTCCTTAGCAGGGAAGTGCCTTCGACCACTCGGCCAGCTCTCCTAATAATTGGTGCCCAAGGCGAGACTCGAACTCGCACGCATCGCTGCACCGGCTTCTAAGACCGGGGTGTCTACCAATTCCACCACCTGGGCGCAAATCTCAATTTCTTCTAATACTTATTTTAAACTCTTTATCAAATTTTGCAAGTTCATTTGTATCATAATTATCCAAATTTCCTTCGGGAAAATTTGGTCTGATTACCATCTCTGTTTCGGGACGGTTAATATCAATTATCTTTAATCTCCGAGCAAACAAATAATCCGCTAGTATCTGATGATTATGTAATGGTAACATCCAATGTTTATATTCTCTAATATGATCTAATATTTTAGACTTTTGATAATAAAATCTATTAGACATTACATCGTTACCAAAAGAATTTGATTGATAGTATAAATCTGTTGCTCCTGGAAACTCTACAGTTCCATTATTTTCGATATATAAAAGACATTCAAAATTGTTCAACTTAACTGCATTACTATTACCTTGTTTAATTAACAAATCAGGTCTAATTTCAATTACTTGATCGTAAACAATATTATTGTCTATCTCGTAACGTCGTTTCATAATACCCGCTAATTTGGACAAATAACTTTGATAATAATAGCTACTATGTTGCCAATCTATTTGCTTAACTAATCGATAACTAATTAATTTTTTATTATATTTGGTAAATTCATTGATTATATCTGATTCAACGACTGACTCTCTATTTGAAACATCCCATGAAACAAAATAATATTCTACATCGTCCGATAGATTGTCTGCATGTTTGAATATATATTCTGATGCTCTGGACCAGGTACGAACTTCTCCGCAGATTAAAACCGCTAGTTTACCCAATTTTGACATCAATGCCCAATCTTAATACTAATTGTAATATCTGTTCCGATAATAATTCTATGCTGTCGTTCTGGATGTTTTTAAAGTGTGTCCAATCATTCTTGTATAAACTACCTATTAAAGAAAATACATGAGGTTTACAATAAAATGAACTAGTATGTAAATCCTTTGTCGTATAATAAAATCTATCAGCGTAATCATTAACAAAACAATTTTTAATTTGTTCTAGATTTAAATTTGGTTCATTTATTACACAAACTAAATCAATTTTAACATACTCAAAATGAATTTTTTCATCTAGTTGAACAGCAACATCGGCTAATCGAAGTGCTCGTGTTTCTTTATCAGATTTAAGTATTAAACAAGGATTAACATCAGACACTATCGATGTCAGATCAATGTTGCTCAGAGATGCTAAAACAATATTCATTACTATCCTAAATTGGTACTCCCAACGAGATTCGAACTCGTGTTACCTGCGTGAAAGGCGGGTGTCCTGGGCCTCTAGACGATGGGAGCATTTCTTTGGTGGGCCCACTAAGAATTGAACTTAGACTCCAACGATTATGAGTCGTTTGCTTTACCATTAAGCTATAGGCCCACGTCTATTAAGTCAGAGTTCTCGTGCTGATGTTGCAACACCAGCATATGACCCGTCGGAAGCTAGCTATCTAGAATTAGTCCGCATGTATCATAAATTGATTGGTTGAGAACTCTAACTTAATAGTCTAGTTATTATACGACACTTTTGAATAAAAGTCAAGAAAAAACCCACCTTAGTGGGCTTTTCTTTTTGGTTTCTTATTATCCAGCGATGAAACGATGTTCATTCATTGCAGATACTGATGCTTTACGACATACATCTTCTTTTTGTTTTACAGCCGCTCCTACTAGATCATCACCTTTGGTGTGAACTTTAACTAGAGCATCAACCACTTGTGATTGTGCCTTACAAGCTAGATCGTAATCGCCTTTTTTCACTGCTGTGACACTTAGGTCAGACAAGCGTGTAGCACGTTCGAGTTCTACTTGTTTAGAATTAGATGTTAGATATGTTGCTGATGCCACAGTGATCGATGCCACTGCTAGAATTACTGATGATATTACTGTTACTTTTTTCATTGATTTTTCTCCTTTTGGGTTAAATTATAGCTGTGTAAACTTGTGGTCTACATAGTTATTTATAGCAGTATATATTACATTTTGATTAAAGTCAATGATTTTGTTATACTTTTTTCTTATATGCTTATTATCTAATAAATAACTTAAACACTAGGAGATTTTCAATGAAACAATTATTAGGCATTGTATTATTAGCATTAAGCATCACAGCATGGGCAGATCATGAAGGTAAACCGCATGAGAAAGCTCCGACACCTGCAACTGGCACTATCGCAATCTGTGGTGGAGATCATCCAGACTATGAATACGCATTATGTGCGGCTTCGACCTGCGTTAAAACAGGTAACATCATCGAAGATAATGCTGGTACAAAATATCAGGAAGTAAGCTGTGCTTGTCCTATCCTTAAAGGCAAGTCAGTGGCTTGGTTAAATGGTGGTGGTACTAACATGGGTTCAAGTTGTGCTACTAAGAAAGGTGAAGTTTGGAGCCTGTTTGCTCCTCACGTGATTTATCCACAACAGGCTAGTCACTTTGTCAAGCATCCTAAATCAAAACAGAAAGCTGTGGTACAAAAATGTCCGCAAAAACTGTCGCATCAGAGTTCTAACTGCTTTAGCTTCAAATGCACCAGAGCAGGATTTGTTAATGGCACACCAGTAGCTGATTGCCGTTGCCCAATTGGTCAGATCAAAGACAATCAAGGTGTGAACTTCTTAACTGAAGCTGGTCAAGGTGATCCTCATGCTTGTTCAGAGAATCCAGTGGCAGCTCCAGATCCAGAAACATCTAAAAAGTTAAACAAAGTATATAACAGCAAGAAGTAATATCAAGTCAAAGAAAAAGCCCCTTAATTGGGGCTTTTTATTATCTACTTACAAGGGCAATCAGTAAAGCCAAGATTTCTACAATAATCAGCATATTCTTCAAACTCCTTGTTGGTCATATTAGATCTTTCCTACCAAATCAAGACTTGGTGCTAGTGTAGCGGCACCTTCTTTCCATTTAGCTGGACACACTTGGCCATCATTCTCGGCAACATATTTTGCTGCTTTTAATTTACGTAAGGTTTCATCAACATCACGTGCGATAGCATTGTCGTGAACTTCAGCTGTTTTAATCACACCTTCTGGGTTGATGATGAATGTACCACGTAATGCTAGGCCTTCTTCTGGGATATGCACACCAAAAGCCGTAGTTAATACATGTGCCGGATCACCAATCAATGGGAACTGTGCTTTGCCTACTTTAGGGCTTGTTTCGTGCCAAACTTTATGTGCGAAGTGTGTGTCTGTGGTGACCACATATACTTCTGCACCAATCTTTTGGAATTCAGCATAGTTGTCTGCGGCATCTTCTACTTCAGTTGGGCAGTTGAATGTAAATGCTGCTGGCATAAAAATAACTACACTCCAACGACCTTTCCATGATTCTTCTGTTACTTCGATAAACTTACCATTATGAAAAGCCTGTGCTTTGAATGGTTGTACCTGTGTATTGATAATACTCATTTGTTTCTCCTTTAATTATGTATATTACACTTATTAACTTTACTTGTCTAATTTATTTTACTTATTAAACACATAAAAAAAATTTATAGCGTTTATTCGTGGCAAAACCCGACGAATCGGGTTTTGTTTTTCATTTAGAACTTTAATACGTTAGTATCTAGGTCAATGATGTAGGAACAATTACTTGTTCATTACATACATTGTGACTTCGAAACCAAAGCGCATTTCAGTTGCTGCTGGTTTTGTCCACATAGTATTTCTCCTGTATTTGTAATTTAATATAATCACAAATCAGATCATCGGAGATGCTTTTGCAAAGGTCCGACTTGAGATTGCTTTACTTCATAACTCTGTAACATTCCTGCTACACTGTTACTTATATAATATTATATGATGAAACCACCTAAAAGTCATACGTAAAATCATTAAAGATCAGTAAGCAGTATTACGTATCAGATTCTTCTTAAATATTTCCCAACACTGCAGCCAAGTCCACTTTAGGCTGACTTGTTCTATACGGTCTCTTGGCAGGCCCAAGCATACGTCTATGCTGGATTTCAAGTCTTCACTCATGTGTCCTGTGATGCCATTTTCTAAGATGTCTACAGGTCCAGGTACTGGATATGCTGCCACAGGAGTGCCTACTGCCAGGCTTTCTATAATAACTACACCGAAAGTATCACTGCGACTAGTAAACACAAAGCAATCAGCTGAGGCAAAATATTCTGCTAGTTCAACGCCTGTCTTGACACCGGCAAAACAAACATCGGGATATCGTTCTTGTAGTTCTGCACGATACGGACCATCACCAACTACCACTTTGGTAGCACCAGGATAGTCTAATTTACAAAAGTCATCTAGGCCTTTTTCTTTGCTGACACGACCAACGCTTAATAAGATAGGACGGCCTGTGAGTTTTTCCTTGCGTAGACTGCTAGTAAATATGTCACGATCAACTCCACGGGTCCAAGCACGTATGTCACAGTTGAATCCGTGGCGACGTAGATCATCTACCATTGTTGGTGTTGTAGTCAACACACGACCTGAGTGTTTATGGAACCAACGCATGTAAGCATAGGTTAACCACTCTGGTACATGATACATCTTCTTTAAGAATTCTGGAAACTTGGTATGATAGCTGGTATTGTATTTTATACCTTTACGGTCACAATACAATCTTGCGGCTAGGCCTAACGGTCCTTCTGTAGCAATGTGGATATGTTCCGGATCCATGTCCTCGATTTTCTGACCAATACCGCGCGGCCAGGAAAGTTTAACTTCAGGATAACCAGGAGCATCACAATGAGGGAACTGCCCGGGATCAAGATAAACAATATCAAAGCCGTCATCGCGAGCGTGACTTTCAATATTTTTGAACGTGGTGACGACGCCATTGACTTGGTCCCTAAGGTTATCTGTAACTACTAAGATTTTTTTACGCATTCTGCTGTGACTTTGAAGGTATCGAATTTCAACCAGTAGGTCATGCTTTCTTTCGCTTTGTGGCATTGTTGTTCAGTCTCAAATTCTAGAGTAACCTTACCTGGAATGTCCTGTGGGTTACTTATGTTTATGCTTAGTAATATCAATAACCACATCGTCTTTGGCCTTTGTCCAATAGATTATTTCCCAACGCCCATCATAGTGTTCAACTAGGGCACTACAACTTTCTACCCAATCCCCATCGTTCATATAGATGACGCCATTGGGCATGGTTTTAATTTCTGGTGTATGTATGTGCCCACAGATGACTCCGTCGAACCCACGTTTAGCACAGTAGTCTGTGATGGTAGTTTCAAATCCGTAGATGAATCCTATGGCTTTCTTGACCTTGTGTTTTAGGTACTTGCTAAGGCTCCAATAACCGAATCCAAGTTTATGTCTAATATAATTAAACCTAGTATTAATCCAAAGTATAAAATCGTAAGCACTGTCTCCGAGGAAACCAACCCATTTGCCCAATCTCGTGATGCCATCAAACATATCTCCGTGTGTGATTAAAAATAGTAGACCATCGATGCTGCGATACTCTGCTTGGTTGACGATACGTATATCTCCCATTTCAAATGTATGTGCGACGAATGGGCGGAGGAATTCATCATGATTACCTGTGATGTAGGTAACCCTGGTTCCGTGTTTGCCCATGCCTAATATACGGCGAACTACGTTGCTGTGGCTTTGCTTCCAACGCCACTTGTTCTGTTGTATCTTCCAACCATCGATGATATCACCAATTAAAAACAAATTCTCACAGCTATGATGCTTGAGGAAGTTATTGAGTATGTCGGCTTTGGCATCTTTGGTGCCTAGATGTGTGTCGGAAATGCAGATCGTTTTGTATTTTGTCTGGTCCATAGTAATATTTAAGCACATTATGATTACAGTAGTGTTACAGAAAGACAGAAAAGCCCCTTGCGGGGCTTTTAATTTGATGCTGGTTATATTTTAACCACCGTCCATTTTGCGTTGAAAGGCTTGCCTTGGGCGCGGTGTTTGAAGATTTTACCAAACTCTAATTTACGTAGTTTGCCGATCTTTTCTGCATCGTGAGCGAGACAAGCACGATATAACGCATCTACTAGTTTGCGTTGTTTCATCATGTTGTTCTCCTTGAAAAATATTTATAGAATATTTCAAAATAAAAGATTACAGTCTAAGATTACAAAAAGAATAAAGAAGGCCGGCTACTGAATAGTAGTTGTTTTGAATAAGCTAGATATTATCTAGCTGGCGCCTGATGCTGTTGGTCTTGCGGTGCAGGCGGTTGTTTAGGTTTAACTCGGCGGTTAGTCCACATAATTTGCTCCACTAATAGTATATAGCGAGCTTTGATTTTCATTATCAACGTGGTTTATGGTTGTGTTACTGTGACACTACAACCAGCGGGATTAACGCAGGTCTGTGTTATGCTGTAGCTCTGTGCTGTGCTACCTGTCTGTGTTAGATTGACTGTGCTTGAGCCACCACTGTTGGTTAGGTCAATATAGCCTAGGTGATTACCTGTGCCATCTTGACTAGCATTAACCGTGTGTCCGTTGCCTGTTAGTTTAACGTCTAAGAAATCCTGTCCTGTGCCATCTTGTAGTGCTGATACAGTATTGCTACTACCATTGACTGTGCTGAAGAATGTCTTGCCGCTATTGCCTTTCTGATTAACTGTGATATTATTAGTGCTGCCTGTGATGTTTAATTCAGCAAAGTGGCCAGCATTGGTGCCGCCAAGATTAGTTTGATAGACATTGACTTGATTACTGCTTCCAGTTAGGCCAAGACTGATGATGTGTCCATCACTGTCGCTGGTGTTCACAGTGCCATTGACATTATAGCCTTGGTATAGTTTAACTGTGTTGCTGTTACTACCTGTATTCATTTCAAGTTTGATTAAATTCTTACCTGTGGTATCCGTGCTATTACCTTGTTTGATTGTTACCGTATTGCTATTACCTTTTAATAATGCG
>Ga0209296_1002942_pt1 | contig 11831 bp, 8 predicted proteins | sample S_130206_EF_Meta_FD_187319 | JGI IMG/M metagenome (GOLD analysis project Ga0209296, IMG submission 187319) | Freshwater microbial communities from Lake Simoncouche, Canada to study carbon cycling - S_130206_EF_MetaG (SPAdes) (version 2) | ecosystem: Environmental > Aquatic > Freshwater > Lake ...
CCCACCCCCAATAATAACTAAATAACCCCCTCCCTAATTGTTGGGTTTGCTTAAGTCTATACCCCGAAATGGGTTGTGGCTTATGTTTGAGGGGAGGTTATTTTTCTGAGGGAGGGTTATTAAATGGTAAGGGGTAGATATCATAGGTGGTAATACAAAGTTATACCAGCAAGGGGGTTATGGTGAACTACTTTCATTTAAAAAACCCCCTGTTTTTGGGGAGGGTAAAACGCAACTGCTTTTCCTCGCGGTTTCTAGGGAAGGTGTTATGCTGTTTGATGTCAGTGGAATAACTGTTTTTAAGTGAGAGTGCTGATATACACGGACTCTTTTGAGTTACCCTAAATCAAAGCAAGTGGATAATTTTGCAGAAGCACTAAGGGTTATATTTGTTTGCTAGGATCTAAAAAAGATCAATGCATCAAGGGATACATAAATAAAAAACATTTAGTTGCAGGCCTAACTTTTTGGCTTCTGCCAATATGGTGTTTGGGCGTGCTTATATTTCGCTAAGGGTTTGTTACTAGTTAAGCCCGAACTGAGCTTTGTTCATTAGCATGTCATTTTGAAACATAGCATTCATGTTTGACCCGTCGAAATTAATCCACGAATACATTTTGGTGGTCATTTGCGGCATTATACCAGGAATACCTGGCATAGTGGTGCTTGAGTTTTCCTCACCTTGGCAGCCGATAATGCTTACAACCTTAGCATACGACATTCCATCTTCTATCGCATTATATTTAGCTTTGGTGACCTTCTTGAGACCGCCAATCTGGCCGCATGCAGGTGTAAGAATAGCAGCAATAACAAGAAATTTTAAGAAAAATTGAAACATTAGTTGTTGTTCCTTTCGAGTAGTTGATTTTACTTTTACAGCGAAAATTAAAGGGTAGTTTGATAGTTACCATGAACCGTTTGTTTCAAGATTTGCCAAATCTACTGTTCCGGTTCACGGCTTTTGTTTTGCCGGTTCTCCATATAAGCAGTTTTTCAAATCTAAATACCATTGCCTTCACTTTAAATTCTTAAGAATGATTGTTGCTATACGATTTTATTAATTCAACAAAATAGTATAAAAATATATTGATTTTTATAATTGTAAATTAATTATTTATACATTTAAGTTTTTTAAATTTTTCATTCCATCTGGCTTTATATTGCCGGATTAAATTGAGCGGATGTCCTATACGGGAGTAATGGTAAATTAAAAACTTTGTTCCTCTAGAGTTTCTTTATTTGAGGATTTCGGTTAATGGGCTTGCTTGCCTTCTCCGGTTTTATTGAACCCACCAAGTTTGCGACAGTCTTTAAGATTTTTAAACAATTGTATTGGTTAATTTGAATATAAATATTTTTCTTTATTGCAACTCCATGCTGCATAGGTTTTAGCTTTGGCGAGGCATCTTGCTTTCTTATTACTGCAGATATACCAATACTGTTGCTATTATAAATATTATTGCAATTGATGTAATTGCAATTGCATCCATTAAAATTCCACCTTCCCAGAAAAAAACATCCCACAAACTAACCCTACTCTTTTTTATATTTTGAATGTAACGTTTAACATCATCATCATCATCATCATCATCATCATCCCACAAACTAACTATATTCTTTTTTCTATTTTGAATGTAACGTTCATAATCATAATCATCTTCTTCTTTCGCAGGCATTTGCAAAGGCAAGGGTATCACACCCCTTCTTATAACTCTAGTAGAGGGTAATTCAGGAATTGATGGAGCTTCATCTATAATTGCTGAAAAGTCTGTTTTTGTTGGCGGCTTCATTTGCAATGGTTCTATTTGACCGGAAATTGAAACTTCGCCATTACCCTGAAACCGCTGTCCTATCCCTTGCTTGATTCCTGTAACTTCACTGGCAAATAAACCGCAGTTATCGTGGCGCTTATTTTGATCCTTTAATAAGCCTTTCATCAGAGCAATTGATTTCTCAAAAGGAATCTCGGATACCAACTCATGGATTAATTTAGGCTTTCCTCGCATCACATCTAAAAATAGTGCTGCAGAATTTGCCCCAGTAAATGGCATCTGCCCTGCAAGGGATTCATACACCAGGACTGCCAATCCAAACTGATCCGCCCTTGCCCCGATGCCCTTGCCCAAGTGCATCTCAGGCGCCATGTATTGCGGCGTTCCTATAGAGGTGCCCGTAGTGGTTTTTACGCCCATAGGCGCACCTTCCAACGCTTTCGCTATGCCGAAGTCTGCAAGGTATGGGTTGCCCACTTTATCAAAAAGAATGTTGTCTGGTTTTAAATCTCGATGTATCCAGTTCTTTGCGTGGATGAAATCTAGCGCAGAAGCTATTTGTGGCAGCCACTGGTTCAAGGCTTCCAATGGCATTAGCTTTTTTAAACCTTGCGAATCCGTAATTCGATCTCTTAAGCTGCCGCCACCTAGGTATCTGAGAACCAGGAACGGGATACCTTCTATTTCACCCCAATCCACCGTGGGTACGATGTGGGGATGTTCTAAACCTGCAATGGAAGCTATCTCGCGTATGAAGCGCGCTTTGAAATCCTTGTCCTCAACATCAATGGTTGGTATTTTTACAACCACCTTCTTATTAAATCTCGTGTCCTTTGCTAAATAAACTTTCCCCATACCACCTCTACTCAGCGGACGCAGTATCTCATAACGTTTGTTCAGAGTTTTTCCGATTAGATTATTGGGGACAGACATCCGGGCTACTCTTTTTTAAATGCAGTAAAAGACTTATCCCACTATTTGAATCAATTAAGCCCAAGTTGCAAATAGATTCTAAAAATCTTGCAAGCTGAATTATGAGGCGTGAAATGAATTAACGTTATTGGCTTTTTAATATTAAAGCAGTTAAGTAGTAGTTATGGATTCTTCGTCAAACCAAGCTCGCCGCCGAAGTCGGCCCGGTCGGAAGAACGAAAATACGAGTCGAAGTCACGGAAAGGCCTACCACGCAATACACGCCTAGAACCCACCTCCCATAATTTCGACAAGAAGAGGTCGGTGATCGGAGTAGCCTTTCCACTTCTGAAACGTCCCAACTTCAACTAGGCAGATTCGTTCCGCCCAAGCTTTGGGTAGGAAGCAGTAGTCAATGTGGAATGGTTTGCTGGCATCATGGTGCAGGTAAAAGGTGGCTTCGCTTTCCTTGCCCTGAGGTTCTCCCCTTACATGGTGATAAGCACTTACGATTCCCCTGTCTGCCAAACGCTTAACCACCGAGGAATGGTTCAAATGTTTTGGGTGGGTCTTGTCCCAGATCGTGTTCGCATTAAAGTCTCCCAGCATCACCACAGGGCCTTGATCAAAGATTTCGGGGTACATGTCAATAGTGGTTGCAACCGACCGGATATAGGGCATTTCCTGCCCCTGTATCGTCCATACAGCAAACAGGGTAAAGCTAATGGGACCTTTAACCCGGATCGGGATAACATACTTGGGCGCACCCGCTTTTTCTGGTAGTGGGGTGAGAGTGTAATTTGGCGAAGAGGTAATAGCTATACCTTGGTTTGGGTTCGTTCCAAACCAAAGGCAATGCTCGTTGATAAGTTCTGGTTTTGCAATCTCGGGTATAACCGCAATGTCTGCACCCATGGCAGCAACCAAGGGCGCTTTCTTGGCAAATTTACCTCGACCAGCGTTCCAGGTGACTAAGCGCATAAAGGACTCAAAGCATAAGAATTTGATAGGTTTCAGCCTAATCTTTATAGAAGTGAACAAGATTGTACTTCAAAGCGCAAGAGGTGCTAGTAATTATTCCTTCGGGTTAGGTGGAGGTACCATTGGCAGTGTGATTGAGTAAGTATCAGTTCGACATGTTTTTGTTTTATTGGTTGTTCAAAATTACATAAAGAAAACATTGCTACAATACTGATTATTATTAAATTTTAATTATATTAAAATAATATATATCTTGATTTTGTATGGTTTAAATTTATTTTTATGTTCAATTAGATAGGTGTCAAAAGTTCGATGATTAATATAAATCTTTTTTGAAACATACCATTATGATTTGATAAGTTTTTTTTGTTGTAATTCATTTTAAATTTTAAAAGGTGATGTATGATTCTTTTTCGTTTATTTGCCCTTTGTCTTTTTGTGTTAATAATTGGTTGTGGAAAAAATCTTGAACCTAAACCCGAACCTAAACCTGAGTTTAAGCCTGAACCAAAGTTCGAGATTAAGCCTGCGGAACATTCAGTTCCATTTAAAGATAATAAAATTAATAATGATGGGGTAATGGAGGTCAAAGTTGGAGAAAGGTTTGATTACGGAGATCTTTCAATCACTGTGATTGATGTTCTTAACGAAACTGAAATTTTAGCTATGGATAAAAGAGATGCATTTTTCGTTCCTAATCCACTAAATCCCAATAACTTTGCAAGATTTAATGCATCTCCCGTTTGGTTGAAATTTAAAAATAACAGTGTAGGAAAAATTGTAAATTGGCCAGGTTTTTATAATATGGTCGTTTCTCTTGAAGATGAATTTGGCAATAAGTTTCGTAGGATTTCAGTTTCTGGTTGGGGATTTATTGCTCGAAGTGAAACGCCTGATACCGGGAAACGAATTGATCCGGGCGTCACTACTCACGCAGCTATTTATTTTGAAGATATACCAACAAGTTCTAAAAAATTCGTCCTTACTATGGGATTGGAAGGGAAAACAATTCGTTGTAAAGGAACTCTAGGTGAAGCAACTCGTCAAGAAGATAATTTAAAAGCGCGTGATTTAAAGGCTGCAGAAGAAAAAAAAGAGCGTGACCTAATGGTTGCAAAAGAAAATAAAGAACGTGAACTTAAAATCGAAAAAGAAAAGGGCAAGCAACAAAGAGTTGTCATGGAGGCCTCCCGTAAAAAGGATTTAGATTTAAAAAACCTCCCCTATTATCCATTGCCATTTACCAAACTTAAGGGGGTTAGGGATGATCGGTTACTAACGGCGGATCAGTGGTACAAGAAATTGCTTGGTAATGTTTCAAATGATGACTTAAAGGGAGCTAAAGAATCGATTGATTCCTTGATTGCTCTCAAGGATGAAGGGACCCCCTTTTTGATTGATTTTCTTGTCCGACAGACTAACTCTCAAGACAGGGAGGTGGTTTTGAGAAATCTTTATTCTTGTGATATTCATCCATACGACCTCCCGAAAATAATTGATTGTTTGGATAAAACTAAAAATCAAATATCAGCAAGAGTTGTGGCTTTGAATTTACTTTCTAAAAGTGAGAACGCCAAACCTTATTTTAAAAAGATTCAATCAATGACCATTGATTTGCTTTCTAATAAAAATGTTAAAGGTCCTGTAAAAGATGACCTAGATAATATCAAAAATTAAAAATGAATTATTGGTGTTTAGGTGTTGTCTTAGGATTTTTGTCAGATGAAATAACTTATTTTGCTTGGTGGGTAAAGCCCTAAGGTTTGCGTAACAATGTATTCGTTCTGTGAACAAAGGTTCCCTAAAGTAAATTAGATCACCTTTATTTAATTACTTCATTGGGAAAAGCGCTTGGTGGTGCTAAGCAGTAATTATGGAGTCTTTGCCAAGCGAAACCCGAATACGCCGTCCCGACTGGCTGACGTTATGACGTCGTTACGGAATGAAGAACGAGCGGTCGATACACTGTTGTAAAAAGACCCGCCTCGCACCACACGATAAACTCCCGTTTCCGGCCCCTTCGGATCTGTTGCCGCCCCCGCTGGGTAATCTGCTTTCCAATCCTCACACCACTCCCAGGCATTCCCATGCATATCGTTTAGCCCAAAGGCATTCGGCTTATAACTGCCACCAGACTTTATGCTCTCTGCTCCCCCATCACCATAATTTGCATCTCTCTTCGTTATGTTTTCTCCAAAAGAATATGCAGTTTTGGTTCCCGCCCTGCAGGCATATTCCCACTCCGCCTCTGTTGGCAACCTGTAACCGCCTTTCGTCTTTAAATTTAACTTTTTGATAAACTCCTGGCAATCTTTCCACGATACATCTGTTACTGGTAACTTTGATCCTTTGGTACTACTTGGATTTTTTTCCATCACCGCTTCATATTGCTCTTGGGTTACCTCGTATTTACCAATGTAATACGGCTTTGTAAGTGTAACTTCATGCTGCGCTTCATTGTTTTTGCGGAACTCTTCAGATGTGGGGGAACCCATCCTGAACTTTCCCGCTGGGATTAATACTAGATCCAACTTAATCCCTTTGCCTAAATCAACTTTCTCTTCCAATTCTTTCTGCAAACTCCTCGCTACCGCTTTTTGAGTTATCTTGGCTTCGGCTTCACTAAATGGCGCTACTAATGGATTACTCGTGAATGGCATTACTACCGCTGGGTCGGGTTTAGGGTCTGTGGATACTAAATCAGTTTTAATATCTAGGATTTTTGCCAAGCGAAATCCAATGTCATAGCCTAGATTGGTCGGAGAGAGGTTGTACCGGTTGGAAGAACGAGCTACCGATACACTGCCGAAGAAACCCCCACCCCGCAACACACGGCGTCCTTCGGTTGCTGGCCCCTTCGGATCAGTCACCGCTCCCGCTGCTGGATAGTCTTCATAACTATCGCTACACCATTCCCACACATTGCAGTGCATATCGTAAAGGCCAAACGCATTAGGTTTGTAATTTCCGACAGCCTTAATCCCCCCTGCAGACCTTTCACTATAATTTGCATCAGCCGTCGTTATGCTATCTCCAACCGAATACAACGTTGTTGCTCCCGCTCTGCAGGCAAATTCCCACTCAGCTTCTGTTGGAAGCCTATATCCCCCATTAGTCTTCGCATTCAACTTCCTTATAAACTCCTGGCAATCTTTCCACGATACAACTGTTACTGGTAACTTTGATCCTTTCGTCTTTTCACTTGGATTATCCCCCATTATTGTTTCCCATTGCTCCTGCGTCACTTCGTACTTCCCCATGCAGAAGGGTTTCGTAAGTATTACTTCATGCTGTGTTTCATCCTTGTCTCGACCTTTTTCAGATTCTGGCGATCCCATCATAAACTTACCCGCTGGGATCAAGACCATTTCCAACTTAACCCCTTTACCAAGGTCGATCACTTCCACGCTCACTGGTTTCATTTCCTGTGCCATCACTGTCAATGCACCCACCAAGCCTAGTGCCATGGCTATTCCTAGTATTCTTTTCATGTCTCACCTCTGGGGATAAAGTTAAACTCTTTTATCTTTTGAATACAATCTACCAGACATATATTTAAACCAACCTTTAAACCGGCCTAAACACTAATTATTTTCTTCACCAAGACCAGTAACCACTTTTACAACCCACCCATGAACAATCACTGTCTGTTGTGGTACCAGTTCTGCACCACTCATTACATCAGCACCAACAAGGTGGATTTGTTTGAAACTATATCTGGCCTTGCTGGTAAGACAAAACAAATCGGTAAGCCAATACTTATGCGCATTCTTTGTCGTAGCCCTGAGATGGATACTCTTATTCGGGCAGAATGGCGAGCGAGTGTTTATGATATGATCGTAAGGCATTTAATACTGCCACCTGTGAACAGTTCTGAATCAGCCTTGTTATTGAAGCGGGGTTTTCAAATCGAGACTGTATGTCGAATTCAGAAACTCTTTTTTCATATCATCTAAATCCTTAGCACCCTGTGTTTGGACTAGATATTCTACATATTGACTCAGTGACATTTCCTTCCATACTGCAATAATCTTTATCCTCCGGAGTGTATTTCGGCTTACACGCATGGTTGTAGTTGCATCGTCTAAAGATTCGGGCTTTTTAGCATTCATTTTTGATCCTTTTCTGCTGTCCTGCGATGCAGATTAAATTGTACTTATGAAGATTGTAAACGTTTGGTAAACCTTTTTTATGTCTCAGTAAACCATTGCGTTTTAATAACGCTAGGAAGAACAAGCAATGTCGATTGATCGAAAACCCAGAACAAGCAAAGTTTGCGAGATATCATCAATGATTGCCAGGAGAGTGGCCAATCCATCCAGCCTTATTACCAAAAGACTGGAATCTCCAAGGGAGTATTTCATTACTGGCGCAAAAAATTACCCTATGAATCAGAACCAAAAAAAAACCAATTCACAGCTCCAACCTTTGTTTTAGTGCGTTTGCCTTAGGCTGAACCCTAATTATTCATTTGCTCTGAATCAAGGTTGAAAGTCGTTAGCTATTCAGTCGAGATTCACTACCGCATGCCAATAGTTCTGAATCAAACCCAAGATTTATCTGCGAGATACGATGACCAAACTGCCTACTGCTTCTGCAGAATAACTTCACCCGCTTTTGCCAGGGAAGTAATTTAAACCTAGCTAATCTAATTCGTTTTTTAGCTCAGGTGTTTTACAAAACGAATACAGCAGTATTGTACCCTTTGGTTTATTTTGAGAATAAGCGTGCTACTGCCCCTCGGACCTGAAATGGTATCGCTATCATGAAAATTCCTTTACCAATGAAATATAATCCCATTCCGTGCGCAATCGCTTCAATCATATTGTTTTCGGCAGCCGACTTTAGCATCACTAAGTTCACCCCACCACTGATTGCAATCCCGCCACTGATTATACAAATTATGCGGGAAGCGCTTCCCCATGAATCTACTAAATCAGCGATTTGTCTTTTCTGATTATTACTCTTCATGCTTTTAACCCTAACTTCTTTGGGTACCTCTTCAACTTCTTCCTCTTGCACTTCTATAATTTCTTCTATTTGTTCTTGGTTAGGTGAAGCGGTTCCAAATTTAAGATTGTTAAATCGCCCAGCGGGCAACCACTGATTTGAGTTTTCTTGACGCACCATATCTGTTGCGGATAACCTGCCCATTTTTGCAAGGGCAACTAATTCAGAACCACTCATCGGTCCAAGTTCTTTACTCTTAATAATACAAAAATACTGTATAGCCATTCTTTACCTCTAAAATTTGCACTATTGGTATGTGGTATAATCTATTCACCTTAGTTTGTAAAAGTGCTATGTCAACAAGTTTTCATTCTAGTTTAATGAAGTTTTATTTATAAACAAAATAAACTACTCTTTTGAATACTTGATTAACAATTGAGTTGCCTATTTAGGTTTATTGAGAACCATCTAATTAATTGAATTATAAATGGTCGTTAAAAGCCCCTCTTGCATTACATGTCAGCCTTGGAGTTTTCAATAACGCTAGACATAATAAACAATATTGATTGGCCGAAATCCCTAAACAGGATAATGTTAGAGGGGTACTATCAGGAATCGTCGGTAGATTGGCCCATCCATCTGGTGTCATTGCTTAAGGTGTTGTATCTAAGAAGGGGGCATTTCATTACTAACGCAAGAAATTATCCCATCAATCAGAATCAAGACTGCACTAGACTATAACTCTGACCTTTGCTCCAGTAATTTAAACCTAGCTGATCTAATTCACTTTTTGCCACCAGTGCTGGACAGAAGGCTTACCAATATATCTGCTTAATATTTTTTGCTAATAAACACGGCTTGCCCTCACCTAGTTTTTTTGATTCTTGTGAGCAGTTACTTATTATCTTTCAGCATCAAATTGGGTTAAGAAATAAGCTCAATTCTTAAGGCTAGCTGTTTTTTGTAAAAACAATTTCTTGTTCGATCACAATTTTATTGTTTGAAGCGGTTCCCAAAACACCTCTCCCCATGATTTTAGCATCGCTAGTTGCATCAACAATAAAGCCTACAAATTTTGAAGACATGCCAAACCATTGTTTTAATTCAACACAAACCGCATATCTGGTATTAGGGCCCTTAGTAACCCAAATATTAGTAGCTGTTTTAAAAAAGGTTGGATCTATTTCCTGTAATAGATGAATTCCTTGCCAAGGGCTTTTTGTATTTGGCAAAAGAGTTTGGCTGCTTGCAAGGCTTCTTACGTCCATTAAGTTTCTTAAAGCAGCAAGCTCCGAATCATTGTTTAAAAAATCTTTGCAATAATGTAATTTGGTCAAGGAGCAAATTGCTAACTCGTTTTTTAGGACCGCCTGGCCATACCATGAACATATCTGGCATTCATTTTTTAAGCCAATTAGGTCACTATAAGCAGAACGAGTCGCGTTGTCTGGGTTTACATATTTTCCAGAGACCGAACTTTGAAGCATTTTAGTTCTTGCGCCCAATTTGCCGGTAATAGCACAAGGAACAAGTTCCTTTGCAATCACTTTCATTTTGGTGAAAGCGCATATACGAAGCTCTTTGAGCAGTACCAATTTTTTAGTTAATTCGCAGTACCCTGACAACTTCTTAAGTCCGTATTCCCCAGACAACTCACTTCGAATTAGAAGGCGTTTATCTATCACCTTTTCCGTGACAGAACATTTTAAAACTTCATCGGGAAGCAAAAGGCTTTTGGTTTCTGCGCATTCTACCATTTCATCTTTAACGGCAAATCGGTCTGACGCCTTGGAACGGATTAGAAAGGCTTTGTCTACTTTCTTTCCAGACCAGTCCGATAACCCAAGTTCATCCTTAAGCAGCAGTTTTTGGGTTACTTCGCATCTCTGGATTTCACTCTCAATCCCTTTACGATACGGTATTTTTTCAGATGCTATTAGAAGAGTAGCAAGAACAATTCTTCCGCTGAAATCTGATCTCCCTGCGTAAATGTCTGCGATTACTTTTTCTGTTGCTTGGCATATTACGGCTCGCTTTGGAATAATAAATTGGTTGGAATGTTCACACCAAGTCATGCGGTTTTTAAGACCATAAATTTTAGTTATTCCACATTCAACCATCTTTGAACTTATTGCCCTTTTATTGGTAATACCACACATTGAAAAAAATTCTGGTAATGCTTGTTGTTTAGTTTCTTCGCATTCTTGAAGCATTCTAATATCAACTAGCCTACTACTTTCCGCACAGGTGCCTGCCTCTATTGGCAATAGTTTTATGCCACTTATTTCGCAGACTTTCATTTCTTCTTTTAAAGCTAACCGCCCGGAGGCATCGGAAGTATCAAACAAGTCCAGATCAGCAACGCGAAAAGAATGTGCAGATGTTGCAGTCTCATCAATTAGAAGGCGCTTCCCTGTTACTTCGCAAGTTACCATTTCTGATTCTAGGCCAAAACGTGTAGCGGTTTTACCTGAAGGAATTAGCAACGATTTTAATGCAGTGACACCACTAAAACTGCTTGTGCCAAGCATCTCAACTAGAACCGTTTTATAAGTGATTGAACATTGTCCTAAAAGATCCCAGATAACTCTTTTATTTGTTTCCTGACATGTTCCTAGTTGAGATATGGCAACGTGCTTCCCTGTTATGTCGCAAATTCCCATTTCTGATAGAATGCAAAATTTGTTCGTGATTTCACATTTTTTCAGATATCGTTCTAATACCGGTCGGAATGAAATTTCGCTTTTAGCCAGAAGATCTTTTCGGCAAATAATACTCGAGTATGCGCACTCTCCAGTTTCATCTCGATGAAAATACTCTCCGGTTTCTTGGCATTTTACGAGTTCAGATTTCAAGGCAATTTTTTGTGTAATACTGCATTTTACTAAGAGTTCTTTGTCAACAAGTTTTCCAGAAATCTGGGATTTGTCCATCTCATCTAATAGGAATAACTTTCCAGATTCTTTGCAAATGCCTATCTCATTTTCTAGGCCCAATCGATGTGGCGGTTTTTTGGATTGCATCAGCAATGTTTTTTTAACGAGAAGTCCGGATACGTCTGATCTTCCAGATTCTTCTTTTACAATGTATTCCCCACTAATTTTACATTGAACCATTTCTTCACGAATGCCAATCGTTCCCGTTATTGAACAGGTTTCCATTTCATTTGGAAGTGCTTTCTTTCCACTAATCTGGCACGTTACTAGTTCATTTATA
>Ga0209296_1002945_pt1 | contig 11817 bp, 12 predicted proteins | sample S_130206_EF_Meta_FD_187319 | JGI IMG/M metagenome (GOLD analysis project Ga0209296, IMG submission 187319) | Freshwater microbial communities from Lake Simoncouche, Canada to study carbon cycling - S_130206_EF_MetaG (SPAdes) (version 2) | ecosystem: Environmental > Aquatic > Freshwater > Lake ...
TTCCAAACAATTTGCCAGCGCCGACTTTGACTTGCGAAGTAGCAGCCAGTTGCGTATAGTTTGCCATGATGTTCCTTTATGCCAAAAAGCGTAGTTTATACAGGGTACGCAGATAAATTTCGATGATATTGTCAATCAACTGCTGAAGCGAAGAATCTGACTTGTCCACCACCTCGTACCGGCATTTCTCAATGTCATCTAGCTGACCTTGCAGAAAATCAATGATATTGGCCGTTTTGGTAGCTGAGTGCAGCGTAATTGGCCCCATTAGACCGTGCCGACCTTGGTAGGTTTCAGCAAAGTCATCGGCAGCGCCAATGATGCGGTCATAAAAAATACCCAGCGCAACGTGCTTGGAATAGCTGCGCGTGTTCAGATGGACGCTGTGCGCCACATCACGGGCGAGGAATAGCATTCCTACGAAATCGGCGGCTTTGTACATCATTGGGGCATTCCCATCGGTTGTTGTTCCATTGGCATTTGTGGCGGCATCTGTTCCATGCCTTCCATTGGCATCTCAGGGCCGGTATCCATATCGCGCCCAGGCATCTCATTGACTAGGTCGCCAGACGTAATCATGCCATGAACGGTTCCCAGCACAATATCTTGGATTTGTTCAGCAGACATAGACGCCTGCACCGCAGAGATCCGCTGAGTCTCGGCCTGATACGCCTTGACTTGTGCCTCAAAGTCCTTGCGGTGCATATCCTGCATCTCAATGGATTTGCCAGCGTTGACAATCATCTGGTGCATTTGCTCCATCTCTTGGCCCATCGCTTGGATCTGCTGTTCAGCAGCCTGCAACTCAGGCGGCTTGTCGCCGTCTTGCATCAGCTTGGGATCAATGGTCTTAGCAAAGCGTTTGGCCATTTCTTGAGCGCCAGGCCAGTCCATGTTCTTCACAAACAGGTCGCCAGCCACTTGCCACAGTTGCGGGTTGCCTTGCAGCAACTGCGCCATCGCTTCCAGCGCCTCTTGGCGCTTGGTGGCGTAGCCTGGGCCGGTGGTAACCACCACGTCGTACTTGCCAACGGACGGGTTGTAAATCTTGTCGATGACATTGCCCTGCTGGTCAACAATCTTCTTGACCGGCTCGGCCTGCATTGGGTCAATCTTGACCATGTCGGTCTCGCCGTCCTCGCCAATGATCCGCGCCACCCGCTGGGTGTCATAAATCTTGGGAATTAGGTCAACCAACTGGCGGGTAATGTGACGCACCCCACGGGCAAGGTTATCGCCGTAGTGGTAAGTGCCAACATCGCCCTCACGCTGACGCGCAAGAATCGCCTTTCCTGAGCGTTCGTTAGAACTCATGCCCAAAGATGCGTTGTATTGGCCGGTGGACGCCTTAATGTCTTCAGACGCTCCAGCTTTTGCCTGCAACAACCCGCTGGACGCCATTGGCGGCTGGGCACGCTGCGGCAAAGGCAGAATGCTGCCGGATCCGTCGGTTACGTCAGGATTGACCTCCAAATATGGCCAATTTGTCGTGTTCGCGGTCTTCCACTGGGTTTCGTAGCCCTCAAACTGGCCGCCATAGCCAATAAATGGCGCTTTTGGAGCCAAAGCCAGCATTTCTGCCTCTTGAGACACCCAATAGTTGTACATTCGTTGCGCGTCTTTGGCATTTCGCACAATTCCTGACACGTACAGACGCCCGTCAACTTCAAATTCGTTGCCCACAATCCGCACAACGGGAATGTACTTGCCCGCCCATTCGCGCTCTTCCAGTATTTCATACCCGTTGATCTTGCAATACTTGATCTTGCACCGGTCAGACTCGCGTGACTTGGTTGGCTTGCCAAACTGGGACTTCAGCAGCTTGTCTTCGGGCGAACCCTCAAACGCCGTGATGTTCCCAGGGTACAAATTCAGCGTTTCGCGGTCGTAGTCAACGTAATAGTAGTCCGCAATGCGGATCGTATCTTCGTTGAGCCATTGAGACAAATTCTGGTCACCGACGCCCAGCGACTGCAGGGTCGTGATAGGCGCCGAATCAGGATACATACGCTCATAGTCTGCTTTCGTCACGTCCTCGGTAATGAAACACCACTTGGCATCAGACCCGCACGGGTCTTGAATCGTCGGATCCATGTAAACGCTAAAACTGTTGCGGATGCGCCCAATCTTGATGTCTTGGTCAAACGTATCGTCATCGCAATATTCCGTCAGGATGCGGATGTAGCCTTCTCCATAGGAGACTTGGTTTTCGCAGGCGGTGTCGTAAGCGACATCGGCGTCGGAGATGTATTCAATGTGCCTGACCATGCCGTTAAAGATTTCGGCAACGTCAACGTCGGCTTTGTCATCGGCAGGAATAACTTTGCCACTTGGGCGGTTTTGGCGTTGGTCATTGGTCACTTGCCGCACGTGCTGCGGCAGTTTGTTGATTGTCAGGCAAGGTCTAGCGTTAATCGTCTGGCCCTGCACCGCGCCTCGAGTCGCCAGCACATCAGCAGGCCACTGCCAATGGTTGTCAGGCGAACCGGCGTAAAACTTCAGATCGTCGATCTCATCCTCGCGGGATTCAGACAGCGCCCCGATGGCCATATCCAAGCGGCTGCGGGCAGTTGCCAAGATATTGGACTCGGTGTCTTTCTGACCGCCGCCGTTGGCTACTGCGCCTGCGGCAGCAATGCCGGTGTAATCAGCCATTATTTCTTACCCTTTGGCATAGGCTTTTGCGCTTCGCGCTTGACAGAATATGCAATCGCAACTGCCTGTTTTACCGGCTTACCGGCGGCAACTTCAGCCTTCACGTTCTTACGGAAAGCCTCTGGTGTTTTGGATTTGACTAAAGGCATTACTTACCTCTCATGTAGGCTTTAAGGTCTTGTTCCATTACATCATGCATACGCTTTTCTGCTTCCAATGCTTTGGGTACGGACTCATATGTCGGGAACTTAATTCCAGATCGTATAGCAAAACGCATTGCATCAGGCACTTCTCTTACCGATCCGCCCCAATATCTAGGCAATATCATAGCCCCATTGTCGGTGTCAACAACAGATCCCATAAAAGTGGTCATGCCACCATCATCATGTTTTAAGCCACTTCCCGTTAGCAAATTCTGCCGATGATAATTCAACGCGGCTTGCTCTTCCGGCGAAAATTGATCAATGTTGGGAAGTTCAAAATCAGCCATTTGGCTATTTCTTCTTCGCCGTCTTAGCTGCTTGCTTAAAGTCGGCTGCGCTAGGCGCTGCCTTTGTGCCAGGCTTGTTCATCTTCTCTTTGGAGCCAGCCGCAATGCGTGCTTGCTTGGCGTGAATGTTGGCATAAAGCCCTGGTTTCGTAGCCATACTATGCCCCCATCCAAGATGTGTTAACGCCGCTGCCCTGAGAATTCACGCGGCGGGTTGGCTCCGTGTACTGCCGATGCGCCACGGGAAAAGCAAAGGTAACGGCAATCGCGTCTGCCGCGTCAGGTGAAGCCAATCCTCTTGCTCTCATCTCTTTTTTCCCTTCAAGGAAAATAGTCCCCGACGAATTCGGTTTCTTCATAGGCCCAGTTAGGTCAGCTTTTAGCTGCCGGTCTGTGGGAATACTAGCAGATTTTAGCCACGATCTCATATCGTTCCACATTTCGGCCCGCTTATTCCCAAAAGCAATCGAATGTTTCGCCTTGGAACCAAAGTTCACACCGCGCACTTTATACCTCTGCTCAGTCAACCTGTCTAGTATCCCGTAGCCCAGACCGCCCTCGTCAATCACCGTCAGAACAGGCTTGAATTCCTCCATAGCCTCAATGACGCGCCCGACAATTGTCATGGTGTCCTCGCCCTGATACCGTTTAATCGCCACAATGTCCCGCCCTTGGCGCACCGCAATAACAGTAGCATCAGCACCACCCCTGGCCGGATCCACTCCCATCACAATAGGCGCGGTCAGATCCTTGTAACGTGGGCGCTTGGCAGCGTCATCCACCAGTGTCCCCGAAATGAACTGATCTTCGCCGGCCGATGGAAACTCGCCGTACACCTCAACCTTGGCCTGGGCTGAGTCCTCGCCGTACTCTTGGATAATCTGTTCGTAGACAGCTTTATCCGTGTCCTCCACCGTCCTGGCGTCAACGCACCGCGTGTTCCAAAAATCCCGCTTGGCGTTAAAACACTCAAAGAAATAGCCTTCGTTACGCCGCGGATTGCTAAACGCAAACCAGTACCTGTCGGGCGTGTTCTCCGTAAAGAATCCCGCGCCCACCTCCCAAATCGGATTAGGGATACCGCTACTCTCATCAAATATCAGCATCATGCCGTCCTGATTGTGGACGCCAGCGTAAGAGTCAGGATTCTCCGCAGACCACAGCTTACCCTCGCAAGCCCAATAGCGCGTACCCTTCTTCAAATCACGCTCAACGAGTTCCGTCAACCAGTTCGCGGGCACTAGCTTAGTAGCGCTTATCTCCCACCAGTGCGAGTTAATCAGCATCGCCGCCCACTTTGTCAACTCGGCCCAAGTGACCGAGCGCAGCTGGTTCTCACTGTTCGCGCTGACCACTACGCTGCCGCCAATCCGAGTGGTCAGCATCCACAGCACCAGCCAGCTAACCAATGCCGACTTGCCAATCCCGCGTCCGGATGACACCGCCATCCGCACGGTGTCATAGGTAATCTGATCCTTCTGCTTTTTGATGTGATCCGTGATGTCGCGTAGCACTTCGCGCTGCCACTTGCGCGGGCCTGTAAAGCGTTCCAATGGCGTGTTCTTTACACCCCAAGGAAATGCAAACCTCACAAACGCCTCTAGGTCATTGGCAATCGCCGGTGACCATAATTCCGTCATCAGCTTTTGCTCTTCCTCGCCTTTGTAAATCGGGAGTTGCATTTATCGTCAAGTGGTTTTGTTGGCGCGGTTATAGCATAAAAAAATAAAAATTGTGCGCGGAGGCTACGTCTCTGTGGCCCTTTCGCGTCGGCCCTACCCCCCCCCGTCGGGCGGGCGGCGGGCCATGTTACTTAGTTCGTACATCAAATTTACTATGTCATGCCTGTGCATAACTTTGCCTATGCATTTTCTCCTCTGATAAAACGCCAGCATTAACGTAACCCATTGATTCCATTGGAAATTTTCCATGTACGTTTTACATAGTTCAATCACACTACTAAATGCAGTGTCCATTATGTGAATGAAAACAGGGTACTTATGGCCCTTTCTGCTTAAACATTAGGCACGTGACCTTATTTTGTGGACAACTTCGGGTACTTTTCACTTTGACCCTGTGGATAACTTCGGTGTTATGTCCGTAACGTCCATTCCGATCTGGACGCGGGAGCGTGCGGCCTCAAGTGCGTCGATCACGCTGATGCGGTCATCACGCACGCTAACGTCGATCTTGTCGCCGTACACCTTCGGATGCAGCTTGGCCGCTACCCACTTGCGTGCATCGACTTGCAAGCGCTTCTGCGCTACCCAAGCGCTGATCTCCACGCCTTGCAGATGCTCTGGGATCGGCGCGTCAGCCAGTTCGATGATCTCCTCTGCCATCCGCGACGCTCGAGTCTTCTTCGCCGTCTCATAGGCTTCGCTTAGTGCTGGGTCGGCGTCTATCAGCCGCTGCGCGTGCGAGTAGCTTATGCCTGGCTCTTTGATCGCCGTTGTCAATGACGCGCCAGCACCTATTTTGTCAAATATTCCATGCCAAATTTCTTTGCCGTATTCTGTTGGTCGCCCCGCGCCTGGCCGGTTCACGCGCGTAGCTGGCTCAATATTTCGTGCGGCTTCGCCGCCTTCCGTCGATACGAATGCACTGCCGATTGCCTTTTTCGCAGCACGTTGTGCTGTTTTTGTTTCCGATTGCCCTACAAACGCCATCGCGTTACCTTCCACGCTTGCCGCCTTGCGCGTGTATTTGCGTTTCTGCCGCTGCGGTGTCAAAGAGTTTGGTTCCTCTGAATGGTTTGCTGATGTCAATGTCATTGTTCATGTCCTCAAAGCCGCTTGATCCTGTTGCTTCCACTGAAACCATTTGCGTACCAGGCAATGCTGCCTTGATCTCACGCACCTGGCTCAGTGTTGGCCCGTTCATTACCACTTCCAATTCCGCAAGTGTCCAGATCGAGCGTGCGCCTGGCTCCTTACGAAACTGTTCGTACCATGTCCCCATTGTCCTATCCCTGACAACGACTAGCAAGCTGCCGTCCTGCATCCTATGCTCCATGCAATCGATTTTAGGCATCTGCTCTATGCCTGACTCAACCGCCCACCTAGTGAGCGCCTTGTAGGCCGCGATCATTCCCTTGATGGCCTTCTCTAGCCGTTCCTCGTCCCGCGCCTGGCTTGCCTCCCAGATGCGCTCACGCTGCGCGTTGACCTTTCTCCGGAACTCGGCATCCACCAAATCAATCACTCGGTCAATGCCCCAGGTCTTCTCATGCTCCATCTTCGCCAGTTCCATCTCCACCATCAGCGAGTGCTGGAAGACCTTGAAAGGGTCAGACGGGAACTCATCCCTATCCGTAAGTTTCTTCGTTGCCATCCTCAACTCCTCATCTAGTCAACTTCACCATACCAACTTTCCGAGGTAGTCAACCTAGTTAACTTACTTCTTGCATTAAGCAAGAAGTTGTAAGTTGACTAGGTTTTTACCTATTCCTGTGCAACTTGCAGCATAGGCAACTGCCTATATTTCACTGAGTTGCCTATATATTCCCAACATAAGTACATAGGCAACTGCCTATATTTACATAGTCAACTTCGCAAGTTGCCTATCAAACTGATGCCACAAACGGCTCATCTTTGTCACCATCGTGGTAAATAACCCAGCAGTAATTCGCCACATCCGTCTCGTGATACCCGACCAGCTTCTTGGCAAACATCGCCTTCTTGCCACGGTAAAAGTCGCTGTCGATTGACTTGCTGTCACCCTTCAGCTTGGCAAATGCCTCCTTCCACTCTGAGACTGAGACCGTCTTGTGGCGCTCCTCACCGACGTTTGTCATATGCCCATTCTTCTTTATGGCGTCGTGGATGGAGTCCAGCGCCGCCTGCTGGTTCTCCTGCAACTTTCTAGGTTTGGCCTGGCGCTCGACTGCCTGCTGCTGCATCTCCTGCTTCAGCGCCTCATCACTGGCTCTAACCGCCAGGCTAATCTGGGCGTCGCTGATGCCTAGTGCGCTGCCCTTGATCTCCACCTTGACCATCTCAAAGCCAATCTTCAGCCCGTCCTGGCCGTCCTTCTGCTTACTGATCGTGAGGATGCCGCTGCCCGCTATCGGGCTTGCAGGGTTCGGCGTTGCGTCAATCTTCAGCAATTCCAGTTGGGTGTCCACGGCTCCCAGCAGGCTTGAGTGCCCACGCAATCCCTTTGTGGCATCCTTCCCACTGTGGTGCAACACCATCATGGCGCAGCCCAACATACGCTGTATCCGTCCCGCGTTATGGATGAAAGCTCCCATGTCCTCGCTGTTGTTCTCGTTTCCACCGCCGAATGCCCTGGCTAACGTGTCAATCTGGACTAATTCGAACTGGACGCCTGACTTCTCCATCAGGTCCTTGATCGAGGCCACCAGCAAGTCGAAGTCTTCCGCACTGGATCTCATATTTATCGCGGCCCTGATGACGTAGATTTCGGCTCCAGCCTGGGTGCGGTTGTGCAGCTTGCAGGCTTTAATGCGTGCGCCGATGCCGCCGAATCCCTCACCGGCTATGTAAAGGACTGCACCGGCAGCTTGCACCTCCCGCCCCATCCACGGCCTGCCAGTTGCCACCGCCTCCGCAATGTCCAGAGCGACAAAGGACTTGTATGACCCTGGCGGCCCGTATAAGGCGCAGAATGCACGCTTAGGCAGTACGTTGTCTATCAGCCACTCAACCGGCTCGTCCTCGATGTCATCCCAAGATTCGATGTTGAGCAGTTGCCGTGGTACTAGGATGGGTCGCTCTTCCTCGGGTAGCGCAGGCACTTCCTCAACCGTTTCCCGTGGAACAATCCACTCTGGTGGCTGCACCTGGTCTATGGTGGTGATTACCGGTAACGCCTTGGCTAACTCTGCCAGCTTCGACCTGTCACCGCCGTCCGCTACCCACTCGTAAGCATCGTCACCGAGTTCGGGTAAGTTGAAGTCGAGTACGCGGATCGCCTTGGCGACCGGCAGTAGCGCCTCCACCACCCGCTTGGCGTACTTCCAACCTGGTGCATCGCAGTCGGGGACCACTATCACTACAGCGCCTGCGAAGTATTGCGTTATGTCAGCAGGCCAGTGCCCAGCACCAGCGTGGGACGTAGTGGCGATCGCTCCAATGCTGACCAGGGCGTCGGCTGCCTTCTCACCCTCAACCAGGTAAATGGCTCTGCCAGCTTCCCTTGCGTTGATAAGTTCCGGTAGGCGGTAGGGCACTATCCGCGCACCTGTCATGCTGCCCTTGCGGTTGCCTGCGGCATCCACCTTGTGAAGAGAGTACGTCTTGCCCTTCTCGGTGTTGGTCTTGAACCGGCGCTTTACGAACAGCGTCTCGCCCGACTCGTCCTTGTACTCCCACTCGTTTTCAAGCTGCGGCATAGTCATCAATTCACCTTTAATGAGCGCGAGACTGTACTCCTGGCGCTGGAGTGCTGGCAATAGGTTGCGTTCCCTAACAGCGTCAAATACAGAGTGCTGGTCGCAGCCGCCATGACAGTGGAACAGCAGTTTGCCATTGTCTTCCTTTATGGAGAGAGACGGGTTCTTATCACCGTTGCCTCTGCCGTGGCCAGCTACAGGGCAACTCGCAAGCCAGTTCCCATTCACTTGCTTGGCGTTGCCTAGGGCTTTGGCTATGTGTTCTGTTGAGTCTTGCATATCGCGTCCACCTCTTGAATTCTTTTGCCAATCCATGCCATCACAGGCACAGCCATTGAGTTGCCTAGCGCCTTGTACCGAGGCCCATCAGGGGTTGCCTTGCCCTTGGGCTGGATGTCGGTGTATTTGTCAGGGAACCCTTGCAGGCGCTCACATTCCACGGGAGTCAGGCGGCGCACTGCCATTGCTTGCATGACTGTTGGTTGATTGATGGCAGGATTACCATCTCCGCGTTTTAACGTCATGCTGACATCGCCAGTAATTGAGCAGTTGTACAGGTCTGTGCCTACTGCTTGCGCCACCGCCATTGCTTGTAGCGCCATATATCCAGCCGCAGCGTAATCAATGCTGTTGCTGAACCCGCCCGATGTATTGCGGGAAAGCATTGTTCCAGCTACATCATGAGTTGCCACTGCTTGCATCAATGTAATTGGCACATTGCCACCGCCAGCGCCATAAGTAGCTGATACCGTTGTACATACATCTCCTAATTCCCGCACCCTACTGTCTTGGCTGTGCAATTCATATACGGGTTGCGCCACCGTGTTATCAAATACGCCACCAGCGGCACAACGTAATGCGGTGACCGTTTCGGACGTTGTTTGGTTGTAAGCATCAAATGCAATGGGTTGCGCCACAAATAATCCGCACTCATTACCAGCTGGGCCACCGCTACCTTTGGCCCATTTGCTTGTCACGGTGTCAGCGGTGTTTGCGTCTGAGCCACCATAGACAGGGCTTGCGCTAGTGCTGGCGGCAAGTCTTTCCCCCTTTTCTCGGCTCGGCGCAGGATGCCCTTGCAAGCTGTGGCGCTCAAAAAGTACCGCTGCGGCAGGTCGCCAATCTCCAAGGTATCCGACAACGAACACACGGCGGCGTCTTTGGGCCACTCCGAAATACTGAGCGTCAAGCACCCTGTATGCGAACCCATACCCGAGGATTGCCAACCCTCCGAGGAAGGAACCAAAGTCCCGTCCATCAGCGGAGGACAAAACGCCGGGGACGTTCTCCCAGACCAACCAGTTGGGGCGATATCGTTTAGCAATGGCAAGATAGGTAAGCATGAGGTTGCCACGCGGGTCATCCAATCCTTTTCTGAGTCCTGCGACTGAGAATGATTGGCATGGTGTTCCTCCAACGAAAACATCGACATCTGCATCAGGCCACTCCTTAAATTTGGTCATGTCGCCCAAGTTGGGCACGTCTGGGTAATGGTGCTGTAGCACCTTGCAAGGGAACGGCTCAATCTCCGAATACGCCACCGATTCCCATCCCAATGGATGCCAGGCGACACTTGCCGCCTCAATCCCACTGCAAACTGATAGAAATTTCATACTTGTACTTTTTTAGAGGAAAAAAAAGCCGGTGGAGATCAACCCACCGGCCACCAGACTACTGGTTAGAAAAACTCTTCATCGTCCATAACTGGTGCAGGCGCTGGCTTGGCCGCCTTGCGTACAGGCGCTGGTGCTGGCTCTGCCCACTGCTCCAGGCCATCTTCAGCATTCATGCCTGCGGGACGCGCTACCCAACTCACCAATTTGAAATTTGGGACTCGCGTGTTGCCCTTGCCAACCTTCTCGGCGGTGCTGTTAACGTACTCAATGACAGGCAGCTTGCCGGTTTCACCTGACATTTTCATGCAATCGCTGTAGATCTTCTCAAAGCCCTTGCATGGACCGTAGGCGTTGGCGCTCCAGTCAACCAGCCCGAGTTCCTTTGAGTACAGCGTCACAACAAACCCGCGCTTATACCCCTCACCAGGTGATTGGCTCTTAGCGCCCAACACCTCGTCCGGCTGCCAGTCACGCATTCCTGCGGCAATCATCAGCCAGCCGGTCTGCACCGAGTCCAGGTCCATGACCACCTTCTTGAGTTGGATTTCCTCACCGTCGCGGTTCGTCCAAGCGTTGGCCTGGGGAGCAAAGCGGATGTAAGAGTTACCCGATCCATTGTTATTTGAAAGATTTAGCATTTCAGTTTCCTAAAGTTACGGGCTTGCGCCCAATGTTAGATGGCAGAGGATTCCACCATCTTTGCTAGAGTCAGTCCACTTGAGACCTTCTCTGTCATATCGTCGAGCAAGTGAATATCTTCCTTGCCGAGTAATTTTTCAGCTTGCGCTGGCGTGATTGGCTCGCGCTTGTAAAGCGCGTCAATTGGAATGTTTAGCGCACCTGGGAAAGCGTTTGTCTTCCACTTGCGGATGGCGCGTTTAGGAACTAGGTTCCAGCCTGGCACTGCACCGCCACCTTCTAGGCGAGTAAACGCCACCTTCTTCAGTTCCTCGTAGAAAGCCTCCACTAGTTCGCCTTGCTCCAACCAATTGGCGATCTCATCTGCGCTCAGTTCCTTCACCGGCACTGGCGGTTCCGCTGCCATTGCTTTTAGCGCAGGGCAATGCAACTTGGCAGGGCAATACTTGCAAGCGGTATTGGATGGGGTAGGATAGCTATCAGGGTTAAATGCCTTCTCAATGGCGGGCATAACTACGTCCGACTCCCACGCAAGCAGATCAGCCAGCAGCATCTCGTGAGTGCGGTTAGCGCCTGTCTGAGGTTGCACAATCGTCAGCTTGATGCGTTGAAAGTCACCCATCAGCTTGATAGCGCCCAAGGCGTATAGCTTCATTTGACTACTGTCAGCGTCCACATACCCGCGCCCAGTCTTCAGATCCGCAATCTCCAAGCACTCGCCTTCGTTGTCCCAGGCCACAACGTCAGCAGTCCCTTGGCAATTAGCTTTCTTAGTGTCAAGGATTGACAGATGCTCTTCCACCGTCACGTTGTCGTAGTTCGCTTCTAGTTCCTTAATGGTGTCAAGGTGCAACTGCGCGAAATCAGCGTTGTCTTGCGTAATCTGGATGCCCTCAACGATTGACCCGACATGGTTGGCCGGTACGTCACCTGATAGCCAGCAAATCTCGGCCAATGCGTGGATGGCCGTGCCAATCTGGGCGGCTTCACCTGATGGCGAATCAGGAATGCCCTCGCAAAGCCTTACGCTTGCAGGGCAAGCTAACCAACGTGATGCTGCG
>Ga0209296_1002948_pt1 | contig 11811 bp, 11 predicted proteins | sample S_130206_EF_Meta_FD_187319 | JGI IMG/M metagenome (GOLD analysis project Ga0209296, IMG submission 187319) | Freshwater microbial communities from Lake Simoncouche, Canada to study carbon cycling - S_130206_EF_MetaG (SPAdes) (version 2) | ecosystem: Environmental > Aquatic > Freshwater > Lake ...
TGCAACACCATCTTCTTCACAAGGACCAGCAATACCCTTTGCATATTTCACTCCATCAGGATGGCCATCTGCCATTGCAAATGATCGACCACACCATTCAAGCATCGAGAAATCATTGGGATTATCGCCAAATGAAACACAATCAGCTGCATCAATATCAAGACGTGCTGCCATCTTTGCAAGGGTCATTCCTTTGGAGACACCGAGCGCTGAAATTTCAAGCAGTGAATCAGATGGATTGGAATGCGTCACTGTGACAACATCTTTAAGTTCCACTAATGCAATTGCAAGCATCTCATCGGATGAGAGCTCTTGCTGTGAACAACGTGCAAGAATTTTTAGTGCAGGAGAAGTCACAACCTCTTCAATCTTCTCAACACCGACATTATCAAGGCCCACATCCCAGCGAGGTATATATGCCTTCTCGCGATGGAAATAGTTATGTGATTCAACTGCAAATGAAATCTGTGGGATTACTTTACGAAGTCGTTTTACTGCCTCTAGTTGTGCATCGACTGGAATAAGCCATTCCTCTAACACTTTATCGTTATGCAAGTCATACACCATTGCGCCATTGCCACAGATTGCTTCTCCAAATCCAAATGCCTCTTTAATTTCAGGCATCCAACGCGGTGGACGGCCTGTCACAAAGAAGATGTGCACGCCCATCTCATGCGCTTTTCTAAAGGCATCGATAGTGCGCTGTGTGATGTCGCCGTAGTGAGCAACAATCGTTCCATCTAGATCAGATGCGATGAGCTTTGGGCGACGCTGGAAATCTTGGTGAACGCTCACACAAGCTCAAATTTCTTCATTCCAAGGAATGGTTGAAGGGCTGCAGGAACATTGACTGTTCCATCTGCATTCTGGTGGTTCTCAAGAATGGCAACAATCATGCGAGGAATAGCTACCAAAGTGCCGTTCAGCGTTGCAATCGCCCTCGTGCCTTCTGCATCCTTGTATCGAATATTCAGGCGTCGGGCCTGGAATTCGGTGCAGTTAGAAGTACTTGTTACTTCGCGATAAGCGCCTTGTGTAGGAATCCATGCTTCGATATCAAATTTACGTGTGGCAGATGAACCAAGATCTCCTGATGCAACATCAATCACACGGAATGGAATCTCCATGGCGTTTAGGAAATCTTTCTCCCATTGCAATAGACGCTGATGTTCTGCCTTGGCATCTTCTGGCTTACAGAAGGTAAACATTTCAACTTTATCAAATTGATGCACGCGGATAATTCCGCGAGTGTCTTTTCCATAGGTGCCAGCTTCGCGGCGGAAACAAGTTGAGTAACCGGCATAACGCAGTGGCAACTTATCTGCAGGCAAAATCTCATCCATATGCATTGCAGCAAGTGGAACTTCTGATGTTCCAACAAGATAGACATCATCTTTTTCAATGCGATAGACATTCTCTGCGGCCTGGCCTAAGAAGCCTGTGCCTTCCATTGCAGCAGGATTAACCAGTACTGGTGGGATCACTGGTGAGAAACCATTCTTAAGTGCGCTCTGGATTGCATAATTCACAAGTGCGAATTCAAGGAGTGCGCCAACGCCTGTTAAATAATATGAACGAGACCCTGCAACCTTGGCACCGCGCTCGGTATCAATGGCGCCAAGTAATTTACCGAGTTCAACGTGATCTTTTGGTTCAAAGCCATCTTGAGCAAAGTCACGTGGTGTGCCAACATGTTCGATGGTGACGAAATCTTCTTCCCCGCCAATAGGTGCCTCAGTATCGAGCAAGTTGGAAAGTTGAAGAAGAAGTGCTTTTGCCTTCTCTTCAATCTCAGAACGCTTTGTATCAGCAGCCTTTACCTTGTCAGCTAACTCTTTTGCATTGGCAAGAAGTGCTGCCTTTTCATCACCTTTGGCTGCGCCCACACTCTTTGAGAGAACGTTCTGTTCTTGGCGCAGAGTTTCAAATTCGCTCAGTGCAGCGCGCTTAATCTCATCGATTGCGATGATCTGATCTACGAGCTCAACGTTCTCACCGCGACCTTTTTGAGAAGCACGGACAACATCAGGGTTCTCGCGCAGGAACTTGATATCAATCATGAGCGCACCTCTCGTGGATAAGAACCTAAGAATCTAATGTCATCGCAGATCGCGCGAAGCTCTTCAATCGACTTACCGACGGGAGCATCCTTGATATGGCCTTCGACATCAATAATGAAATGGTAGTGACCAAGTTCGCGACCTGTTGGACGAGACTGGATAAATGTCAGGTTAACATCATGTTTTGCGAAAACTTGGAGGATTTCAAGGAGCGCACCCGCATGGTCGATATCGATAAAGACAGCCATTGACGTGCGATCGTTTCCTGTTGGCTCAGGCATCCATCCTGGCTTTTGAGCACAGATGAATCGAGTGACAGCGCCTGCATTGTCACCAATATTGTCTTGACGAATTTCAAGTCCGAAATGTTCTGCTGCTGCACCCGATGCAATCGCTGCATCAAGTTCGCCTTTGCTTACGGCCTCAGCTGCTGCCGAAGTTGAAGCGGTGGGAACAATTTCTGCATGCGGATAGTTTGCTGCGATATATGCGCGGCACTGTGATTCAGCATGTGGGTGGGTGCCGATGCGATTAATTGTTGTTGCACCTGGCTTTGTCATCAGCGCAAAAGTAACGGCCAAAGTGACTTCACTGGCAATAGTTAATGGATCACCACTTGCTAGCTCATCGAGTGTGCGAGCAACAACGCCTTCCACAGAGTTTTCGATTGGCACAAGTGCATATTGCGCTTGCCCATTACGTACTGCATCAAGTGCTGCGGTGACATTGGCAAAAGGAATCTTTACATCTGTATCGCATGTAATTTTCTTAAGAGCTGCCTCAGTAAATGTGCCGACAGGGCCCAAATAGGCGAATGTATGGCTTTCTTGGGTGCTCACTGGTTAAGGATACCTGAGTACCTCGCGTGCATGTGACGGCTTATTTGTGATGAGAATATCGACGCCTAACTTGGCACAGAGTTTGATATCTGCAGATTCATCAACAGTCCACACATTGAGGGACTTGCCGAGTTTCTTGATACGCATCGCACGGACTGGCTCCTCGCGTAATTCATTGATTCCAGGGCCGATGGATGAAGCCGATGAGAACTTTGCCTGAAACCACTGCGAATTCTTATGCATCAGAAACGTTGTTGAAATGGTGGGATCAAGACGTTTCATTTTTTCTATAGCAAACCAACTAAATGACATTACTGACACATCAATCTTTTCAATTCCTTTGGTTTCCTTCAAAGTTTGCACAACAACTTCTTCGATGCGGTTTCCAGAAATCACTGGGTGTTTTGTCTCAATCAACACACCTTTCTTACTCTTCACAGCAAAGGCAAGAAACTCATCTAGGGTCAGAATCTGTGGGTATGCGCGCGACACCTCTTTATATGTCATCTCCGCGATTAGCCCTGCATTTCCTGCGCGCTCGAGCATCGTCGCGTTATGCCAGAGGACAGCGACTTCATCTTTGGTTAATCGAACATCGCATTCAAAGCCATCGGCGCCTTGAGCCACTGCGCCTTCATAGGCAGCGAGGGTGAGCTCTGGATAGTCAGCGCTAGCACCGCGGTGAGCATAGATAAGCATGAGACTTAAGAGTAGCAAAGAGATTAGGCTTACCCGCATGAGCTATTTCGCAACATCTGCGCGATCTGCCGTTGGCCTAGTCCGAAGTGGCAATGAAGATAGCGGTCTTGCATCTGCACACCTTCTTGCAGTCGCAGATGGGATGGGCGGTCATGCGGCTGGAGAAGTTGCATCCAAGATTGCAATCTCAACTCTTGCCCAGCTCTCAGAAGTATTTACCAATCCAGAGATTGATTCTGAATCAGCTGATGACATCTATCTCAACTCATCGAACGAAATTAATCAGGCGCTGAAAGAAGAAGTTGCGGAGAACCCAGAGCTTGCTGGAATGGGAACCACTCTTACCTCTTTATTCCTACGCGATAACTCAGTTGCTCTTCTTCATATCGGTGATTCTCGCGCTTATCGCCTGCGCGGAAATGCTTTGGAGCAGCTCAGCGTTGATCACACCGTGATTCAAGAACTTCTCAACCAAGGAGCTATCTCTGAATCAGATGTAGCAACACATCCTCAGCGCTCTGTTCTTACTCAAGTATTGATGGGTGAGGGAAATCTAGAACTTCCCCTGCCAGTATTCGAAGGAAAAATTAAGGATCGCTACCTAGTATGTAGCGATGGATTGAGCTCAGTACTGACTGATAAAGAGATTAAATCTCTGATCAAGGGCAAAGATCGTGATGAGGCAGTCAACGCTCTTATCGATGCAACCTATATCAACGGTGCACCCGATAACGTGACTGTAGTAATTGCAGATCTCGTTGAAGAAGAACAGCCAAGAACAATTGAGAAGATAGGAGCTGCACAATGATGAACTCATTGCTCGGTGGCCGCTATCTACTCGGTCAGATGATTGGCACCGGCGGAATGGCCGATGTTTATATCGCCCAAGATCAACGTCTATCACGCGAAGTTGCTATCAAGATCCTTCGCAGTGATTTAGCAAAAGATCCAGCATTCGTTTCACGTTTTCGGAAAGAGGCAAAGGCTGCTGCAGGACTCAATCATCCTGGAATCGTTGCCGTCTATGACTCTGGTGAAGAACCAGCTCCATATATCGTGATGGAGCTTGTATCAGGGCACACTCTGCGCGAACTCATTCATCAAGGAGAGCGACTTCCACTTAATCGTGCGCTGGAGATAACAGAAGGAATTCTTGCAGGTCTTGAGTATTCACATGAGCGACACATTGTTCACCGCGATATCAAACCTGCAAACGTCATGATTACCGATAGCGGTGATGTGAAGGTGATGGACTTTGGCATTGCACGTGCCATGGATGATCTTGGTGCAACGCTTACCAGCACATGGAATGTTGTTGGAACTGCGCAATATCTCTCACCTGAACAAGCTGTGGGAGAACCTGCAGATTCACGTAGTGATATCTACTCAACCGGGTGCTTACTCTTTGAATTATTGACAGGTGAGCCACCATTTACTGGCGAGACACCTGTCTCGATTGCATACCAACATGCATCCAGTACCGCACCCCTTGTTCGCACGCTAAAATCTGATTTGCCTGAAGGAATTGAGATTGTTCTCGCTGTTGCACTTTCCAAGAAACCTGAAGATCGTTATCAGAGCGCGCAAGCAATGCTTGATGACATTGCAAAGGTGCGTGCTGGTGAAGAAGTAACAACAAAGATTGCCACCACACCATTTATGACTCGACGTCGCGCCATCATCTTCGGCGGTTCATTCTTTGCTGCTATGGCGCTGGCTATTACTGGCCTTCTTATGAGCGGTGGCGGTGCAAATTCAGGGCCAATGGTTCCAAACGTTGTGGGATTAAGTGAAGAGATGGCACGCGCACTTCTCTCTGATTACTCCATCACCATTAAGCATGCCCACGATGGCGTGATTCCCAGAGACCGTGTTGCAAGCCAACTTCCACTTGCAACCACACACGTAAAGGTCGGTTCCTCTGTAATTCTCACCATTTCAGATGGTCCCGGTGATGCGATTGTTCCTGACAATCTCGTTGGTATGTCACTCATTGATGCGCGATCTGCATTGACTTCAGTTGGACTTCTAGTCTCACAAACAATCGCGTCGCCTTCAGACCAACCGCAAGGAACTGTTCTTGATGTGATGCCCGCAGTGGGATCAGTGACTGAGGCAGGAAGTTCAGTCATTCTTACGATCGCAAGCGGTGAAGTTACCGTTCCTAACTTAATTGGAATCGAAGCGATTCAGGCAAAGACGCTACTTATCCAAGCTGGTTTCTTGATTAAAGAGTTTTATGATTACGAATCAGCACAATCTAATGGTGTTGTAATTCGTCAGGCACCTGAAGCTGGAACTACGCAGACAATTGGTAAGTCAGTAACTATTACGATTAATAAGCAACCGTAAATTACTTAGAGCTACCCACAACAGGAGATAGTCCAACGGCACGCTTTGGTGCATCCACATCTCCGCACTTCACTAACCAGTTCGCAAGCATGAAATGTCCGTGCTCAGTTAATACAGATTCAGGATGGAACTGAACTCCTTCAATAGGAAGAGTTGTGTGACGCATCGACATCACAACTCCTGATTCAGTTGAACCCGTAATTTCAAGAACGGCAGGAACAGTGTCACGTTCTACTGCAAGTGAGTGATAACGAGTTGCTGTAAATGGTGAAGGAAGATTTGCAAGAACGCCTGCACCATTATGAATAACTTGTGAAGTCTTGCCATGAAGAAGTTCAGGTGCTCGAGAGACAGTTGCACCGAATGCTTCACCAATTGCTTGGTGGCCAAGACAGACGCCAAAGAGTGGGATTGAATTTTCTGCACAGAAATAAATCATGGCAATGCTGACACCCGCTTTATCGGGTGTGCCAGGTCCGGGAGAGATCAAGACCCCGTCATACTTCGCCGCTTCGCTCGCTTCTACTTCATCATTGCGAACAACGGTGCACTCAGCGCCCAATTGCTGCAGATACTGCACCAGATTGAAGACGAAGGAGTCATAGTTATCGATAACGAGGATTCGAGCCATGCCGTAATTGTGCTGTAACCTAGGCCCCATGCCAAAGTCGAAATTGCGTAAGAAGGTTCAGGAGCAGCACGCTCACGAAGAACAGCACCATTTCGAGGAAGAATCACCCATCCTCGAGAGCCCATCATGGCTTGCACCTGTCATGGTCGCTAACTTCCTTATTGGTCTTTTCTGGATTGTTGTCTTCTATGTAAGCCAGACTGCCTATCCAATCCCAGGTATTGGTGCATGGAACATGGTTATTGGTTTTAGCTTTATTGCAGTTGGTTTCTCACTCGCAACTAAGTGGCGTTAAAGAACTTTTAACGTAAGGCCAACTCCTATGGGAAAGAATGTAAAACGTCAGTTCCCAAAGCCTTCAGAGCTTGCACCACTTCTTAAATTTTCTCTGCCCACCCTGCGCCGTAAGAAGCGTCGTCTTGAACAGGCTTACACAATCTGGGACCTTCGCGATATCGCGAAGAAGCGCACACCTAAAGGCCCCTTCGATTACACCGATGGATCTGCAGAAAGTGAAGTAAGTCTCGAGCGAGCACGCCAGGCCTACCGCGATCTCGAATTTATCCCAAGTATTCTCAAAGATGTTTCCACTGCTGACTTAACTCGCACATCTCTCGGTGAAACATTTTCTATGCCTGTGGGTATTGCGCCAACCGGGTTTACACGCATGATGCAGACTGAAGGCGAAATAGCTGGAGCAAGGGCTGCGGAAAAATTTGGAATTCCATTTACTCTCTCAACTCTTGGAACAAGCACCATTGAAGATGTAGTTGCTGCTGCCCCTGATGGTCGCAACTGGTTCCAGTTATATATGTGGAAAGATCGCGACGGCAGCATGGCACTCGTTGAACGCGCAAAGCGCGCAGGAGTTAAGAACCTAATGCTCACAGTTGATGTTCCTGCAGCAGGACAACGTATTCGCGATTACCGCAATGGACTCACTGTTCCTCCACGTTTAACAGCCGGCACTGTCATCAATGCAATCCCACGACCAGCATGGTGGGTTAACTTCTTAACAACACCATCTATTGAATTTGCTTCCATGAAGAACTGGGAGGGCACTGTGGGGGAACTTCTCGACTACATGTTCGATCCCACAATGACTTGGGAAGATCTTAAATGGATTCGCAAGCAGTGGGATGGCACTTTGACAGTTAAGGGAATTCAAAACCTTGAGGATGCCAAGAAGGCTGCAGATCTAGGCGCAGATGCAATTCTTCTCTCAAACCACGGTGGACGTCAGCTCGATCGTGCACCGGTGATGTTGCATCTGCTTGCAGATATCAAGAAAGAGTTTAAGAAAGATTACGAGATCCATATCGATACCGGCATCATGCACGGCGCAGATGTATTAGCTGCCGTGGCACTTGGTGCTCAATTTACTTATGTGGGTCGCGCTTACCTCTATGGCCTTATGGCCGGTGGGCAAGATGGCGTAGAGAGAGCTTTAGAAATTATGCGCACTCAGATGGTTCGTAATATGAAGCTACTTGGAGTCAATTCCTTTGATGAATTAACGCCAAAGCATGTTCGCTTCCTAAATCGCCAATAACGATTACCCTAGCGTTCATGAAGTTAGCGCTGGCAAGCATCTCGTATCTGATTACTGTATTTGCATTAGTACTGCTTACGGTGCGAACCCGTCTTTTAATTTCCCTCTATAAGAAGCAACAACCGGATCCAACTCGCAGCAACGATAAGTCTGCGCGATTTAAGAATATGCTCAAAGAAGTTCTGGGTCACACAAAGATGCTTAACTTCACTGGAACGGGAATCGCACACTGGTTTGTCATGATTGGCTTCGGTGCGCTCTTTGGAACTCTCGTTACTGCATATGGTCAAGTAATCAATCCAGATTTCGCACTTCCCATCATTGGCCACTTTGTCGGCTATGAACTCTTCGCCGAAGCGATTGCAGCGCTCACTGGCATCAGCATCGTTACCCTTATTGGAATTCGCCAAGTAACTCGTTTTCGCATGCTCAATCGCTTTAGCGGTTCTGGAATGGGTAAGGCGTATTACGTTGAGGCAACAATTCTCGCAATCGTCTTCTGTGTGATTGCTCTGCGTGGATTAGAAGGCGCTCTCGCTGGTGAAACAAGTTGGAATTGGCACTATGCAATCTCATGGCCAGCAGTTGTTGTATTTAGCTCAATGTCTACCGCATCCATTGAAAGTGCGATTGTTATTGTTGCAACGCTGAAAATTGTTGTGTCGATGGCTTGGTTTATTGTCATCGCATCAAATCTGACCATGGGTATTGCATGGCACCGCTTCTTGGCATTTTTTAATATCTACTACAAGCGCAATATTGATAAGCCAGCACTTGGCGCACTTCCTGAAATGCTCTCCAAGGGAAAGCCAGTTAACTTCGAAGACCCTGCAGAAGATGATGTCTTTGGTCTTGGCACACGCGGAGATATCTCATGGAAGGGCTTGTTGGATATGACCAGCTGCACTGAGTGCGGCCGATGCCAATCACAGTGCCCTGCATGGCATACAGATAAGCCTTTATCTCCCAAGCTCTTGATTATGGCGATGCGCGATCATGCGATGTCAAAAGTTGTTGAGACTGAGAATCTTGTTGGTGAGAACGCTCCTATTGACCTTGATGTCCTCTGGTCCTGCACATCATGCGGTGCCTGCGTTGAAGAGTGTCCTGTTGATATCGAACACGTGGATCACATCGTTAATATGCGACGCTTTCAAGTACTCGTTGAATCTGAATTTCCTACTGAACTTGGTGGAACATTCCGTAATCTTGAGAAAGCTGGCAACCCATGGGGTGCCAATAAGCAAGATCGCGAAGGATGGATTGCAGAGTGTGACTTCCCTGTTCGTGTTGTTAGCGGTGAACTGCCTGAAGAAGTTGAATATCTCTTCTGGGTTGGATGTGCTGGCGCATATGAAGAACGCGCAAAGAAGACAACCAAGGCAGTTGCAGAATTGCTACATATGGCAGGAGTGAACTTCGCAGTTCTTGGTAAGCGCGAGACTTGCACGGGAGATCCTGCACGCCGTTCAGGAAATGAATTCCTCTATCAAATTCTTTCACAAGAAAATATTGCAACATTTAACGAAACATTCGGTGACAGGCCAAAGGGTAAGAAGAAGGTTGTTGTCACCTGCCCTCACTGCTTCACAACCATTGGTCGCGATTACGCACAGAGTGGTTTTGAACTTGAGATGTTGCACCACACACAACTACTCAATACTTTGATTAAAGAAGGGCGCTTGAAGCCAAGCCCACATAAGTCAGATAAGAAGCTGACCTATCACGACCCTTGCTACCTCGGTCGTCACAATCAGATTTATGCACCACCACGCGAACTACTGCAAGCAAGTGGTTGTGATGTGGAAGAGATGCCACGTAATAAGGAGCGCTCATTCTGTTGTGGTGGTGGCGGTGGACGCATGTGGATGGAAGAGAAGATTGGTACTCGCATCAATCTCAACCGCGTTGATGAAGCAATAGATACGGGTGCGCAAGAAGTTGCTGTTGCTTGTCCGTTCTGTCGCATCATGGTCGGCGATGGAATGGTTGCGCGTCAATCAGATGTAGACGTTCTCGATGTTGCGCAAATTTTGCTTAGGAACGTGAAGAGCTAAGTAATAGCTTTGTTATCGCAGCACCAGCAAGAAGACCGCCAAGGTGTGCATGCCAATCAACTCCACCGATGGTAAAGCCAAGAACGAAGTTCAGGCCGATAATCACAAGTGTGCTCTTTACTTCTGCACCAATCTTGCGACCAATAACAACCCAGGCACCAAAGAGGCCGAAGACGGCGCCAGATACTCCAATGGAGTACCCGTTGTTCCCAAGATACATCGCTGATACGAGGGATCCGACAATGAGTGAGATGAAGAAAATGATAAGAAACTTTGTGCGGCCCAAGAAAGTTTCAATCGGTGTTCCGAGTGAGTGCAGCGCAAGCATGTTGAAAGCTAAGTGAATGGGGATTGTGCTGGAGTTATCATGAATCAAAGCAACAGTGAGAAGTCGATACCACTCGTTCGTTACCTTAAGTAGATCGATTCCATAGAGTGCAAAGGTTCCAATAATCCCTGAATCAACAAGCTCCCAGAGATAAAAGGCGCAGATAACAGTGATCAGCGTGAGAACTGCTGATCGCTGCTTCATGCGTGGCATTAATTATGCGATAGTGACGCTATTGATTACAACAGGTGTTACAGGCTTATCTTGCGCACCTGTTGGTGTTGCACCAATTTTGTCAACGACAGCTTGTGATGCTGCATCTTTAACTTCACCGAAGATTGTGTGCTTGCGGTTAAGCCATGTTGTTGGAGCGACAGTAATGAAGAACTGTGAACCATTTGTTCCAGGTCCTGAGTTAGCCATTGCAAGGATGTATGGGCGATCGAATTGAAGTTCGCCGTGGAATTCATCTGCGAACTGGTAACCAGGTCCGCCGAATCCCTGACCGAGTGGATCTCCGCCTTGAAGCATGAAGCCGCTGATGACGCGGTGGAAAATTGTTCCGTCATAGAGCTTCTCTGTTGACTTCTTACCTGTGCGTGGATCAGTCCACTCTTTAGCACCTGTTGCAAGACCTACGAAGTTCTCGACTGTCTTTGGTGCGTGGTTAGGAAAGAGTTCGATGACGATATCGCCAAGGGAGGTATGCAAAGTTGCTGTTGATGACATGTGATTTCCAATCGCTGCTTGATAGTAAAAAACCCACCATAAGGTGGGCTTCTTGTGGAGACCAGGGGAATCGAACCCCTAACCTCTGCCTTGCAAAGGCAGCGCTCTACCAATTGAGCTAGGTCCCCGTATTAGAACGGGTGGGCCCAGGTGGACTTGAACCACCGACCTCTTCCTTATCAGGGAAGCGCTCTAACCAGGCTGAGCTATGGGCCCGCAAACGAACTTTCGAACGTGAGCAGAAGCGCAAGGTTACTTGAAATTCATCAAGGAGCCAAAACGGCTATGCCATAACTACAGGCGTGAACCCTACTACTTTTGCGGAGAAATCTCATCTTCGCTGTTGCAGGTCACAGATAACAGGGTCGCACCTTCATCGAGGTTGACCAGGCGAACGCCCATTGAATCGCGCCCAGTTTGGCGCACTTCAGCAGCTGGGGTGCGCATCACGGTTCCAGCAGATGTGATCGCCAGAATTTCATCGCTATCAACTAAGACAAGTGCTGAGACAAGTGTTCCGCGTGAATCTTCATCAATCTTTGCAGCCTTGATTCCAATTCCGCC
>Ga0209296_1002950_pt1 | contig 11805 bp, 20 predicted proteins | sample S_130206_EF_Meta_FD_187319 | JGI IMG/M metagenome (GOLD analysis project Ga0209296, IMG submission 187319) | Freshwater microbial communities from Lake Simoncouche, Canada to study carbon cycling - S_130206_EF_MetaG (SPAdes) (version 2) | ecosystem: Environmental > Aquatic > Freshwater > Lake ...
TTTTCTTTGTAGTACCAGCTGTTTGTGGTATTGTAGTCAATGAAAGAGCAGTATTAGAGGTAATATCAGCTACCTGATACTTACCTGAAACACCTGAAATAGTTAGATAATCTCCAGCATTAAGATTAGCTAAAAAGTACGTCGTTGCACCAACTAAGTTGGCATTTGCAATGTAATGTGTAACAGTACCTGCAATAGTAGTATTGTCTGATAGACCCCATGCGGACATTTGTGTCTCCTTGTTTTTCTTTTATTCCATGCCACCGTATAGGTGGCGCCTGTAATATATTTAGGCTTCAGGACTTTGTGATTGGTCGATAAACAGTGTAATATCTTTGTTTTTAAATGCTTCGTTAGCAACTAAAACTGCATCTTCATCAACGTATTGAGCACGAGCAGCCTCAAGGTAATCGGCAAATGTATACTCTTCTTGCTCAACTTCTTCTTTAACACCACCGGCTTTGAGCATAGCAATACGGTCTCTATAACCAGCAACACCAGGCTTAATGTCTTTGGCTGCTTTCTTAAGCGCGGGAGAAGCATTAGGGATATGCTTCATGGTAGTTTTAGACTGATGGCTCTCTTCTTTTACCATGTGTTTAGCTGTAGAGTGAGCGTCATCTTTATCATTGGTAAAATAATCAGCAGGCTCGTAGTGCTTACCACCCTTAAACAATTTTACATGATACGGGTCACCCTCGTTATGCTCACCAGACAGTTTATAAACCTTTGATTCGTGGCCATTTGTATGCTTATATGTACCTTCAAGTTTACGGGCTTCATCTATATCGGTTTTTTCTTTACCCAATCTCTTCGTATAAACAGTACCAGTAGAAATTTTCTTAGAATCATGTCCTGTTAATTCACCTGGTTTTTTAGGTATTTGACTTTGATAGTTTTTATAGTCAAATGGGCTAACAGCCTTTTTCTTTTCTTCTTCTTGTACTGAGTCTTCCTTCATAGGCTTAGGCATCTTACCATCTTTTTTACCAGCCTTAATTAATGAAATAGCAATAGCAGCTTGTTGAGCGCGATTTGCTGCTTCATCCACTTGTTCAGACTCATGCATATGAGCCTCTGACATAGTGATTGTTAATTCATTAGTTGCAATCTGATGAGTACCGGTTTCAAATTCAACCGTGTACCATGCAATATCACCATTCTCATCTGGTTCAGCATGTTGTTCAGATACTGTTGTGCCTTTACCCAGGACAGCATGTTCAACGTGCGTAGCGCAATTATGAACTTTACCGTCTTTAGTCTTTTTCATTGCTCGGAGCTTTTTAAAGTCATCGGCAGTAATTTTATCTTTTTCTGGTTCATGCACATCAATCCTTTGTTGATTAGGGTGAAGACCAGCCTCCATGATAGCACGAATGTCATCTTGTAATTTTTGTGAAATAGATTTCATGTCCATTTTGTTTTCCTTTAGTTCGAATACTTTAAGTTAATTAGCAGTTCCATTTTCTAAGAGCTTTATTAATCCTAGAATCTGGATCTCTTGCAGTCTTAGCAGATGTCAGTCTTTTCTTCATACCACCCATTCGCGCGCAAAAAGATTTTCTTCTATTAGCCGCTTTACTACCTGCCTTTAACTTAGATGGTTTAGTCGTTACAGCCATTTGTAATTTTGAACCTGGATTCTCTCTACGATAAGCGGCAATACCTTTGGCGTTTAAACCACCTTCAGGATTCTTACCTTCTTTACGTTGCCAGGCTGCAACTTCTACTAACTCTTCATCTGGTATTGATTTAAGATCTTCCCAGATAATTTCTGAATCTATATTATTTTTTTTTGCGATATCTTCTATTACATCTTCAATAAGATCGAATAGTTCTTCTGCTTCTACTACATCTTCAGACATAGAATCTTTAAAATCTTGTTTACTAGGAGCACCCTTGCTGCCAGGTTTACGCATACGTTCACCTGAACCAGCTTTAATTCGTTTGCGTTTGGCATGGATATTATCCCACAACCCGCGTTCACCTTCTGTTACGGATTGAACTTCTTCTCTTAGTTGTTTAAATGTTTTTAAAGTCATTTTTCTATTGCAACCCATTTTTTGCAATAATAATCTGGGCGTACTTTAGCATCCCATACTTTACAATATTTAGTACCTGGTACATAAGCACCGCAATTGGCACAATTTTTATCACCTTTTGCTTTTTCATATGCAGGTGGTAACTTGGCTGATATCAATGACCCGTCAGCATAATTTCTGGGTGCAGTAATTTCTTTAAATGTCTTCATAAACTAGCCACCAGGGTTGCAGCTGATACTGCCCATCTCCACATTACCTCTTCTTTTGCAAGCTCGGAGGCTTGATAGGAAGCCATAACTTCATGTAGTAGTTCGGATTTATCTTCTGCACTTATAGAGCCAGTTTCGTAATCACTAACAATACCCATAAGTTCACGAGCAAGATCTCCACGAATGGACTGCTCGTTTACATATTGTACAATTGTATCGTTCATCTTCCACTCCAGGATTCTTTAATAATTTTCATTCTAGTTTTGCTCAACGTTACCCATCTATCGCAAACTAGCTCAGGTGCTTTCTTAGCTTTTTCTAAGTTCTCTAAAATAGCTTTTGTAGATATTCTTTGAGGGTCATTTCTAAACTCAGCATATCTATTTAGCCAGTCAGCTTTTAGCATAGCTGGATCAATGCTTTCCTTTGACTTACAGCTTACAACTTCTAGTTGTTTTTCTAAGTCAATATACGTACTAACCATTACAGGGTCATGGGCTCTCGGCCACATTTCCCTAACCTTATCTACTGTTGAACAACCAGATAATAATAAAACCGAAATAAGGATTAATGCTCTCATCTTTTTGCACCGCCTCTGTAATTGGCAAGACGCTTCTGTTCAATAGAGCGCATCTTAGGTACCATTCTGGTCGCAATACTAACTTGTATGTTCTTCATACTCTTAACTTGTTGCTCTACACGGTCTTTTTCAGATGCAGATAAAGAAGACTTATCTCTGCCTCTTAATAGGCGTTGGTAAATAGCGCGACGTGCTGCTAATTGAGCTCTCTTCTGAAGTATTGCTGGTGTGGAGGCTCTTCTTAATTTAATACCTTTTGAGGTATTTCTTTTAGTTCTACCTCTTGCAAAACCTTGACGTCTTTTAAGTCTAGATTGTGCAGAAATTTTTTCATCTAATTGTTCTGTTTCTTCTTCAATAAGATCTTCTTCTGGATAAAGATCAACAATGTCTTCCCATGTTAATGAGTCAACCATTTCGTTAATATCATTCTCACTAAACATTTCTCTTTTTTCTGCAATAAAGTTTGCAAAAGAAGCTACAACGGATTCCTGTTTACTTGATACTTTTTTAGATTCATCCATACCACTAAAGTCTGCAGCAGGCAGATGGGCGTAAGGCATGTCTCCTAAATTTTTATCATCATCACCAAAAAGTTTACTCATTGTTTCTACATGACTGGTCATATACTCTTGGTGAATATTAAGAACACCTAGAGATTGTAATGCATCATGGGTACGCGACATATGATACGTAAAGTCATGTATCATCATCGGTGTAGCTTTTTTAGCGGCTAGCGCTTGCTTTTCAATACCCAAATAGGCATCAGTAGATTCTAATGCTGTCTTTAATAATTCGTGCTGTATATTTAAATCGTTTATCATTTTAGTATTGACCTTAACATCCATGCATGCTTTTCGTGAGCCTGTATTCTATCTTGAAGAAAATTAGAAATGCCTACTTCACCTGTCGATTCAGCAGTTCTATATGCCGTTAGAAGAGATGCTCTTAAAATATTATTCTCTTGAAGTAATCTGGACATCATAGTTTTTGCATCAGGTACATCATCAGTTTCTTCTATTGATGTTAACTCTTTTAACCTTGTAAGTGTACCTGGTGTATAAGAATCTAACGTTCTAATTAGTTCTGCAATTGAATCAACCGAGGCAAAAACCTCTTGATAAAGATTTTGAAGAAAATCGTGGTACTGTGGAAAGTTAGGACCCTCAACATTCCAATGGTAAAAATGTGCTTTTAGGTAAAAAGTAAATGCATCAGCATGCACTTTTTTTAATTCATCTATTAACATTAAAGTCCTGTATATTGTCTAAATTGCATTTTGCGGAGCGTAGAAGGCTTAGAGGCAATACCTGCCTCTACATCTTGAACAGCCTTTGAAGGTGCATTATGACCAGTAGGCTCTCCAATGCGCTCTCCTGCTCTAGCAGTTTCAATTAATTTTTTAAATTCTTTATAAGCACTTGGACATATATCTAAGTTTTTAGTCTGAATACCGTCAAATTCTAATTGATCGACCTCCTCAAATAATGCGCGCTTTTGATCTGCGTTCATTAAAAGATATGGGATTCTTATTGCTTCAAATTGCATAGGTTTTACCTCTACAGACTCTTTTACCTTATTTACAGGGACTACTTTATAAACACCACCAGTACCATACTTTGCAGGGACAAAAACTGTCTTTTTAGGTCCCTGTTGGGCTTTAACTTTGACTCTTTTTACCATGTCTTGAAAAGCTGCACCATAATCTGCTTCTTTAGCTTCTGACTTGACCTTGCTTTCTCCAGGGGTAATGCGCTTCATCTCTTTAGTGCTTTCTGGGGTACCCCATTCGTATTTAGAAATCTTAACCTCACCTTGTGAACCGGGTGCTATTGCTTCTTGAATACCCATGTGATGTCTTAAATCGTGATACAAAGCATCTTTGTGCTCTGGTTTCATCTTAGAGGGTAACGCGGCATGAAATTTATTCTTTTTACCTGCCGAGGCATGCTCACGCATTTTAGTACCTGATACACCTGAAGTACCTTCTGCATCAGGATCTCTTTCACCCGATGAATGCACTTTAATAGATTTAAAATTATAGCTACCGTGTGCGCTATTTACACCATTATACTTATGCAGTAACTTATGGTACTCTTCTACCCTATCTGAACCAGCAACAACGTGTAAATGCTTAACACCCTGTTTTGCCATTGCAGCTGCATGATGCAGAATAGTGGGGTGTTCTTTAGAGGCTGCTTCAATATTTGTACCCGGGAATGCATGCTGTGCATGCTTTACCTTGACATCAGCCGGTAACGGATTCTTTGACTTATCTTGAGAATGAGATAGAACTACCTTATGAACAGCATTGTGTTCTTTAGCAACTTCGTGAACTTTATTAATAACTTGCTCGTGCCCAGCAGTGGGTGGATTCATACGGCCATACGCAAGTACACCATGTTTTTCTGGTGCTTCTGTTAAGTAGTCTATAAAGTCCATATGAATTAGTTAGTTTAACCGTTTATTTATCTTTCTTTTTACCTAGTGACATATTAATACGCCAATGGGCTAATTGCTTCTCTCTAGGTGATGCAGAGTCAGAAGATCTGACTTTCTTTAATTGCGTGATAGATTTACCCTTGAGACCATGTCTTGCCATATCGCCTTTATCCTGAGGGTTACGGCCGTCTTGAAAGTTCTCTCTAATGTCTTTGAATGTTTTCATCTGGGATCTATTCCTAAATAGCTATTGACTTTCAGTTGCCTTGCCTGTATAATCCATATGTGGGCGGTTGAGAATTACCTTGGTCTAGAGGCAAAGTTAGCTCTACTAAATTCTGCTCTATCTACAAACTTAGTCGGTCTGTTATTTCTGATAACTACAAAGCCTTCAGGTTTAGCAGGCTTACCACCGGTGATCTTAGTTGATCCTGGTGCAGGTATTGAATGTTCGAACTTAGGTTTAGCAGACAACGAATGAACTAATTGATCTTTGGCAGCCTGTAGGTGATGATGCATATCTAAGATCTTCTGAAACTTATCAGAATGTTTATTTACATGTGCTAGATCTTCTTGCATCTTATCGGTCTTAGTACCAACAGCCTTTGCCGTCTTTACCTTAGCGATATCTTTAAGGTGTCTATCTCTTAAGTGTTCAGCGTAACCTTGAACTGATGGCTTTGTACCATCTCTTACAGTCTTATTAATATATGTTTTCAAATGTTCTTGATGACCTTCTATAGCCCCGTAATGTTTCTTATCGGTACTATTAAAGGCTTGTTTAGCTTGAGCCATATGATGTTCATAAGTATGTGACTGATTCGTATTAAGATCAGCCTTATGAACATCGTCGACCGTACTTATAACGTGTACATCGGGATGCTTATGGAAGTGGGATAGGTCAGCACCGTATTGTGCTTTCATTCCTACCAATGTATTACCTTCGTAAGCAGTATGAACAGCTACTCCAAACTTAGAAGTAGCAACCTTCTTACCTTCAGCTGAACTATGAGGCGTAGAGTACGTTAAGGTATTAGGTTTAAAGTGATACTTACCACCTTCATTTACAACATCACCATGGGGATTATCTTTTGACTTGATACCCGAGTGCATTACATCACCTTGGTAGACACCAGTCTTAGGTGTTACCTTAGGTAGGTGTTCTAATGCTTGTTTTAACTTCTGAACCAGACCCGGTGCATGACCGTGATTTTTTTCGATATCTTCTGGTGTATAATTTAACTTAGGATCTTTATTAAACACCGACTTAGATGCAACAAAGAAGGCACCTGTCTCTGGATGATGTCCGAATACAATAGAAGGTGAGCCATCGTACTTAGTTGCAATCTTGGTCTTGTTCTTCTTACCGTTAACCTGATCTTTAACGTCTTCTAAGTTATGGTAGGCGTGAGCAAAGCCCTCCATACCATCATTAATAACATGGTCTTCCGCATGTTCTAAATGGGTTAATTTTTCTTCTGAAGCTTCAGTAAGATATAAGTTAAATTGCATCATATGACTTTTAGCCCGTTAGAGGGTTTACCTGATAGTCTGAAACTAGACATTACGTCAATAGAAACTGGCTTATCAAGTGCACTTAAACCACGAGGTTGAATTCTTACTTCTAATGCTGCGCCTAGATTACTTAATACCGGTATTGACTTAGCGCCAAATCTTTCTAGTATTCCTTGCTTTACTTCTCTTGTCGCTGTACCAATGTCATCAATAAACCATATTTCATCGTCAATCATCATCATAAGCATGCTGTAATCAGCATCAGACTTCTTTGACTTTTTAAACTTAGTTTCGTAATGTTCTATAATTTTTTTACCAAGGGTAGAATCTTGTATTTTAGCTAATTGATAGTTGTTAGTATTAGCAGCAAAGCTCTCAAGCTTACGGCGTCTTTCTTTTTGATCTTTTTCTATAGTCATCATACCTGAATATATCTTGGTAATTTTTTTATCAGCATATTTTTTAAAATCACTTAAAAGCCGCTTACCATTCTTTATACATTCAGGAGAAGAATTCATAATATCAACGAGGTCCTTCTTTTCATCTGATGTACTATCAGGAGTAGTAAACCTTGTACCATCAAATACCCAATCTCTCATAGAACCCATTTGAGCTTTAGCATCGGCTTTATATTCAATATGTAAATCAACTTTCTTTCCATCAATAATCATTCGAATACCAAAATCTGGAAAACCGGTATCAAAACCGGCAGGTTTCGCAAACGCAGTCGTCTTGCCTAGCTTTTTAGAAAGCTTTTCGAAAGCTATTTTTTCTGCTAACTGCGCATTGCTACTGATACCCATTTACAACCTCTTTTGTATTTTATTATATTTATACAATAAAAAAACCCCTAGAAAGGGGTTAGATGTGAAGGGTATGCCTGGTTATTCGATCCTTTATCATATCCGGTACCGTAAGGTGAGGCCAATCTAAGAGAAAGGGACAAATATTATTCTTCCATTTACCGTTAAGTAAGAAATATTTAAAATCCTCACGGTCTGCCTTAACTGAGGGATCAAAAACTCTTTTAGCAGATTTATGTCTTTCAATTATATTCATAGCAATTAATACACCACCTTATGAATCATCTTCTCACCCATCCAAGGAGATCCAGATTCAGCTTGATAAGAAGTACCATCACCATGACCATCTTCCATAGCTTGATTCATCCTACGAAACTCTTCATAGGTAATCTCTTTAGTAGTTAGAATACGTTCACCTAGATCCATCTGGCTAAATTGATCAGCTTCAGACATAGTAACTGTATCCGCGGCATGCTCGGCCTCTTTACATTCAATTACATATCTGGTGCGAAACATTTGAATAGCATCTACAACAAATAAAGGCATAACGTCTCCATAATAAAATTAATACCGGTTACGATATCCGGCGTCCCTTAGGAGAGACCGATCAAGTCACATCAGTTAAAAACTGAGCTACCAGCTGCAGCGTAAGCAGCGGCAATCATACGACGTGAGGGCGTACCCAAACGGTATGCAGTTTTACCATTCTTAGCAGTGTTGCTATAGATGGAATAACCTTGTGCACGCAACTCGGAGATACGAGCGGACACAGAGGTTTCTGTAGTACCAAACAAACCTGCCATTTGACCGGCGGTGAATTGACGGCCAGACTTGAGAGTCTTAAGTACTGAGTTTTGCAAAGACATAATATTTCCTTAATATAGAAATGCCCCACCATTTAAAAAGTTACGAGAGCGGTGGTCTTTCTCTCGTAACAGACGATCAAGCTTCAGCTAGTTCTTTAATTGATTCAAGTTCTAGATCGACTTTTTCCTCTTTCGCAACCTTAATTATAGGCTGTTTCACAGATTTAGTCAACTCTTTCTTTCCCAAAATCTCGATAATATCTGATGCATAAGTTGCGAACTGATCTTGGTCCAAAAGAAACTGGCACGCTTCTGGTTTAGTCATGGGCTTGGGAAGCTCAATCAAATCGATATCCGTATCACCTTGCTTCTGCAAGTTCTTAATTCGAAGAACCTTATCAGAACAGAAACGAACCTTAATCACCCCGTTGTTACGGGAAACACCTGCTACTGTAAACATATCAATACCTTTCATAATATAAAAAAATACTATCAGACGCTAGGCCTTGGCCTGCCATAAGATAGTTGGTTACCTTGGTAACCATTACATCCTTAGACGTTGCTCGATCTAACTCGTAGATGAACTTATCTTTGGTTGTACGTTTACCTGAGGACTCTTCAATCAGACTTTTACAAATAACTCGAAAACCTTCAAGCGTTGCAGACTGATACTGACTAAACAAAAACTTTATACCATTTTCTCCTACCGTATCTTGTTTAACACGAGCTCGTGAATTAGTTTGAGTACTCATTATACTTCCTCCACAATAATACGATATTCTTTACCATAAGCATCCCACACATGCATTGTCTTTTTTGTTGATAAAAAAGAACCAGCATTATCAAGATCCCATTCAACCTTACTTACCGATTTAAGCTTTACAGGCTGTAACGAATCATGTATGACATTCTCTAGACCTGATTTAACACGGTCTGCAATAAAATCACAATACGCTAACATAATCACCTTTCCTATTCATACAACCTATTATAACCTAAAATCGACCAAAGTGCAAGAGTTACGTCGTTACATAAAAAAAGAGCCTTACGGCTCTTCTTCTTCTAGGGCTTCTGCATCGAGTAACCCTCTATCAATTAATTCTATTACGGTTTCCTCAATACCTTCATATTTTCCCTTCCAGTAACAAGCGTAACAGGCTATGAGCATGAGGGCTATCTGAATTATATCTCCCCCTGTTAGAACAACATCGTTCATTTAAACCTTTCAGATTATACAGTAACATGAGGCATCCATTGAAAGGTTTTCTTTAGAAGTCTCTTCTTTATCTTAGACCAATCGTCTCCTTTGTATATTTTTTTATAATAATTATACGACCAAAGTTTCTTTCTAGTATCAATTGTTCTTAAAATTTCGTAAGGGTCTTTTTTAGGATAACAGAATCTTATCTCCATCGCTATATCGTGACCGTAAGCATCTATTTCATCGATGTCTGCAAGATATTCTTTTTCTTCCGATATTGAACCTGTTAAGTTACGGAAATCTATTGCACATGGTTCTCCATCTGTCTCTCTATTCTGCCATTGTAATTCGTGAATTGTTTCGTGTTGGCAGACTTGAGACACAGCGAATTTAAAATCTCTCCAAATTTCATTTGTGAGATTAAATTTTCTTTGTTCTTTAGGGAAGTTGAGTATGATGTATTTAACATCTTCCTCCATGTCGTATAGACCGGATACAGAGAAATCATCAGGCCCGTAATCATCAAAAGTTTCAAATCTAAATTTAAATGGTATTTCGGCTTTTTTGTAGCCGCGAGTCAGAGTTCCGGCGATTTGATAATAAGTAGGTCGTCCTAAAAGCTTAGATTTTTTATCCTCTAAAACTTGATCAATTGCTGGTGCAAGATACATAGGACCCTCCTTTTTATTTTATTTATACTTTAATGCCGGAGAAATCCTTAGTTTTAAACATTTTAGACATACCAAAATTGCTGTTCTCATTATCCGCTTGACCAGAATCAGCTAGGTTACTTTGCGCAATATCCTCTAAGTCATAAAGTCGCATCTTCGCACGATCAATACCAATCATAAACCGCTTATATAATGTTGGATCATTATATCGGTTTTTTAACTGCTTGACCATGATCTGATTGAGACCTTCGAGCTCTTCTGTACTTATTAAGGCAAACATAAAATCTGCCGTGGCGGGTAATCCGAAGGATTCGGAAGTATCGGTCAACTCCACATCAGTATTCGAGAAACCCGAACGCGTAGTTTGTGTAGCGGAGACGATAGGTAAATTAAATTCTACAGCTAGACCTCTCAACTCTTCAGCAATGGCTTTGATATATGTATAAGAATTGACTCCGCCACCGGGCTTAAATCTAGAGGATGCGCAGATATTTAAATAGTCGATAAAGATAACATCTGGCTTAAATGAACGTTTTAACGATAATTCATTGAGTAATCCCTTAAAGTGGCCTACGTGTGCAGATGCAGTAGGATATTCTTTAATAATTAGCTTACCATGAGATTTACCGTTAATCTTATCGATTCTGCCTTCAAACATCTGCTTAGGTAGATTCTTTAACTGATCGATTTCAACGTTAAGTAAGTTAGCATCAACGCGCTCGGCAATTCTCTCCTCTGCCATCTCCATCGTAATATAGAGAACGTTCTTACCTAAGGCCAGGTTGGCAGCAGCCATGTGACACATAAAAAGAGACTTACCCACCCCAGTACCAGCCAGAGCAATATTAAGCGTTTTGTTAGGTAAGCCTCCATTTGTGATCTTATTGAATAATGAAAGATCAAAAGGAAGGCGAGACTCCACACGGTTATAAAAATCAAACCGCTCAGAAGAATCTTCAAAATAATCATGACCCACGGAAGAATCAAAGCAGACACCTAGCGCCTCCTGTAACAATGATGGTATACCATCTTTACTAAAGTTTTTATCTCTACCTTCCATAATACCAATTGATTGAAGAATGGCATTATATACGGCTTTATCTTTACAAAACTTTTCAGTTTCGTCTAACAACCAATCCTGATTTGGCTTTTCGTTTTCATTTAACTGAGTCAGGAGCTCAGAGGTTTCCTTAAATGTACCTTCTGCAAGATTGGAGTTCTGTAATGAAATAGATAGTGCTTCAATGGTCGGTGGCTTATTATACTTAACTATAAATTCACTAATCTGTTTATAAACTATCCTCTCACCCTCATCTGTAAAGTACTCAGACTTTACAAACGGCAGAACCTTTCGCATGTACTCTTCATTGTGTACCAGATTCCTTAGAATCGTAATCTCTAGTCTGCTTGACTTCATTAATTGCTTCTCTTAAAATATCGTTTATAATTACTTCTATGACAACTTTAAATTTATCACCCTTAACATCTTCATCCGTAATTATTTCGGGTTTATGTACTACGTGGTAGTCAAGAGCA
>Ga0209296_1002956_pt1 | contig 11788 bp, 15 predicted proteins | sample S_130206_EF_Meta_FD_187319 | JGI IMG/M metagenome (GOLD analysis project Ga0209296, IMG submission 187319) | Freshwater microbial communities from Lake Simoncouche, Canada to study carbon cycling - S_130206_EF_MetaG (SPAdes) (version 2) | ecosystem: Environmental > Aquatic > Freshwater > Lake ...
TCATAGCAGGACCGGAGTATTTGAAGGTGAAACTAGATTCCACAGACTCACGCATGCCTGCTTCGGTCACACCATACATGCGGACTTCACGCTTTTGTTTCTCAGTCAGACGATCATACACGGTTGCAGTCATAAAAAGCTCCTTTAGTTAACTATCTATAAAGAGTATTATACGCCCAAAACCATTTAATGTCAAGTTTTGGTAAAGTCAATTTCCCAGTTTTTTAGATGAAAATAGTTGATTCCGTCTCGTTCCATATATCTAAAATGTCCCTGTAGGGGAATAGATTCTTGCTCAAAAAAGTGTTCCCAAAGATGATTCAGTTTGTTTTCAATTGGTATTTCAATTTTGTAGGCTTTGTTATCATCATCCTTTAACCAGTACTCTGAAAATTTGTTTGTTCTAAGTTTAACTACAAACTTTTTCATAGGCTTTAAGATTTTTTTACCTCCATATGCTTGATCTTCGGTATCTTCAAACTGTTTATTCAAATCACTGAACATTTCCTGCAACTGAATATCATAATCATAGAATTCAGGTAGACGAAATATTAATGGCATCATTTCTTCTTTGACTATTTTACAATCACCGTGAATAAAAGTATTCAAATCTTTTCTAAATTTACTTATCCTTTGTCCACGCAAAGTCATAACCATAAGTTTCTTGCTGTAGTAGTCGCGGATAATATCAGCACGATTTCTATCTTCCTGATTAATTTGAGTGAACAAAATGTTATCAGTAAGTGTGGTTGGTCGTATCGTATTAACGATATGATTACCCGATTGACGCAATCTATGCCAAGTAACACTTAATGCTAAAATATCCTCTGAGGTTTCAAATACTTCATATTTTTTTACATTACCATTACTATTACTATCCCACGTTACAGAACCACTTAGATTACCTATAATACTCAATCCTGAAAGAGTGTTACTATTCAATCCTGTAACAGTACTTAAATTAAGTCCTGGGTTACGTGAGCCCAATGTTGTGATTGTATTGTGACTTATGTTAGCCCCAGTAACGTGTAGCGATTTTAATGCGCTTTGTTGCGCTGCGAGTTGTTTTGCGTTGTTTGAATTAACCAATTGTAATATCCTCCATACCAGCCGCCCTTAAGCGAACAATGTGACCTAACATAAAATTCTTTGACTCTAATGCCTTCATGATTCCAAGAAATTGATTTCTAAGATAAGCTACTTCATTAATCAATACTTCCATATCAATTACTTCATCTTCACCTTCAGCATACTTTTCAGCATCACGACTTGTCAATGCTCTATTATACGCTTCTAAATATTTTTGAAAATGTTTTCGGCGAATCTTCTTTAATTGAATATTCAAGAAATTTAATACCGCTTCTACTTCTTGTAACTGATTGAATCTGTGTTCTGTAACACCGGGAATAGCAGCAATGTTCTTTTCAACATTGCCGTATACCTTTACTTCTTTTTTTGCATTTTCTAACTCAGATTCAAAGTATTGAATAAAATCAGGTATCTCACCTAAAGTTACTGTTATGCGTGTGTACCAATTCATTTAGTCCCATTCGTCTAAATCATCTAAATCTTCATCTTCTTCGTAGTCATTTTCTTGGAAATGTTCTTTGGCGTAACCTTTTAATGCTTTAGTGATATCTTTGTCCTTGAAGGCATCTTTGATATCTTCTATCTCAAAATTATTATCAATTAAAAAATTAACAAGTGTATCTGCCGCATCATTACGTTCACTCAAATCAATGTGTTCACGTAATGCATCCCAAACTTCTGATATAACATCTAAACTCATTCTGTAACTTCCTCCTGAGGTGTTACATTACTTATCACTTTTTTAGTTTTTCCAACGTATTCTAGCATGACTTTATCTAGGATACCGTCTTTGTTTGCTTCCCATCCCTTGCGAAATGATTTAAGAATTTCACCATCTTCGGTAGTATATACTAAACTGTTACCTTCTTTTTTCAATGCACCAGACTTCTCAAACATATCAGTCAATCCACTATAAGGACTCATGCCTGTTTCGTATGGAATCTTAACTTGAATACTTTCAAAAGGTTTTGCATAGCGAGTTTTCATAATCTTACAAGCAGCACGAATACCATTTACTTCGGCAACCTTGTTACCATCTTCATCCTCTTTGAGTTTGAGTTTCTTCATGGCAACTACAATTGAACTTGCATAAACAAATCCTTGACCACCAGAGATTTTATCATCTGGATCAAACATATCTTGACTTGCATACGTATGATTAGTAGCAACCAATCCTACATTATGACTACCAAACATATTAACGCAGTTACGAACAAGTGCAGTTAGTGCTTTGGGTTTACGACCCATGTCACCTTTCATGTCACCTGCTTCAAACTGATTAACGTCAGTTGGAGTCAATAGCATACCAAGACTGTCAATAATAAACAATACTTTTGGTTTGTCTGTTTCTGGCAGTGCTTTATATGACTTCATAAATTCTGATATAGTTTTACCCACATCATCAATCATAGCCATGTTAAGTTTAAGCAATTTAGATTCATTTGTATCCACACCTAATGCGTGTAGCCATTTTTCATCTAATGCGTTTTCGCTATCAATTAAGACAACGTAAATTCCCTGTTGTTGTGCGTGTCTAACGAGGTTTCCGGAGCAGATGAAACTTTTTCCTGATCCAGATTCTCCGGCAAAGACAGTAACTTTACCAAGAGGTACGCCTTTATTAAAATCACCACTAATGAGATAGTTAAGTCCATAATTTCCTGTACTAACCCAATCAGTTGGGTCGTTATATCCTATACTAAGTCCTTCAATAGACTTAGTAATTTCTTTCCTAAATTTTGATACATCGAAGGGCTTAGCCATTGATATTCTCTCTTTCTGTTGTTATCGGTTAAGTGTACCGTTAAGATATATTCTATCATTAAACGATACTTTATCAAGTAGATCGGGACATTGATCTGCCATCCTTTCCAAATCATAATCACTTGGATAATGTCGTAATACTCCTCTTGCCCTATCTCTAACTAAACTAGGTACTCGTGGAGTACGTCCAGGATCGCACAATTCCTCTAATAATTTTTTACCTTGTTTTAAGGCACGAAATCTTTCATCTGGTAATGTCATAGTGTTCTCCTAAGATAGGGGCCTGAGCCCCTATATAGATTAAGACTTGCTTTGTCTAGCACGAATCATTGCTAGAATGTCTTGTGCTTTGTCACTTGACGGTGCTGCTGCTGGAACAACTACAGGTGAACTTACAAAAGATGCCTCTGCTGCACTTACATCTTCTTCCCAAGCGGGTAGACTAGAAGCTGCAACTGGTGCAACTCTTGCTGCTGTAGTAGCTGGTTGTGTAGTTGAACCTGCAGGAGCGTCAACTCCCCATGGGCGATAGTACTGACCCCAACGTGCTGGATCATATGGCTGACCTTCAACACTTGCTTCAAACATTTCTTTGATGATACGCAATTCAGCTTCTGAAGGCTTCTTAGGCAAGAAGTCAGCAAGATTAAATAATCCATGTGCTTCAATTGCTGCTTGTTCTGCCTCAGTCAATGCTGATTCACGGCGAGACCAATTACTAGTTGAGTAATCAGCATAACCACCCTTACTAGTTTTCTTAATTGTAAAATCAAGACCTTTAAGATAGTCAGTTGGTAGTTCCAAGATTTCTGGATCCATCAAACCACTCTTAATGATTGGAATAATTTGTGGGCTGATAACAAATCTACGAATAGGATTTGCTGGAGTAGTATCTGAACCAATTGGGTTTTGACGAACAAAACCTTGAAACAAATAAGAACGTTTCTTCCAATACTTGTTAGCCATTTCTTTCAATGTCTCATCCTTATACCAAGGACGAACTTCAGCTAAGATTGGGCAACTCTCATCATACATTTCCATACATGGAACTTGTACGTCAACTTTCTTCATATCAGGATAACCTTTAACTCCATTGAATGGAAGTTTGATGATTTGTTTTTCTTTCCAGAAAAACTCATTTTTAGGATCTCCGTCAGGTGCAAACCGAAGTGAAGCAGTAGTGCCTTCATCCATGTTCCAGTGGGGGTAGACTGAGTTGTCTGATTGGGTGTTAGAACCCTTATTGCTTGTTTTGTTTTCTTGCGCCGCAATACGGGCGCGCATTTCTGCTAATGATGCCATAATAATATTTCCTTATAAATTGAGATGGTCTCGTTTTTAATTCGCTACTTCACCATGAAGTAACTAACACGATGAGTAAGTATAGCACTACTTTCTCAAACTGTCAATGTATTTATGCCTGTTATGGCAAACCTCACATTTTAAGTGAGGTTTTTGATAAGCAATTTACCCTTATCTTCTGTGATTCATAATCGTTAGGATACGTGCTAATTCATCACTGGATTCATCCACTTTTACTTTCCAACTATCAGCTGGGTATTTTTTAGCAGATTCTGCATCAGAGTTATACCTGTTAGGTAATTTACCACCATGAGCATCTTTATCAAGTTGTTTTAGTAATTCTTCATCGCCGGGTGCTACCTTATCAAGTACTTTCTTACCTACTTTTTTAATTGCACTAAGAATACTTTCAGCCATTTCATCTTCTTCGGATACAACAGCTTGGTCTACTGTATTGATGAAATTTTCATTAGCGCCAACTAGTTTACCGATGTTATTATTTTTAACTTTCTCGGTTGGGCCTAATTGACCTACACGCTTTTGGTTAGCATCTAATCCTTCACTCAATCCTAATTCATCTGCAAGTCTTTGTGAAATGAATTCACTTGAATCAGCATCGTAGTTGCGAATTTCACCGTTATTAAAATAGTACTCCCATAGATCGGATTCTAAATCATAATCCAAATCTCCACCTTGTTTGAAGTTTTCAACTGCTTCGGGGTGTGCTGCTAAAATTCTTTCAATAGATGAACCGGTGCCTTCCGTCTGTGATGTCAATTCTGGCTTCATCTGGCCGTACATGTCCCTTCCATTCTTGTCATAATTAGTAGGGGGGAAGTCATACGCTCTATTATGAATATCTTTCTTGGACCAATTATTCTTTCCAGGCGGCCGTGGAATTGGTATTTGCGTATGCTTATCTTTCAATGCCCAGTTATTCATTCCTTCCGCCACACCTTGCTCGTTCATAGCTTGATAGTCATCATGGCTAATATAGAAATCAGTACCAGGATCGTAGTACTTGCCTTCTTGCTTGTCGTAGTAAACAACCTTGCCAGATTTGGTACTAAACGGGCCTTCTAATCCTGGACGCTCTGTGTATTTTTCACGATCAATGCCTGGCACGACTTGATGCCCTTCCGCTACACCTTCTTCTTTGTTACTAAATTTAGCACGAATGTTTTGCATTTTTGTTTTGCTAGCATGTTCACGACCTGCTTTGCGTAATGCATCCATACCTTTTTCACCATACTTTTTATCACCCAAGTATGCTTGTAATGCGCTTTCATCCATTTCAGATTCATCTAATTCTTCATCTTCAGGAATACCAATTGGATTGTTACTTGTTAGACTTTCGCCGCCTTCTTCAACTAAACTATCAGCCCACTCTGCTAACTTATTCAATTCTTTGTCAACAACTGATTCAGATACCTTCTTGTGTATTCTATTCAATATTGGCATTACACTTTCAATTCTTGGGTCTAATGTCTCTTGTACAAACAATTCATTTAGATTGTTTTCTTCAGTTCCATCTTCCATCAATGATGGTGTCCAACTTTCAAAGTATGCATTATAACCACGCTTTCCAGTCATACGGCTTAATGATTCACGCAGACTTGCGTAGTGTGCAATACCTTCATTAACTAATGATTGTGCTGATTCATTGAATTGACCATTACGTGTAGCACGAACGAATCCAGCCATCTTTTGATATTCTTCACAAAGACTACCAATGTGACTCCAACGATCATCATTGACTTTACCACCCTCAGCGATATGTCTAGCATAGACACGGGCAATGCCAGGCTTCTTGGTATCAAGTAAATAGCGTTCACCTGCTTGATTCTCTAGGAAAATTCTATTTATGTTGCGATAGCGTTGTTCACCTTCTTCAATAACACGGCTATGTTCAATCACAATCTTTACGCTAGGTACAGCATCACTGTAACTTGATTTCTTGCCGGTAGCGTAGTAACCTTCTGCTATTTTATCTTTGTTTCTCATATGGTTCCTTCTTGCCATGTCATCTCCAACACGGTCTTTGTTTTGTGTATCAAATCCTTTAAGTCCTTTGGTCATTCTCCATGCACTTAATTGATGTAGTAGTCCAGTCCATGTATCATCGTAATCTAATTTGGGTGTTTTTTCGTCGGGACTATCGGCTACGTCATCACCAAAATACACAGTTAATACTCTATCTTCATCTAAAGTAACATAAACAGTTCCGTAATCTTCCCCGTCTTTGGTGAATTCAAACTTGAAAATATCTGCTTCATCAGGAATAGGGGTAGATTTACCTTCAGCATCCAATGGTTTTGGTTTGTATTTAGATAGTAATCTAAACAATTCTCGGTTTAATGATTCTGTATTTGTTGGCATTTGGTAGTTTTCTAATAGAGTATTTATCTTAATCTTAACTTAGCACGGCAAAGAAGGGCAACGGGGCAAGAAATTCTTCGTGGTCTCTGACATAGCTATCTAACTCAAAGTGATATGAACCAAGTTCTTGAATCATGCGAATTGATAAAAGTGATGCCATTACTAGGTCATCATGATCTCCAATCTTAGCAGCATAACTACCTGCATGTGCTACAAATGCCTTCAATTCACTGACAAGACTACGACTATTTATGGTTAATTTCTTGCTTTCTATTAATGTTTTAAACTTAGCACAAGCGGTTAATTTACTTTTTTGTGTAGTATTAAATCCCTTACGTTTTTTTCCGGGTTCACTGATAAATGTTCCTGGAATGTTATTTTCCCCATATTCGTTTAATGATACTAATGCCGCTTCCCCTATGCTATTATTTTCTACTGAATAATAGAGATTATTTGGCTCACCTGTACATTCTACAATATATTTGTTTATCTGTGCAATAAGTTTGATCTGTGTTGGGATATCAGTTTTGTTGTGTTTCCATTCACCAACTTGTGTAACTGAATTTGCTTCAAATATTTGTATTGCTGCCGGGTCATTACCTGTACCAATACTTGGATCTAATGCTACTGTATAGATATTTCCCTTCACTGGTTTCTGATACCAACGAACTTGTCCCATTCTTGTAATTGGTTCTATCCCTTGTAAGTCAATCAATGTACTAGGATTAATAAGTGTCTCGTCAGCAATAATAAATTCGCAACCAATTTCTCGTCGGAATCTATCTTCGCCCAGTTGTGCTTTCATTTCATTAGCCCACTTTTGATCTCTACCGGGTTGTTCATCCCATGATGCTCTATACGCTCTAAATCCGTTTACACCTAGCTCAGTTGTATTGCCAAATTCATCTTCAGTTTTGTTAGCACCTTTCCAAATGAAAGCAAACTGATCTTCATCACTGTTTGGAGTACTTGTAATAATTGCTTTACCACCAGTTGACAATGTTGGAGTAATAGCAGTCCAGAATTCTCTAGCGATACTTGGTCTAACGAATGCAAACTCATCTAGGTATAGTAATGTAATACTCATACCACGACCTGTATTTTCAGTAGTAGTTGCACTTACAATGCGACTTCCATTTTCAAAGTCTAAATTACCCTTGTTGTAAGTTGTAGCACCTGCTTTGATGTAATCTGGACAGTTTTCATATGCGTATCTCACCCTTTGCATAATTTCCTGTGCACCGGTATACTTGTGTGCTGCGATAAGAATCGTACTGTCTGGCACAAACATAGCATACCAGAGTAAATAACCTGCCGCACTTGTTGATTTGCCTGATTGCCGCGGCATTAAACTGATACTAAATCTATAATTATGATATGTATTGATTAATCGTTTTTGATACCCATAAGGATGATATACCATACTACCTTTTGTAGGGTGTTGTATCATAAAGAAGTTATCCATGAAGTATAGATAACCAGTGTCTGGATCGCAGCACTTTATAAAGTCTTGTAATTCTTTATTGTTTTTGAATTTCGTCTTAGTATAGGGATTTTTTACAAGAGACGGTGCTGAGTTAGTTGTTGCCATAACTTATTTATCGCAATAACTACTAGTTTTTAGAAAATAGGTCTTCACCTGTAATATGGGTTTTTGCGAACATTAACTTAAACCAGGCTTGATCACCCGGCTTGATGTTATTCTCACGCATATATTGTTGTTTCCTAGCTGCTAATTCATGCAATGGTGTGTATGAATATTCACCTGTAACTTTGCCAGACCCACTCAATCGTTTTAGTTCGTCAAGAGTCATATCTTTTTCAGGGACAGTTGTATCCTTGAGTTTAGAATACCCGTTTTGAATTTTTGCTTGCTTGAATGGGTCGAACATAAAAATACTCACATGTAATGAGTATTTATTATTTTACTTAATATCCAATGGTCGCTGTTTAGTAGCAACGATACAGTAAAACTTTTCTCTTAGTTTGGTTGACTTTTCAGGAAATTCTGCGTTAGTAACTTCAAGATCAAACTCAAAGTTTTCAAATCTATCAATGTTAAACCCGGTACGAACAATCAATGCTGCTAGTTGATTTTGTCCTAGAATACTGTAATGATTTAGATTTTCTTCATGTTTTCTATCACAATCGGGTTGCGGAACTTCAATATAAATCTTGCCAAACTGCTTGAGAATACGATTATATTCCATTAAACTAAAGATAGGATATGGGCTATGCTCTAATGCATGACGCAAGAATATAAAATCTACTGATTCATCATAGTAACCTTCATTTTGCGGAATGAAACTTAAATCATATTTTTTAATAGTATGACCCTTATCTTCACAGATTTTAATATCGCCGGGACTTAATGTTACCCCAGTTAAATCAGTATACTCACGCTTTTTCATTTCATCTAAGAAGTAACCAGGACCACATCCCAAGTCTAGTATCTTGCTATCTTTCTTTAGATTTAATGGGTCTATGTATTGTTTGACAACTTGTTCAGTTAACCCCTTGTGCATTGGACTATCACCCTCATCATATATATGAGCAGTATATAGCCATTCATTGTAAAATTTTAATTTTATTAAATCTAGTGTTTTGTTAATATCTATTATCATTAAGAATCCTGTAATTTGTTATAATTACTTATTCTAGGATTATGTTACCGTTTATTTTCTTTTGTAACCTTTAAAGGGTTTAACAATACTTTGCGTATTGGTATCAGGTAATTCAGTACTTTCATCATCACCATGATTTAAATCCACAATGTCACTACCTACAGCTTTATATGCTTGTTTAAGCATTTTAGATTCTATATCAGTATATGGATGAGCCGTATTGTAACGACCACTCCATGTTTCGGCATCTATCTCTAATGGGGTAGTCCCGTCTGCACTTGCAACTGCCATCATAATACGATTTAATTCATAAGTGCGATCATATCCGCCCGGGTCACGAAATTTATGCAATCCACGCATAGCAAAAGATTGACGCTTAGTAGGTGTACCAATGGTGCGTTGTTCACTTAAAAATTCACTTGCTCTCATTTTGGATAACCTTTAAACGCTTTTACTGGACTAGTCTTATCTACGCCCGGTGCTTCTTCGCTTTTCTTAGTGCTGATTAATACTTTAGTACCAGGTACACCCGTTTCTTTCATAGCATAGTCAATGTCTTTTTCAATCTCACCATCCATATATGAACTTACAATCATGTTCTCTCCCCATGGCGTTTCTTTTTCAAAATTATAAGGTGGAATACTATCTTGCACTCTTTCTAGTTGACCACGAGCACCTGCTAATGCTACTCCAAACCGATATTGTTTATAGAAATCACTATTGGGCAATCCTGGAATAGTATAGGTGCCCGGCATTGCTCTAGCAACATCAACTGATAATGCAGCACGTTCTTCTGTTATAAATTCTTTTGCTCTCATACTATTATTTCATTTTCAGTTTCTAAATTGAAATTATTTTCTGTATCTACTATTAGAGGATCAACTGAGCCGTCAGTAAGCAAGATCAATCCAGGGACAGGAACTCCTGTCCAAGTAATCTGTGCAGATATAAAGTGAAAGATTGTAGTGTCTATCAATGGATTAACTAATATGCGAACATTTGATTCAAAAATATCCATGTCATAACCAGTTAAAACATTACCAAAAAATAATGTACTGTGTCCAGACCACGTTAAATCACTGCCGTCATTAACTACAGATACATTTAATGTAATGTTTTCAGTGTCGGTTGAGGAGGTATCATTAGAATTAATCTGAATAATGCCCTGTGTAAAGGTTTCAATTGGGGTTGTAAATATAACTTGACCAGCAGTATCTCCGGTAGAATATGCATTTGAAGTGAAAAATCCAGTACTGAATAACTGTGTAAAATTATTGTTAATCTTTGCAAAGGCTGTGCGTAACGGATCGCCTTCCCCATCATTGGGTTGTGCGCCTATATTGATTATTTCTTGAGTCATGTCTAAATCCTAAACTATAGTGTATTTATCACTATTTATGGATTAGTTAGATTCATCCCATAGCTTTTTTTGAATCTGATACCACTCAATCCAACCGTCATACTTAGCAGCACATTCATGGTAAGTGGCATAATTTTTAACTACACTTTTAGTAAAATCAACTATTGTGACGGAATCACCTTCAATTTTCTCTAATTGCTTAGGGCAACTTGATAACAATGTGGCAGGGGCCTCTGGAAATTTAGGGGTTAACGGCACAGGAGTACTGCAAGATGCTAATAAAACAGTAAATAGTATAATTAAATATTTCATTTTGTTGCTTGATGCGGGATAGTTGCTGCTTCGTTTACTGATTTAAGTATAACTTGAGGTATGGCAGGACATGTTTCAACATATTTGATTACCTCATTGTCTTTTATCACTTCTTTGTCAAGATACCTGATAATATCTTGACCTTTGGTCTTTATATATTCTGTTTTGGTGATTACTTTTTCTATAATTTTTACATTTTCTGCTTGACTTTGCGCTTCTTTTTGTGCTAGTTTAGCTTCTACCTCTTTAACTTTTAACTGCCAAGATTCTTCATTAGACAACCCACCTTCTATATACAACGAAAACGATAATAATAATATACTAATAATTCTTATAGGGAATATGTACTTTTGTATTAAAGGAATCATGCCCAAAACAAAGCCGGCTATTGTACCCAATATACCGGCTGTAAGCAATAGATGAAATACCCAGTTAGGTAAGAATGATATAATCAACATTTAGATATTTATCTTTATTGAAATACATATCATCAATTAGCCAATTGTAGTAGTTTTGAAACCCTTCTTCTACGTCAACTTTAGGGTCATATCCAAAATCTTGTCTAGCAGCATCAATATTCAATGCGCCGCGACTTGGGAAATCAGCATCCTTGCTTCTAACTTCTAACTGACCTCCACCTGCTAAACTCAATGCCATCTGTGCAGCCTTAAGTAAGGTAACACTATGACTCTTTGTAATATTGTAAGTTTTGTTTTCTGTATTGTCACTTAACGCAGCAGCAACAATTCCATCAGCAGCATCATCTACATAGGTAAAGTCCAGTGTCTCTTTCTCACCGTTGATTTTCAATACTCCACCGCGCATAGCAGTAAGTAAGAATTTACTAATAACCCTATCTTCAACATCTAACGGTCCGTACACTGCACTTGGACGAATGATAGTGTGTACAAGATTAGTTCTGCGAGAATAATCACGAACCAGCCATTCACCTGCTAGT
>Ga0209296_1002957_pt1 | contig 11784 bp, 11 predicted proteins | sample S_130206_EF_Meta_FD_187319 | JGI IMG/M metagenome (GOLD analysis project Ga0209296, IMG submission 187319) | Freshwater microbial communities from Lake Simoncouche, Canada to study carbon cycling - S_130206_EF_MetaG (SPAdes) (version 2) | ecosystem: Environmental > Aquatic > Freshwater > Lake ...
TGGCTAGTCCATAAAGACTTTTCAATATTCATATGCTTAATTTTAGCGACTTATAGATAAAAAGGCAAATAACAGTTGAGTGGGGTTAGTCAACCTGTCTGCCATCGCCTTTAGCATTTCTTCCCTCACCAGAAATATCTGGGGTAGTTGCTTGGCGATCTTGAGATCTTTGTCTAGTATTTCCAGCCATCGCTGTTTGCTCGGCTTTTGCTGGACCCTTTAATTCAATAACCTGATCTCCGCCATCTAGCGGGATCATGCCTTTTCTAATTCTAACTTCATTTGGGGTAATTACCTGCATTCTTAAATATCTTTCATCAATTTTAGACTGAGTATCTTCATCAGTTAAAGTTAATTCATTAAATTTAAGTACTAATGCATCTGTCTTTTCCTCAAATATTTTATTTACTTTTTTCTCTAAAATCATTTGGGCTGGTCGGCAAACTTGCTCTTTAAATGTTTTGTCGGCATCTCTTGCAACTGCCAAATTTACGCCTTCTGGGGTTCCAATCTTATTAATTGGGACACGGTGGGCCAAGAGGATTTCATCTCTATTTGATTTACGATAAATATTAAATGAAGACTCTTGTGGATTTGCCTCCACTGGCTCCATCTTAAATTCTGTCTTTGAGTCTGGGGTGTCTCCTGGAAGTGGAATATATAGGGATCTGTGATTCTTTCCCTTTAATCCAACTTGGAAGAATTCAAGTAATTTTCTTTCTGACTCTGGAGAAAGCTTGGCTCCTTTTACTGTAATAATATATCTTGGGACCGCTTTGTTTTCAAAGTAATCTAGGTTATATCTGCCAGACAGTTCATTACCTGCAAGCGCTACCTGTGCGGCAATAATGTCTGGAATACCATAGTAGTTATTCATAGGGGTGTACTTCTTCAAATGAATAATTTCATTTGGGCGATCTTCTTGACCAGCAATTGGATTCTCTGTCATATTGTCTCCAAAATTGCTGAAGTAAACAGCCTTGCCATAAAGCAATTGAATAAAGCCATCTCTTAGTCTACGTACACGCATTGTTTTTGCTGGGATGTGTCCAATGTATCCAATGTTTCCGCCTGTAGTTCTGCCAATTTCAATATAGCCATTGCCTGTTGCTTCTAGATCTGTATATACCTTAATTAAAGTTTGAGTAAATGTATCTTCATCATTTGTTGTATCAAGCCATCCGTGAATATCTTGACGCAACTTGCTTATTTTTCTACGTGCTCTTTCAAGGGACTTGTCATCTGTAAGTGAATCAAGGGCATCGTTTGTTTTCTTTGTTTCTACAAAGTCATATCCCAGGCCAACTATATTGGCAACCTTTGCATTAATTGCTGCATAGTTATAGGTTGATGTTTCATATACTACAGAAAGGTATTCAAGATTGTATGTTGGTTCTACTAAGTCAAACATAGCATAGCCTGTAATAGCTTGTGCTAATAGGTTTTGCTGTGTTCCAGTTGACTCTACGCCAGTAAACGATTTAGAAAATTCTCTGCTTATCTTTCTTTTAAATGAGGCACCTAGTCCTCTAACTTTTTTTAACTCATCTACTCCAACCGCAAATGGATCATTGCTTGTTTGATCTTTTTTTAAAGAGAACCAGTCTGCTGTGTTTGAAATATCAATTATATTTTCGGAGCTCTCATCATCAATAAATTCTACGCTCATCTCATACCCCTTATTTTTTTCATATCGTCTTTATAGCTTCCAATATCTAACGGGTCTGGTACTAATCCCCAGTCGAGTCTTTGCTTTTGATGCTGGAATTCCTCATCGTCAATCTTCCTTCTTGCAGAAAGAAACTTAGGCCCGCCTTCATATATACCGAACGAGCGAACTTCTCTAGCCAAAGCATCGACCCTAGATCTATTTCCTTTTTTGGACGTGACTGAAAGAAAGTTCCCATCATCATCCCCAATCCATCTGCCATCTGGCATCTCCCAAACATATATCCCAAGAGTAGATTCTTCTTCAAGGACTTTGGTGTTTATGCGATTAATATCCATAGTAATTTATTTTACCATTATTTTCTATACAAGTCCAGCTTTTTGTCACAAAGAATGACAAAAACCTTAAATATTTGACGATTGATATTCAGTATTATTAATCAAGTAAGCGGTTCCGTCATTACCTGTGGACGATTCTGATACTGTAAACGCTGTATCTGACACAGACACTACATATTGATGAGTATAGAGCTGGTAATGAGTAGTAGCCTGTTGGCTTGAAAGAACATCTGGATATAGGGCTATATTGCTATATGTGTTGGCTCCGCCAGACTTTGTATTTGTTTGATTATAATTAAATCTAATATTGCTTGTAGCAACTGAAGATAGAACTAATACAATATGGTGGGGCATCCCAGTAGTCAAAAATGATGAGATATTTGTACTTGAGGTGTAATCTACTCCATTTACGTATATAGCTGATACTCCAGTTTTAGTAATTACTCCTGAATTGTTCCATTCAAATATTTTGCTATTGCTTGAAAATAAAACATTTTCCCCAGCTACTGGGGTAAATATCATTTCTATGGATCTAAATGAGGTTGCAGAGTCTACATTGAATCCCCCGCCGTTATACATTCTAAGACCATTGTAGTCGTTGTAGGAAATAACTGGGTGGTTATATCTAGATAAAGCATAATCTTTTACAGAGTAAATTCTATCTCCAGAGTTATCTGCATAAAAATCTGTATTTGAAAATAGGTCTAGAGAAAGTGATCTAAGTATTGGAAGATTGGTTGATGTATCTGCTGATGTCATTGTAACTTTAAGATAAAGCAATCCACTAGTTATTCCGTCATTTTTATTAAAAAATGGAATTGGACTATTATTTTTACATGTCTGCCAAGTAGTTCCGTCTTGACTTACCTGCACAGATATATTATCTACATCATCTTCCCATGCAATTTGTGAACTTGTAACTCCAAGGGATGATGGAACAATTATTGTTTCGGTAAAAGTAAATGTTTTTGATGATGGGGCAGCAGTCTGCAAAAATGTTATATAGGATTGATCAGTAGGCATTATTGCATTTTCATTTATTAATTCAGACCATTGCTTTGTTCCAGGGTAAAAGTATCTGGCAACAGGGCGGATTTTAGAATGATTAAGGCTAAACAAATATCCACCATCTGGGTATGCAATTTGAGAATACATCAACTCTTTAATTCCTTCAGAATAATGTGATAAAATTTTAGATCCCGACAAGGCATATCTATAGAATGAAACTGAGTCAATAACAAAATAATTGCTAGATAAAGAAGGGCCGCTAACAAAAGCAGTATAATCATTACTAAAAACAAATGAATCTATTTGTTTAGAAGCAACTCTAATGCCATTGATATACAAAATTAAAGAATTTTTATTATATGAGGCAACAATATGAAGGGCTTTATTATTAGAGACTTTATATCTTAATGAGTTAGTTGAAACATTAAATATAATATCTCCATTTTGATAGTATAGGCCTATTGTAGAATTTAAATCTGCAACAATTGGAATTAAAGAAGAAGATGTATTTGGCATTTTAGCCCATACTTCTATTGTAAATGGATTATCTGAATAATATTTATTGGCTAATCCTGGTGTTACATAACTAATTACTGTTTGATCTGAAATGAGTGTTCCGTATATTCCGCCAGATACTAGTGGCATAATTTTAGATCCAGATATCCCAGATACTGTGCCATTATTATTATTTCCTGAAAAATCTAAAATTGGTTGTCCCGCTATATCACTATATACAGAAAATGCATCTTTAACCGCTTGATATGTTGAATAAGATGCTATGATTTGACTATAATAATCTATTGATCCTGATTTAACTTCATCAAGTGTGTAATAAGAAATTGGAAAATCTGCCAATACAGTTCTATAATATGACATTATCCACCTACCGCTGACTTAAGATATCTTATCATAACGATACCAGAGCCACCATTCATTCCGCTGCCAGTTCCTTCGTAACCGCAACCGCCGCCTCCGCCGCCTGTATTTTGTGTTCCATTTACTCCATTGTCACCGTTATAGTTAGGTGCGCCGCCGCCAAGACCTCCTCTTCCGCCTCCGCCTGCACCGCCTGTACCGCCGCTAAAACCTTCTTGAATTCCGCCGCCGCCTCCGCCGCCAGCATACCTGCTTTGATGTCCAGTTCCTGTTGCAGCTGGCCACTCTAAAAGACCTGCACCAAGACCTCCGTTTGCTCCTGCTTTATAATTTGTTGTTCCTATATTTTGTCCGACGTCAGCACCAAGTGAAGTTGGTCCACCACCGCCTCCTCCTGCACCGCCTGATCCTGAAGTTGAGTTTCCACCCTTTTGTCCTTCTGCTGGAGTATACCCTCCAGCGTTACCATTAGAACCAGTTAAATTTGCGTTACTAGAGCCGCCTCCGCCTGCACCGCCAACGCTTGAACTAGTACCATTACCTCCACCTGCTCCGCCTCCTGATGTTGATAAAGAATTAAAACTTGAAGGATTTCCATTTGCCCAGGAGTTTCCGCCGCCGCCTACTGTAGCAAGATAAGTTCCTGGCGAAAGAGTTGCTGAACCTGTTCTAAGTCCACCCCCGCCGCCGCCGCCGCTAGAGCCACCCCCGCCGCCGCCTGCAACTACAATATATTCTACAGCAACAGGTTTGTTTGCAACAATTAAATTACTGGTTGCAGTAAATGTTTTATAGTAATAAGTTGTATCAGAACCTGGAGATCCACCTGTAACAGATGCAGGAACTGCTGTATTTGCTCCAATGGCAATTGCAGCATATGTCATTAAGAAAGACCTGTTCCTGCAATCACATAAGTATTTGATCCAACACAAATAGCTGTTGCAATTCCATATTGAGCTAACGTTCTATTACCAGTATTTGCTGTTCCAGCCCATCTTAAAGTAACGCTGGCTCCCTGTGTTATTGTTTGACTAGATGCTGAGTTATTATATATAACTACATTTTGACCAACAGTAAATGATGTTGGAGTAGCAAATGTAACACCACCTGTAGTTATATCAATATATTTTCCGTTATCAGTTGATCCAACAATGTACGATGTTGTTTGAGCGTTTTGTGTCACTGTTGCTGGCCCATTTGGACCCGATGGACCTGAAGGTCCCGCCACACCACTTGGACCGCTTGGACCGCTTGGACCCGATGGTCCACTTGGCCCCGATGGTCCACTTGGTCCGTTTGGTCCTGATGGACCGCTTGGTCCTGATGGTCCTGCAGCAACTCTTACTAATTCCCATGCTACTCCATTCCACATCCATGTGCTACCAGATGCGGTATATGTAGAATTTAAAACGGGGCTAGCAGGAAAAGTTAATGCCATATCAAATACCTACAATCGCTTTTGCTTCATCTTCAGTTAAACCCAAAGCTTTTAATTTATCTAAAGCAGACTGTCTTAAAACAATAGATTCTTGATTTAAAGATTGCTCTTGAGACTTCATGTCAATAATTTCTTGTGTAGGATTATTTTCAAGTTCGGCTCTTAAATTTTTTTCTAATTGAGTATATTCTCTTTCTGTTACCTCTCCAGTTGTAACATCAATTATAGTTATATCTGTCATGTTTTGCTCCCATATACTGTAAAGTAGCTAGATAGTGTAAGTGCACCACCACCTATAGTTCTTCCCCAAGCACCAGTAGTTCCATAAAGAAGATTAAATTCCATTGTAGATATCTTATCTATCGTATTATTCCAGATTCCACTTGCATGTCTTATCTTAGGACCTGCTGTATTTGTTAAACCACTTCGTCCTAGCAAACTCATAGAAAAAGATTTTGCTCCAGCAGCAGAAAGATTATCATTAAATTCAATAAATCCTCCAGATGGACCTGATGGTATCCAGTATGGTCCTAGGGCACCAGTGGCTGCCTGGATACCTGCTTCATATCCAGATAATCCACTTCCTCCTGTAGATCCTGCGGTATTATAAAAGTTTGAAGCTTGCATATAACCAATAAAATCTATTTGCGAAAATCCAAATTTATCATTTGTTGTTCCTCCGCCATTGACTGTAATTCTTAACAACTGATCATTAGGATCAGATGGTGCCGCTAATGTTCCACCGCCTGTTTCATTTCTATACCACAGGACTTTAATTCTATTATAAATTTGAAGTCCAGTTAAAGTTACAGTTGTTCCTGAACTTACTGTTTGGTTTTCAGTTAAAATTTCCCACCCAGTATTAACTGTGCCCGCTGGTCCACTTGGACCAGACGGACCACTTGGACCTGATGGACCTGATGGACCAGATGAACCTGATGAACCTGAAGGTCCACTTGGACCAGACGGACCACTTGGACCTGATGGACCTGATGGGCCAGATGCTCCTGTTGTTTGTCTAACAACATTCCAAACTGTTCCATTCCATTTCCATGAGTTTGAACCAACAGTAAATACTTGATTTAGTGTGGGGGAATTAGGAAAATCTATAGCTGCCATAATATCTCCTTATAATCCCGCTATTGCTTTAGCTTGTGCTTCAGTTAAGCCAAGGTTTTGCAATACTTGAAATGCTTCTTCTTTTAAAATTTTGTTTTGATTTTCTGAAATAACAATAACATCTATATCTGATTGCCCATCAATTTTTAAAGATCTTATTGCATCTTTTTCTTTTTTGGTATAATTTCTAGAAGTTTCTTCTCCAGTAAGGACATTTAATTCAGTTGTATCACTCATGTTGTGCTCCCATATAATGAAATAGAGTTGCCAGAACTAGCAAAACCATAATCTACTAAAAGAATTGTTATAGATGTTACTGCACCAGAAGTTCCTGTGTATATTCCAGTTCCGTTTGATATAAGATTGAAATCCCCAAACCCTCCACCTAATCCAGCAGTCGTCCAAACTTTTGATCCACTTCCTGCTCCTCCATGAATTTTAATAAAATGTGTGCCTCCATTATTACCAGCATTACCGCCTATAGAGTAGCCGCCTTGCGCTCCTCCTGAACCCTTATAAGAAAAACTACTATTTCCATATTTTACAAGGTATGAGTTAGAATAGTTAGTTCCAGAATCGCCATTAAATCTAAAATAAAGTGCAGAATCGGCAGGTGATTTATATGCCACTAATGCATCAATAATAAAAGTATTGTATCCAGATAAACCAGTAAATGTGTAAGATGATCCCGTAGTGGGTGTTGCTGTTGCAATTAATGACCAGTTTGTTGCACTTGGGGAAGTTCCTGGGGGTCCGCTTGGTCCCGATGATCCTGAAGGTCCCGATAAAGAGTTTCCAAGTTCTACCCATGAAGAATCATAATAAATATATGTAAGTCCATCAGATGAATTATACCAAGCTTGTCCTGTTACAGGACTTGCTGGCGGAGTATCACTAACAACTGTAAAAGATGATGCTGGTCCAGAAGGACCTGACGGCCCTGAAGGTCCTGATGCTCCAGCTAATGATGCACCAATTTCAACCCATACAGTTCCATAGTAAATATATTCTTTACCTGTATTTGAATCAAACCAACCTTGTCCTTGAATTGGAGATACTGGAGGAGTTGATGATGTTATTGTAAATGCTGTTTGTGGTCCAGATGGACCTGATGAACCGCTTGGTCCCGATGGTCCGCTTGGTCCTGATGGGCCTGTTGCACCAGTTGGTCCAGTTGCACCTGTTGCTCCTGCTGAACCTTGAAATTGTCCAACGTTAATCCAAGCTGAAGCAGTTGCTGACCAAACATATAAGTTTAAACCAACAACATATCCATCTCCAGCATTTCCAGTTGGACGTGCTGTTTGCAATGCAGATAAAGTTGCATAAGATCCTAATATTACTACGCCTGCACCTTGTGCACCTGTTGCTCCTGTTGATCCAGACGGACCCGAAGGTCCAGTTGCACCAGTTACACCAGTTGGGCCTGTAGAACCTGTTGCACCATTGGGTCCAGTTGGGCCTGTTGGGCCTGTAGAACCTGTTGCACCTGTTGCTCCTGTATTACCACTTGGTCCCGATGGTCCACTTGCGCCAGAAGGCCCAGGGTGAGCGGTTAAATAATTATCAATGTCTTGTGCAAGATATCCTAAATCTCTAGGAATGTCGGGAGACATATCCAGTGTTGGATATCTGAATTGTTTAGGAGTTAAGCTACCTGACATTTTTAAATTATACCATTTAGACAGTTATTATACTGTTTACCTTTCATACCAACCTTTGCCCCAAAGGGTTTCTAATTTCTTAAAGTATGCTTCGTATTTATATTTAATTGAATCTATAGAATAAATCTCTACCGCCCTCTTACTTATTATAGCAGGGTCTAGCTTCTTAACGTCCTCTACAGCCCTACAGAACTCGTCAAATGTTCGGCAACGATAACCAGTAAGTCCATTGATGTTCGTCTCTGTAAAGGCGCCCCAGTCGGTTGTAATGGTCGGTGTACCGCACATCTGTGCCTCAATAACTACATTACCAAATGGCTCAATATAAGTTGTTGGTGCAAAAAATCCAATTGCTCCACCCATCAATTTAGCACGTTCATCTTGACCTACTGGCCCAATATATTCTCCGTATTCTGGAATAATATCTCCAGCACCTGCCATGATTAATTTTACTCCCATTTCTTTACAAACTTCGGAAGCAATCTGAACACCTTTACGCTCTATCATTCTTCCCATATAAAGATAATAGTCTTCTTTTTTTTCTTGAAGCGGGAACATGTGAGGCTCTAAATAACCTGGAATTACTGCATCAAAAAAATTACCATTTACTGAACTAGCTAATTGATGTTGTGCATATATACTATGCATCCATGCGTATGACTCAAATACTCTATATTTAGCAAATGTTCCTGGGTATCCAATTCCAAATTCTACTGAGATCATATTTGGAAATGCATCTGCTATTGGCTTATGAGCATATCCTCCAATAAAACAAAGGAAATCTTTTTGTTCCGCCCTCTTTGATATCTCTTCAATTATTTTATTATTAAACTTAACCCAATGTGGGAGGGAATTATCAAAAGATGCCAAAGTATAATGATTACCATCTAATGAATCTAAACGATCTTGTTCTGATATACATGGAATATGCTCTGTGCAATCTGTTGTATTCTCTTCGCCTGAATATAAATAAACTGTATGTCCAAGGGAATGCATCATCATTGAAAATCGGCGAACTTTTTCAGTAAATGCACAGGATGTATATTCTAGCGTTGTTTGTGCATGTGGAAGACCTACTACATGAAATCTCATGTTATCCATTCTACTATATTAAACAGGGTTTGTAAATATTATATTTTATTTATAATAATTTTATTATTATAATTCAGCACTTGCAGTCCAATCTCCTTGAATTGCTTTTACTGTTCCTACGGGAAATCCTGAACTACCATTATTATGTATTTGAACTCCAAATCCATTTATATTTGGTGATGCTGGAGCTCCTCTACCGCTATTTGATACAGTTGCCCAAGTTACCCAAGCATTTGAAGTATATTGTTGCCACCCTCCAACAGTACCACTTGTTGCACCATAAAATGTTATAGTTGGAGCTATTCTTTTTGGAACTTTAAATGAAATTGTTAATCCTTCTAATGCCCATAAATCGCTATACATAATCATAGCTAGTCCTCCAGCATAAAATAATCCATTAGCAGGAGTTACATCAACTGGAAATGATTTTTCAAAGTACCTCTGACACAATGCTAATTCGCCACCGATAGTACCGCTAGCAGTTTGGAAAGCAGTAGCAGTTGAGCCTGCTTCAACTTGCCAGCCCCAAGTATCAACAGTAACTGAGTTTATTGTTCCTGAACTGTAGGCAAGAAATGCACTTGTAGAACTTCCTGCACCGATAGTTTTGCCTGCAATAGATGGCACTGCAATAGTTGCTGAGTAACGAGTCCACGAAGTAGTCGTTGTAAATGTTGTCCCGTTAGTTGTAACCTGAGTTGAACCACTGGTACCAAATTGCTGAATTATTTGAGGCACTAAAGTAGTTGCCACGTTGCTTTTAACCCAGAAACTCATAGTGATAGTTTGACCTGCAAAAGTACGGACATCTTCAATTTTTTGTGCAATATCAAAATATGTCATAGCGGATGCCGCCGTTGCTAATCGCATAAAATACTGAGATTCGTAACCTGCAACAGGGGCAGTGCCATAAGTGAAGGCTTGTTGTGAAACTGTAGATGAGCCACCAGTTGATGAAATGTTAAATCTATCTGCCGCGTTGTAAATTGCATAACCACCGACACCGCTAAAACTTGTACCGCGTTGCCAGATACCAAAGTCACCATTTATAATTTTATTTTTCCCTGAAGAAAAATCTCCTTGCCAACGTAAACCAGTAGATGAAGAAGAATCTGCTATTAATATTTCACCATTATTTCCAACTGGAAGACGTGCTGCTGTTGTATTAAAACTAAGAATATCTCCTTTGGTAGTAAGAGAAGATGTACCCGATGCTCCAGTTGCACCTGTTGGGCCAGTAGGTCCAGTTGATCCTGTAGGACCAGTAGGACCTGTTGCCCCAACTGTTGAGGCGGAACCAACAGTCTGCCAAGCAGACCCATCCCATACTCTTATTAATTTAGCCATTATGCCACCGCTGTCTTTAAATATCTAACAATAATAATTCCTGAGCCACCAGATCCACCATTACTTGCACCACGAGCACCTCCGCCGCCACCACCTAAGTTTGTTGTTCCACTAGTTCCTGTACCTGATTGACCTGCTCCGCCACCGCCTAATCCTCCCGTACCATTTGTTGTGCCTCCGCCGCCACCACCTCCGCCTGCAAAATAATAATTTGGGCTTGAAAATTGTCCTAAGCCAGATGCTGCTGCCATAGTATTAATAATTGCTGATGTTGCTCCTATGCCTCCATTACCCCCAACTTCAGAAGTTACTTTACTTCCTCCAACACCGCCTGCGCCGCCTCCGCCTGCGCCAGCATAATCATTATTACCAGTACCACCATCGTAACCTTGTCCAGATGTTCCAGTACCAGGAGTATATTGCGAGATAAATCCGCCTCCGCCTGAACCACCATTTCCTGGCAATACGCTTCCTCCTCCCCAGAATCCTCCACCACGTCCTCCACCAACTGATGCAGTTAATGCACCAAATTGTGAGTATGTTCCATTATTTGCTCCGTTAGCAACACCAGCGCCGCCGCCGCCAATAGAACAGGCATAAGTTGAAGCAGGAAAAGATTGAGCATTATACATTACTAATCCTCCAGCACCTCCGCCTGATGCATTTTGAAATCCGCCTGATCCTCCGCCTGCTACTACTAACACATCTGCAGATAAATTACCGCCCGATACAACTAAATTTGAAGTGGATAAAAATGTTCTGTAGTAATATGTAGCGTCAGATGTTAGTGTTCCACCAGTAACGGTTGGTAAAAATCCAGCTGTTCCAGATACTGTCCAACCAATTGTATTATACTGATATAAATTTTTTAAATCTGTATCATAATATAAATCTCCAACAGTTGGAGATGCGGGACGACTTGCAGTAGTTCCTCTTAAAAAATGCCCGTTTGCTGCAGTATTATGTGTTGAAATTGCAGATGTAACAGATGATGATGTAGCAAGAGAAGCAGTATTAGAAATTCCATGCACGGAAGTAGTAGCAGTATTATGTGTACTAATTGCAGATGTTACAGATGTAGATGTAGCAAGGGCGGAAGTATCAGTAACACCATGTACAGAAGTAGTAGCATTATTATGTGTTGTTATTGCTGCCGCCGTTTCAATATCAGTTGAAAGAACATTAGCTGCTGTAAGTATATTTGCTATATCTCTGATTCTGCTCATTAGAAGG
>Ga0209296_1002964_pt1 | contig 11770 bp, 19 predicted proteins | sample S_130206_EF_Meta_FD_187319 | JGI IMG/M metagenome (GOLD analysis project Ga0209296, IMG submission 187319) | Freshwater microbial communities from Lake Simoncouche, Canada to study carbon cycling - S_130206_EF_MetaG (SPAdes) (version 2) | ecosystem: Environmental > Aquatic > Freshwater > Lake ...
CATCATTGTCACGCCAAGTTAAGAATCCTCGGCATGAACCCGACATCTGGCCAGTGGCGCGTTTTCTCCAGCCACCTATGGGTCGTAAAGTGTTCTCGTACCAGCGCACTAGGTTTGCGTCATACCATCGGCCTGCCGACTGGTATTCAGTGCCGTTTCTGTAAATGCCTGGTGGTAATTTGATTGGTATGTACATGGCAGTGCTTATTTGATGTTTGAGACAAAGCTCATTGTGACAATGGCTGATGGGACTGCTGGCCGCGTGGGGCTTGTTCCGGCAGGGTATTGCTCAATGGTGACACCCACATCGGTCGGCCTCCACATTATCTCAACATAGTCAGTCGCATTTAAGCTCACAAAGTAATTGATGGCAGCAATGGTGTGATACGGGTCCCCAGCACCCTTTCTGGGTGCAAAGCCAAATCGGCTGTTTGAGTTGGCCACATTTGTGCCATTGACCCGAAACCAGACATCCACATCCTGAGAAGCATTTGTCGTGTTTGTAAACTGAATGGAAAACTGCAAGTTCCAGATTCCGGCATCGGCCACAGTGATTCTGGACCCACTGGCCATAGTCACGCCATTGGCATAGTCTATGGTGTTAAATGTGACCGCATAGGCCGTGGTGGTGTTGGCAGCCACTTGGTCGGTCGAGTCTTGAAATGCCCCATGAGGCGCATTCATGAATCGGCCACCCCTTGGTCCAAACAAAGACCCCAGCACACTTGACAGCTTTTTGAAGTAAATGTTCAAAGAGCCATTGTTCTCATTGAAATGCCTGCGCTCATACACCTCGGTCGGATAACCAAGGTTTGGGACTACCGGATTCTCAAGTTGTTGGGTTTGACTGGCCATGACTCGATTTTGCCCTAAACGGCCTCCAATGGATAAGTCTTTTCATTGACACAAAATCGGACTACGATAATTTTGCAGCAATCGGCTGCTTTAACTGGGGAATATCATGAAATTTGAAATGGAATTCGGCTGGATTGAACCAGAGAAAATTACAGTGGAAACGCATGATTTTGACAAAATTCAGATCATTCAAGAATTTATCCTCTTCCAAGAGGAACACGGCTGGGCAGTCGACTATGTTGCCGTTGAGCCTGATGATGAAGACTTTGAAGAAGAAGACGCTGAAGAAGAAGAAATCCCACCTTTCGCTTTAAACGCTCATGAGCCTTTGTAAGTTACTTTGCCAAAAGGTAAAGTCCCACATTTGAAAAAGCATAACCCGCATAGACAATTGCCATGTGCGGGTTATCTTTCCACAGCTGCTCCCCAGCAATGTAGGCATAGATTGCCCCAGTCAGAATGATTAGCCAGGCGCTCAAAATTCCCCCACATCAATGACTTCACCCCTAAACTGGACCATGTCTTCGTCAAACTTGTGGACCAGCTCTGGCCACAATAACTGGCCATTAAAGAAGTTCAGCACCGCAAAGCCTGATCGGTGATTGCTTGGATTGATCTCGGCATAGGTGAATTGAGGCCCATCAGTCTCGGCCAGTGTCCCTGTATCTACCCCGTATCTACACCCGTTATAGTCGCTAAATGGCGTGACTTTCAAAGAGTGCAGATGCCCTGTCACCACCGAGACCCCAGCATTCACAGTGTTATTGTGGGTGGCGTGGACACCGCCTTTGTATCGGTGCTTAATGATGCACTGCTCAGTGGGCCAAACTGCCCAGCAGAAGTCCCAGTCTGGGATATGGTCTGTGAGCTTGAAACCTTTGACCTCTTTGAATTGTGGCGCGTGTTGGGCCAGTCGGTTGCCAAATCGAATGTCATGGTTTCCCCATGTAAAGAGCAGCTTTACATTGTGTCTGGCTGCCTTGGCCACTTCCTCGATTTCACCCAATGCGCCTTGGCAGGCTTTCAATTCTTGAATGACTGAAGTTTGGGGCAGTTCAGTCACATCATGGCGCGATATAGATGCACCATCAAACGCATCCCCATTGCAGATGATGGCCTTTGGCTTGAATTCTTGAATGGCCCACAGTAATCCCTTAAATGCAGTTGTTCTTTGACCAGGTATAAAGTGCGCATCAGAGAACACAATCACAGTGCCATCCAACATCCCAAGTTCTATTTGCTTGAGTGGACTGAATGACTTGGGTTTGTTTTTATCGTATTGCGTACCACGATGGTCACTTGCATGAAGTGCCATGTTGTATTTTTGCTCAATATGTCTTCTGCGTAGATGAACAGCCCTATTGTGTATCCCTAGATGTTCAGCCATTTTTGTGGCAGATTGCAGTTGACCCCACAGCTGGATAAATTCGGTGTCAGTGCAAGTTTCATTATGAGAACCCATGGGAATCCTTAATTAACAACTTTTCTAGTAGATTGACCACCCTATGCTCTTGTGTCTCAATCTCATCTTGAGATGATTTAGGGTCTTGGGCCACTGTCATAAGATCATGCAAAAAGACATGAAGCAGCTCATGCAGGGCCGTCTGGTCCAAAGATTCCTTGGTAATTTTTTCCGCGCCAAAATCACCCAAACGATAAGTTGCCAGTCTCGCGCCCTCATTGAATTCCACTGAGGCCATGGCATTCTTTGCAGGCTTCAATCCCTTCTCGATGCGCCAGTCGCCAAGATTAAGCACTTGCTGCCATTTTCTAACACTTTGTGCAAAGTGCGCAGCGTCTTCTGGTGTCGGAATGTTTGACATATCAACACCTTACTGAATGTTTGTTACAGTTTAGTTTAAGCCATGTCTAAACCAGCGGCCTTGACTTCTGCGACCCGTCTTGCCCATCCCTTGCCGAATGTTGGCCAAGTGGGCAGATCGTGCAAAAAAGACAAGCGCCTGTCGTTGTAGGCGCTGACCAGTTCATTGGCATCCATACTGGCCACGGCCTGCAAGGTCTTGGGTCCAATGCCGCCATCAGGCTCGACACCCACAGCCGCTTGCAGCCACTTGGCAGCCCTGCCTGGTCCAGAGTTAATGGCAGCGTCAAAGACGCAATAATCGACACCGGCAGGCAGATCATCACCCTTGACCTTGTCCCAATATTTGGCTTTGTACATGGGGCCGACAATTTCTGGGGTCAGGCCGCGCATGGTCTTCTCATCAACCTCATGGCCCACCCACTCCTCCCAGACCCGTTTGGTCACACCAAGATTAGTCATGCCACCAGGATCGGCTGGGTGGTTGACGTAACCACCTTCATGGTGCAAGACTGCCTTCAAGCAAGATTCAAAGTTCTCTTTCATTTTTTCACCCTATCAGCAATTTTTTCCATAGTCCGACCACCAAAATAGAACGACATGACCAGCATCCCCCACTGGCCCAGTAATTCGACATAAGCACCACGGGTCTCAAGATCAAAGATGGATGCAATGGCAAAGCCAGAATAGGCCACCAAAAGGAATACAAGGGTCATAGGCCGTATATTTTTGGAAAGCCAAGAGTCACTGGCCATATCAGCTTCAGCGCGTCTGGTGACGTTTTCTTGCTCCACCTCAAAGAGCTTGGTCTCATTGGCCATTTTGGCCAGCTCACCATCTTGGAGCATTTTGGCCAGTTCAAACTGGGCCTTTGCTTTAGCCTCTGGATCAGGTATCAGCTTGTCGATCAGTTTCCCGCCCACTTGCAGCAGCGCATCTAGTCCCATCATCTTTTCTCTCCTTTGGTTTGTCGTCTTCAGATTGGTTGAGTTTGATTCCGCTTAAAAACCCGATCATGCCCCCGATCAGGGTGCTGAATGCTGGGCTGATCATTTTGAAGATTTCCCCGTTGTCCACTTCCTTGGCCCACAAACCTAGGATAAAGGCTGCGACCATGGCCAAAACTGAGATGCACAATGTAATGCTCACCATAAAGGTGACGTAAAAGGTCAGCTTCTCTTTTGTGTTTTCCATCAGTCACCTCACACATACAAGTCTATTTTTCGATTCTGGAATATCTCAATTCTAAGTCTGGCCTGCTCTGCATTTTTTGAGTAAATCTCAAAGGCCAAGTCCTCAATCGCAATCTGGGTCCTCTTTTGTTCCAGTTGCGCGTTCTGCACCTCTTGCTGCTTTAGCATCTTGCGCTCGACCAGGTCATATTCCTGTGGGTATCCAGAGGGCATGACCATGGGAAACATTCTGATCGTGTCAATCGTCATTTTGGTTTCTCCCTTTGAACAGCTCGCTCGTAGAAGTAAAGCACCTTGCCTCTCAGCTCTTGGGAATCAGCGACACCGGCCCATTCGGCAAGTTTGTTCCAGATTCCCACCAGCTGCTCGGCAGAGCAAGTGTCACCATTTCTGGTCAGCCAGATGGACATCTGCTCATGCCTGGTGCTTGGGTTTCCAATCCAGCTGACGCTGTACAAATCGATGGGGTTGCACCTTGTCTGCTGGGCCAGAACAAGGAAAGATAATAAAAGGATTAAAAGAATGGCCCATCTCACGTCATAGCCCAAACGATGATGTAAAAACACCAGATGACAGTAATGCAAAAAAGGACTGCGCTTGTAACAGCCACAGCCCAGTCATTCATTTTTTAATCCAAGTCTGCCAGACAGCACCAGCCGCCATTATTAGACCCGCCACCCACAGAATAGGCTTGGCAGCAGAAGCAATCCATCCCAAGACTTTAAAAGCACCATCAAGAGCCTTCATAGCCTCTACAAGACCTTTTGTATTCTGGTCTATGCTATCCACCTTGGTTTCAACTTCAACCAGCCTATCGTAGATTTGCTTATGGGTGACTTCGTTTTCCATGATTATGCAGACCAAGGCAATGCAGTATTTGCAGGGCTAACTGGAGGCGTAATCAATGAATTGATTTGACCTTGCACACAAGCCTGTGCGTTAGAAATGTCTTGTGCTGGAATCCATCCAATGACAATTGCTTCTGTTAATTGGTCATAAGGAATAACTGCACCTTCTTGGTCAGCAGAATTGAATCGTGTATTACCATCAACAAACGCTGAATATGTTTCATCCACTCCAGTTACTCGCCATTTGGCATTGACAACATAATTGGGGTCAGGCTGTTGCAATGTGTACATTGCTGTAATTGTGGTTGTAAATGTAGTCATGTTAGTCCTTATGGATGTGATGCTTTATATGCGTCAAATTCTGCTTTTAATTCTTGAATTGCTTTAACAAGAATTGCAGTCATGTTCTGGTCTATATACTTTAAATTGTCTGAATCTTTAGCATCAATTACCACAGAATCAGAACCTTCAATCGCCAAAATGTCTTGCGCTAAAAAACCATATCGCACATCACCAATCGGTGTGGCATCATCACGAGACTTTTTAAATTTAAATGAAACAGGATTAAGTTGATTAACAAAGCTCAACCCATGTGGTACTGGCGTAATTTGTGTTTTATCTCTTGCGTCTGAAGTAACAGTCCACGCAACCCTAATGTAAGCATTTGTAATTGAAGTATTGCCAACACCGATGTAATTACTTTGGGTAGTAATATTTATAACCCCACCATCAGCGCCCCCGTTGTAACCAAGTCCAAGATTGTTAGTGCCAGTTGTTACGCTTCCCAATGCACCATACCCCAAAGCCGAGTTGTATCCAATACCAGTAGAGCCATCTAATGCCTGATATCCAACGGCTGTATTAGCTTCGCCTGTGGCATTGTTAGTAAGTGCATCACGACCAAGTGCTACATTGTTCACGCCTGTGGTATTTGCATTTAATGCCGCAGTACCAACGGCTGTGTTGTTGCCGCCAGTAGTGTTAGAACCCATTGCCTCACCACCGATTGCCACGTTGTAACTACCAGTAGTGTTGTAATAAAGTGCTTTATAACCAAAAGCCGCTACATAAGTTCCTGTGCTGTTTGTGTAAGCGGCTTGAGAGCCAACGGCTGTGTTGTTTGTTGCTGTGCTGTTAGTAGTAAGTGCGGCATAACCAACTGCAACATTGTTTGTGCCTGTATTTGAATTCCCTGCCAGATTACCTAAAAAAGCCAATGAAGCATTGTCAGTCTTAGCATAAACAGTTCCTTCTGTTGTTGGTGTAGCAGAAGAACCACCACCGCCACCAGAAGCGGCAATCGTAATTGCACCAGCAGCATTGGTAATCGTGACGTTTGTTCCCGCAGTCAATGTCGCCTTAGTCAGCGTATTGCCTGTGCTGTTACCAATTAACAGTTGACCATCTGTGTAAGATGTTTGTCCTGTACCGCCATTGGCGACTGGCAATGTTCCTGTCACGCCTGTAGATAAAGGCAAACCAGTTGCATTGGTTAAAGTGCCACTTGTAGGTGTTCCAAGAATCGGAGTCACCAATGTTGGTGAAGTGGCAAAGACCAAAGCACCAGAGCCTGTTTCACCAGTAACTGCTGCTGCTAAGTTTGCACTGCTTGGAGTCCCAAGAAAAGTGGCAATGCCTGTTCCAAAACTTGCTATTCCCGTACCGCCTTTTGCGACCTTTAGCACTGGGCCGGCATCAAACAATGCGTCAATGCTGTCCAAATCTGTATTGATCTTCGTTCCCCAGGTGTCAGTGGATGCACCAACTTCTGGTTTGGTCAACAATAGATTCGTTGTGGTTGTATCTGCCATTTTCTACCCCTATGCGGCTATTTGCCAAGATTCACTATTATCCGCAATTGCAGTCCAAGTTTCACTGCTATCTGCAATTGCATCCCATGTTTCTGATGTGTCTGTGATCGGTGTCCAAGTCTCTGAATTATCAGAGATCGCATTCCATGTTTCTGCCGTGTCCGACTCAGGGACCCATTTTAGATTGCCAGCAATCGTCATGGATGACTGGCAAGTGAAATTGATGGCACTGGTTTGTATGCGTGTGCTATTGACTGTCATGACAGACTGGGCTGCGATCAGCACCGCCTGGTTAACGATCACGCTAGTGGCCACAGTCATTGTGGCAAAGTCTTCAATCAGGATTTGGACCAACGGGACTCTGACAGCCGCCACAGACATGGCGCTTTCATCCACCGATGCAAATGCACCAATAGCCACTCTAGTGGCCGCAAAGCTGGCGCTAGAGCTTGCATCAAATGCTGATGCACCTATGGCATACCGCACCGCATTTGCGGCCATGGAGCTGGCGCTAGACGCTGTGGCCGCAGCCACCGCTACTCTTTGTGCATCAGCTGTCGCACCGCTAGACGCTGAAACCGCAAATGAGGCTTCCTTGACTACATTGGCCGAAACAGTCTCTTCGCTTGAGGCAGATGCAGAAAACGCGCCTATGCAGACGCGTTCTCCATTGAATGCAGCCGTGCTGGTGGCCGCAAGGGTAACTTCCCCAAGGCTTACGCCATAGGAATAATTCCCTTGTCCGTATGGGCCAGAGCCGTATGCTGCCATGTCATGTCAATGTGACATCAAGGTCGCCAGCTGGAATGCGCAGCACATCGCCATCATTGATGGTGCGAGCTGTGGTCAATGGCGCCCAGGCTAAAAGATTGCCAGCTGTACTTGCATCAAAGATGCCGGCCCAGCCAATTGATCCCCAGTTACCGCCAGAAGCAGCCGCAAATTCGATGGCCGCTGCGTTTGTTGCGTTTGTGGGGCTTGTGCCAGAGACAGTGATCGTGCCAGTGACCTTTCGCGCATAAGCGCTGCCAGACACTTCAGTGCCGCCACCAGTGTCACTGGGCGCAGCTGTGAAAAGGCCAACATACCAAGCTGTGGGGCGTGTGGCCGAATTGGTGGTCAGAAGCCAGTTTAAAACTAGGTTTTCGGTGTAGTCGGTAAAAGATGACATATACAGTCCTTATCCAAAAGTCTTTGCGCGGGTTAGCAATGCACCACCAGAAGATGCACCGCGATCATCGGCAGTTTGTGAATCATTCAAGGCTCGCTCATAGAGCGTTGCCCATGTCTGGATTCTCGCATCATCTTGCAAGTATGGTGCAGCCTGCAATAGCGATCCATACAGATAAATGTCGGGGTTTGATGTCAAAAGCCAGTTGGTGGCCACAGTGCTTGATAACTTTGTCAACTTAGCGTAATAGGTTAGCTCAGTTGTATATGTTGCGTCTGGTGTTGGGACAATGCGAAACTGGCCACCGACCACACCAAAGAATTTGGGTTTGCCACTGGCCGTGTAATTGGCGGCCTCATTGTCCAAGGCATCAATGCTCAAAAACTGCAATGGGGTCTGTGGGTTTGTGCTTGTGAGCTTGAGGGATTTGGTCTCCAAGAAGTCACTTGGCACAGCGCCATATTGCGCATCAAAAGACGCATTGGCCCTGACGATCATCTGCCTGGTGCGCAGTGTTCGCTCCACTTGTGCCTCGGCCAGAGAGATAAAGTCGGGAATGACAGAAGTCAGGTCCGACCGGTTAAGCCAGTCGCCAATGGATGTCTTCAGTTCTGTATAGGTGCTAAGTGCCATTTTTTGCCTCTTTGTCCATTTCCTCTTTCACGACCCAAGTGTGAGGGTGGCCAAACTCAAAAGTGCCAATGTGGCCAATCTCTTGAGAAACGTCATGGTCGATGTAAACCTTGTAACCCAGCTCTTGAGCTTTCTTACAAAAGAACACATCCTCACCCATGTAGCCCCTAGTGGTCTGCCAAGGCATATCAAACCATGGCTCAGACATACCCTCAAACACCTCGCGCTTGATCAGCATTATGCCCGTTCCAATGCTTCCCACCTCTTCTAATCCAGTCGAATCTGGCATGGTAAAGACTGGAATTCGTTTGCCATCAGCATCATAGTTCTGGGCAGTTGGGCCAGTGGGCATTCTGCGCCTGGCACAGTTGGCAGCCACAATGTGCTTGTCGTGCTTTAAGAGTCTTTCCACCATATCTTGGGGAAATGTCATGTCTGAGTCAATGAAGAGAATGTGTGTGCATCCCTCTCTCATGGCATCCAAGCAAAGGTCAGCCCTTTGGTTTTGAATGATCGTGCCTTGCATCAATTTCAGACTGATAGCGTCTTCGGTGTTGAGTGTGTGATAAGCCACCATATTGACCATGCAATAGCAATAGTTGGTGTGGACTTGGTCACGGGCAGGGGTGCAGACTGCAATGTAGTTCATACTTTCCCAGGTCTAGTTCTAAAAAATTGATTGTCGGAATCGTTGAGCCATTTTTTCATGTACTCCTGGTCATCGATCTTGCCCTCGGCCTTCATCTTGTAATAAAGGGATTCGGGGATGGATGCCACCAAGTGCCATTCACCAGTCCAGTTGGCTTTCTCGTCTGTGGCGTTATAGAGCGCCTTATTGGCCTCCACCACCGCAGTCACATCTTGTTGGGTCTCAATGGTCACATCGCCAGTTTCAGCATTCTCATGCCAATAGCGTTTGATGCCATGATCTTTGTTTTCGCTAAGTAGTCTTTTGTGAATCATGTTAAAAAAAGGGCCAAGTTTCCCTGGCCCTTTTGGTTTATCTTCCGATTAAGAAGTGATCAAGTCAGCGGCCAAACCATGGGCATTTTCAGCCAACACTTTGTGACCCCATTCCACGATCAGCATACGCTTTTCAGCATCGCCAGTCTTGGCCAATTCAACTTGCTGGTAAGGGCGCAGCACAGTCATTTTGGCGTAATCAGGATCGATCACCCATGCATCGCGCTCACGCTGAAAGCGGTTAGCGATAACTTGGACATTGCCAAAGTCAGACACATAAATGTCAACTGCACCGACCAATGTGGCAGGCTTTGCACCGCCATCAATGTTGAAACGGCTGGAAGCAATACCAGTGAAAGATGACACGCGCTGTTTGTTAACAGGACCGCACATCAAAATCTTAGGTGTACCACCAGCTGTCCACACCTTCTGAATCACATTCTTAAGAATGGTTTCAGTAAATGTGCGCACTGTGCCATCTGTACGGGCGCTGTTTGGCAGCGTTGTGTAAGAGGGATCAGTGCCGTCAGTCTGCTTGTCGGTGTTTGTTTTCACAAACGCGCCCAAAGAGGCTGATGCACGGGCAGTTGTCGTGTTACCAGCAGCGGCCACAGCGCCATTCAACATGGAAAACTCTTGGTCGCGTTTGATTTCAGAACCACGCTTGGCGATCTGATAAGCCAATTCACTGCGACGGCCAGCCTTGTTCACCACTTCTTCAGTAGCTGACAAGATGATTGTCTTGCGTGAAATCTGTGCGTAGTTTTGCAAACGCACAGTAGCTGTCACAGCATCAAATGATGCAACATCATCACCCTCAAGCTGCGCATTTGCAGCAGCAGAGGCCAATGTATCTGTTTGCCACTCAAACAAGCTGTTTGACACGTTTTCACGGCCAATATTGCTCATGTAAGGGGTTTCTTCGGGGGCAATATTTGTAATGATATTGCTCAAATCTTCACGAATACCCTTTGCAGAGTAGGTCGTGAATGTATTACTAACGATTGTCATGATTTTCTCACTTTAATAAAAGTTCAATTGCAGAAGTCGCATCATCAATGCGACCGGTTTTTGCAAGACGCTGCTTTGCTCGCATACCCTCAGTTGTTGTCGAAACCCGACCAGCTGCTCCAGGCTTGGCTGGTCGTGGGCCATTGTTCACCACGGGCTTAATGCCCTGGCGCTTACTTACCATCTGGTCAAACAGTGCCGCTTTGCGCAGCAGTAAAACCAGTCGGTGGTCGTAAACGCTCTTCAAGTCTTCATCGGTAAAGCCTGCTGCCTTCGCAGACTCAATCACCAGCGCCTTTTCGGCCTTTGCCTTCTTGGGGTCTTTCCAATCTGGCAAGGCTGCCAAGAGAGCTTCTTGCTGGCTAGCAAGTTGGGCTTCCATGGCGCGCTGCTGTTCATACTGGGACACTTGATAAAGTCGCTGCTGTTCGGACTGAATAGCACCAAGTTTCTCTTGTCTCTCCCGCATGACTTCCTTTTGCCTCACCCACTCAATCGGGTCTTCGTGATACAGACGTTCCAGATCGATTTGAGGCTCTGAAGACTGAAGCTGGGTTTGCAATGCTCCCAACAATTGAGCATATTGCTCACGCTCGGCTCGGACTGCATGGGTCTCTTGCTCGACTTGCTTTCGCACTTCGGCAATCTGCTGCGTTTTCCGAGTGTAGTCCTGAGTCCTGGAATAGCCTTTTTGTAGCTCGTCTAGCGTGACAGTAACTTCCTTGCCGTCTACTTTGACAGTGAAAGTCTGTGGCTGTTCTTGCTCATCTTGCTCTTCCTCTTCTTCGGACTGTTCCTCTGAAGATTCTTCGTCTAGCGCGTCTTCCACACCAGAGTCATCATCCTCAGAAGCCGCTGTCTCAGAATCCTCTTCGGACTCCTCGACTGGCTGCGTCTCGTCAAGTTCTGCTTGTCCCTTTTGGGGGGCCAACATTGCCGAGATAGCACTGGTCGCATCGACCACATTCATTGCTTGTATTTCTGCCATAGTATTTTCTTAAATTAGATTTTTCTGTGATTTGCTAATAGCGTTTTGTGCGACTTTTCCGTTGTCCATTATCTTGACCAACTCTTGCCGCAAACCATCAATGGCCTGCAACATACACCACGCTGTCTCGCGCTTCACAGACTCTTCGGGTTTCGATGATCGAAACAGCCAAAGTTGGTCGCTCTCTAATTTTGCAATCGCAGTGTTGAGGGTTTCATCCTCAAGCAGCTGCTTGGCCTTTCGGCCTTTATTTACCTGGTCTTCGTTTGTCACTTACTGTGCCATTCCTTGAAAGGTTGATGGGGGCATCATCTCAGGCGCTGGTGGCTGCGGCTGCGACACAAACTGTGCCGCTTGCTGCTGGGCCAACAATGCCTGCTGACGCATTGCTTCACGATCAATATTCTGCGCAGCGTCAATTTCCGCTGTGCTGATCTGTGATTTGTACTTTAACTCAATTTCATACTTTTTGAGA
>Ga0209296_1002966_pt1 | contig 11763 bp, 8 predicted proteins | sample S_130206_EF_Meta_FD_187319 | JGI IMG/M metagenome (GOLD analysis project Ga0209296, IMG submission 187319) | Freshwater microbial communities from Lake Simoncouche, Canada to study carbon cycling - S_130206_EF_MetaG (SPAdes) (version 2) | ecosystem: Environmental > Aquatic > Freshwater > Lake ...
TTCGACTCTTGTCGAGGACATCTGGTTACTTTGCATATTTATTTTTTAATGGATATCTTTCGGCATCCATTAATAACTTATTACGCGCTCTGCTTTTCTTGGCTTAGACCAGAGAAACGGCACAATTCGCTACGCGACGACTCGTAGTACTGTTTGCTCAAGTTTATGCGTAATGGTGTGAGCTTAATGCAAGATAAGAGCTCGCCCCGGGCCGCCGTGACAGTTACGAACCTTGACTGCGGCGAATATGAAGTATGCACCTTTAGCCGGAATCTTATCCACGTTGACTAGCATTTCTACTCCAACCATCTCCCTACTGGCGAGGGCCCAGTAGGTCATCTGCGCCCGTCGAGGGTCAACGCCGCCGAGGTCGGGTGCATCACTAGCGATGCAGCGAATTCCCTTTTCCTTGAGGTAGACGATCGCATCAGGGCCGGGGGCCGCCCAGCCCTCTGCTTTGCCGGAGAGTGGGTCAAGCCACATCCCCGTGTCTGCCGGTTCAGGCTTGAGGTTCTTATCGTTGTGACCCGTTTGGAAGATCACAACATCGCCAACCTGAAGTTTTCGGGTGTTGCGTTCGTAGTTTTGAATGTGCTCGACGGTGATTTCTGGGGATGCTGGCCAGTCTTGTTGTTTGGTCTTGCCAACTAGAGACCGGACATCGATCACGCGAGCTTCGCCGGAAGTCCAATCGAGCGGAACTTTTTCTGTCGTCATTTTGCTGGACCCGCGTTTGCCGTATTTCTTCTCGTACTGTTCCAGCCAGCCGCGAACCTCTGGTTCGTAACCAACTGGTTCATCCGTGTCGGGAAGCGAGTAGGCCGGGGGAACCAAATGCGTGCCCGCCATCGCATCCATGTAATGTCCGTGATGCCACATGTCGAGATACTTCGCGTACAGGAAATCGATCTTTAGGTAGACTTGGCGATGGTTTCCCGTGCCGATGCCGGGTGAGGTTAACGGCAATTTCGGGGACAAGGTTGGCGATAGGTCAATGGCCCGTTTCTTCAGACACGACTCGATTAAACGTTTGGGCAAATCGCCACCCGAGATTGAGAACGCACGCCCTTCGCTGTAGGGGCCGCCTTCGTGTTTCGGTCCGAGGAAGCAGTAGAACGCACCAGTTGAGGGGAGTTCACCGAGATTTGTTGCTCCTTCGGTCCAGATCATGCCGTACTTGAGGCCGGCATAGTGTGTCGGTTCCGCGAGATCGGGTAACGGCCCCATACTAGCGCTGTCCGTTCCGAGTGCGAGGACACCGCGTTTGCCGAGTAACTCCATGCAGTCAGGGTCAGGGTCAGGGTAACCAGGAGCCTTGCGGTCGAGAATATCAGCGATAAACCTCCGCCCTTCGGGGAGCGGACGATAGTATTTGTCCGAGTAATCACTGCGGAAGAGGACAACGTCACCGAAGCGAACCTTGCGCTGCTGTTTCTCGAATCGTTCGACATGCGCCGGCGTCACTAAGGGGCTGATTCCCTTGGGGGCCTTATCCAGTAGGTCGCGCACATCGATGACACAGGCTTCGCCGCCGAACTGCCACGGTTCGATTTTGTCGGTGTAGGCCAGACCGAGTGGGCCTGATTTCTCTCTTTTTAACTCGGGGCGGGCGACCGAGTGCGGTGGCACGTCGAGTTGCGTTCCGGTGTTCCCGTCGATTAGAAAAGTGTCAATGTTGTATGCCGACTCGGGGCCAATCTTCCGTTGATGGACGATTGCGAATCGCGGGAAAGGATGGCTTGGCCAGGTACAGGGGTACTCGGGAGCGATCAGCAGCGAATGGTCAATGAATCGCGGTTCCTCACTCCACGCATTGACACCATGACTCAACACGAAGATGATGGAGACTAGCACGGACCAGATCCAGTGAGATAAGCATATCCGGGGTAATGTTAAACTCATACTGATTCTCTTTCTGATATGACCGGGTTCTTTAATGAGCCGATTCTTTTGATTTCGATGGATAAGTGCGCTGGATTCGGCGCCATCAAGTTGGGTGGAATAGCCGTTTGTTCGGCCGACCATGGGAGCACATCCAGCAATCGCATTGAATTTCGCATGCTTTCGCTTACGTTCTGCACGATCCGTTTTTCGGTCTCGCGTGACAGGAAAGCGAAATTAGTGGCGACAACAATTAGCATGGGAGTCCCGAAGGTAGATATTGCTTGACAAATCTAAATAACTTATTAGTCTAGCAAACTATAGAGAGATAGTAAATCTATTTTATCGCGCCAATGCGAAATCCCAAAAGGGAGAGTCTTTGAAAACCCTCGAATATTTCCCTAGGAGTTGATTTATGTATCCCTTCCTCTCCCACGGCCTACCCAAGCATCGGCGCGCGTTCACCCTTATTGAGTTGTTGGTGGTGATTGCTATCATTGCGATCCTGATCGGCCTCCTGCTGCCCGCTGTCCAGAAAGTCCGAGAGGCATCGGCGCGAATGAAGTGCCAGAATAATCTAAAACAACTTGGGATCGCCCTAGCCAATCACCACGATACAACGGGCAAACTGCCGCCGGGTACCAGAGGCGTCACCCTTAGCGATAGCAACGAATGGCCCTACTTGCTTCACTACCTCTTGCCTTACTTGGAGCAGTCAGGGTACTACTCGGCGATCGGTGAAATCAATTTTACACCTGGAAAACCCTGGTCGGTCGCATGGCCTGCTGCGGCGAACAATCTCGTGCTCAACGGATTCATTTGCCCAAGCGACGGTCGGTCCACGCTCAAAGCTTCCAGTTCTAACCGACTTCCGTCGAGCAACTATTTGGGTATCTTCTCGGGCACGAATGACCAGCAGTTGTGGAGCAATAACTTCCCCGCCGGGCAGAAATCCGCATTTTCTATGGGAGCTGATCGGGCTATCCGGCTCACGGACATCAGCGACGGCACGAGTAATACGATAGCCCTGTCCGAGGGACTGACCGGTGTTGGCGAGACGGATTTTCGTGGCGGTTTTTACACGAATCGGGCTGGATGTCAGTTCCTCAATGCTGCTCAAACGCCGAATTCGTCGTCCCCGGATCGAATGCATTCTTTCACATGCAACTCCACCTTCAACCAACCGGCCCAAAACCTTCCTTGCACTGCGGACGATGGCGGGACGGCCGCTGCCACATCCCGAAGCCAACATGGGGGCGGGGTAAACGTCGTGCTGTGCGACGGCAGTGTGCGCTTCATCACCAACAGCATTCCGCTTGCCACTTGGCAGAACTTGGCCTGGATCGCCGATGGTCAGGTCGTGACTTTGCCTTGAAACTAAACCTTACAAAATAGAGACGCAGATGTGTAATGTTCCTCGTTTCGCCTTCGCTTCGTTCCTCTTTGCTTGGCTCTTGCTCCTTATTGCCGGGTGTGGCGACAACCAAGTCCGCATCCGCGGTAATGTCACACTGGACGGCAAACCCATTGATACCGGGGCTATCAGTTTCATTCCGGATGACTTGAGTAAGGGCCAGACCGCCGGAGCTTCGATCACACTCGGTGAGTTCCAGGTGGTTGGAAATAACTTGCCGCCTCCCGGACTCTACCGTGTTGAAATCAGGGGCCAGAAGAAGACCGGAAAGCAGATCCCCGCTGGATCACCTTCGCCACCAGGGACGATGCTGGAAGAGACCATCGAGGCGGTTCCGGCGAAGTACAACCACAAATCTGAACTGAAGAAGGAGTTGAAAACCGGCGACAATAACATCAACTTTGAGCTCATCAGCCAGAAGTAAGGTGATTTGGATGGGGGAAGCGCACGCCGTGTTCTGCCACGCCAAGCACCGGAATTGAGCACAGAATAGAGGGTGCTTGACAAAACCGGAGTGTCTGGTAACTTAGGTGATTGTAAAAGCATAGTAAAGCGCTTTTCTAGGGTCAAAACGAGATCCCAAAGGGGAGAATCGTCTTACTACGCGAGTGATCCATCCACCGAAATTTCGCGATCCATCTACCGAAACTCCGCAATCAAGCCGCCGAACAGACCCAACGGTATATCTTCATGAACAAACTTATCCCCGGCAATCGATTGCTCAAGGAAACGCAGGTTTCCAAGATATTCGGTGTGAGCCGTTTCAGGGTGCGCGAGGCAACCAAGGCACTGGAATTCCGTGGATTCATCGAGAAGAGGGCGGAATAGCAACTTGTCATCGAGAACCACCGTCGCTTGATTGATTTGCTCGCCATAGGGCAAGTTGCAGAGGCGACAGAAGAACTGCAAAAGCACGTTGAGAGTCAAAAGGAGCGATTGCCATGATCCATGTTATTGCCACTATCGAACTCGCACCGGGTACGCGCGATGCGTTCTTGGCCGTGTTCCGCAAACTCATCGCCGATGTCCGTGCCGAAAAGGGCTGCCTCGAATACGGTCCCGCGGTCGACTCGAATACCGATCTCCCTATTCAGGCCAAAGTTGGCCCCGATAAGGTTGTCGTCGTGGAGAAGTGGGAAGATATTGCTGCACTCAAGGCGCATTCGGCCGCACCACATATGCAGGCTTATCGCGTCAATGTCAAAGACTATGTGCTCGGCGTGCATTTACTTGTTCTTGACCCGGCCGAATGAGTTAGACCACCGGAATAACAATGAGTGCCCGAACAGCCATGAAGACGTGCCACACACAAAGTCACAAGGACCGAATCTGATGCGCTATCGTCTTTTTTACTCGGTGGTGACGCTGGGCCTGATGTATGCGGCTTTGGTAAGCCACTTTTATGCTGCAGATGAAATCTCTCCAAAGACCATCTCGGCGAAAAGTAGTGATTTATTCGAAAAGCAGATTCAACCTTTGCTCGTTAAGACCTGCGGGAAGTGTCACGGGCAGAAGCCCAAAAACAGTGATCTCGATCTTGTGAGCTTCGGCACTGCCAAGGCAATCCTCGCCAAGCCCAAGGTTCTCGCTGACATTGCTGAACGGTTGAACGCCGGGGACATGCCCCCTAAGCAAGCACCGCAACCGAGCGAGTTTGAGCGAAAACAACTTTTGGATTGGATCAAGGCGGCGCTCGACTCGGAGGCGGCAGCGCGGGCCGGAGACCCTGGGGCCGTGACGCTGCGTCGCCTGAGCAACACCGAGTACGATAATGGGATCCGCGATCTCACCGGTGTGGACATGCGACCTACCCGGGCACGCGAGTTCCCCACTGATAGCGTTGGCGGTGAAGGGTTCGCCAATGTCGGGGAGGCTATGCCAGTAACTCCGGGTCTAGTCGAACGTTACCATCAGGCAGCCCGGGATGTTGCAGCGCGGGCTGTACTGCTGCCCACTGGTTTCCGTTTTTCCCCATCGACCGAGCGCCCTGATTGGACCGAGGATGCTCTCAAAGCGCTCCGCAGTTTCCACGCCCGCTATGCCGGACCAAATGGAGAGCCACCGTTGGCTGCGCATCTCGCGGCAACCCTGAAGCACCGTGACAGGCTAACCCGCGGAGGGCCCACAGCCATCGCCGCAGTAGCTACCGAGGAAAAGCTCAACGCCACCTACCTGGCTAAGCTATGGGTGGAACTAAACGGTAAGTCGGCCTCGCAAGCGGAAGTTAATGCCCAGACGAAGCAATGGCACGAGAAAGCGACTCAGATCGAGGCCGAGAAGCAACGTCGGCAGACCGCTTTTCAATCAGCCAAGAAGACAATCGAGTCTCGCTGGGTTTCATCGAAACGAGTCCTTGCGGAGTCCAAAGTCGCGGAAGGTGGCACAGTTCCCTTCGAACGAAAGGTCGTCGTTCAACGCGGCGAACTGCTACTCCTGACTGTACTTCCGAACGAAAATCACGGGGCAGACAGCACGCTCATCGAATGGACGATTCGCGAAACCACCGGTGATAAGCGAATTTGGAGCATCGCCGATCTGGTACCTAATCTCTTGAAGGGGAACCCGTGGTCGGACAAGCACGATGCCCGTTGGAGCTTTCTGGAAACGACACCCACTCCAGTGTTCCTATCCCAAAGGAACGACAGCAGCTCTGGACGGCCCGAACTGAAATCGTGGAGCATCGGTTCTGAACCATCGGTCTTTGTGAACTCGGCTGCGGAACCAATTAAAGTATGGACGACATTGCCCGCACGATCGGTCTTCGTGCATCCCGGACAGAAACGACCCGTGGCGGTCGCCTGGACGAGTCCGATTGCCGGTGAGTTGTTGGTCGCGGGTCGTATCGCCGATGCTCACCCGAGCGGTGGTGATGGTGTCTCTTTCGAGTTGTCGCATGTCGCAGGTGCGGACTTGGGTCAGGCACTGGCCGATCTCGGTAATACGCCCATGAGTCTTCCGGATGCTGGTTTGCCTCCCGACATGTTGTCTCTTGTGCGTACAAGGTGGAGAGAAGCCACCACCGATTCGGCACCGGTCCTAGCGGCTATCAAAGCAATGCAGGACCAGTTGTTTCAAAGCAACTATAGGAAGAATGCTGCTATAGCGGTCGGGAACGGCTTTCCCGCTTGGGAGGATGTGCGTCGCATCGTCGCACGCGAACGGGTTCAAGGCGCCGCCCGCGAACCGCTTTTCCGCATGGTAGCGCTGCCAGCCCAGCCCGATACGTTCGTGTTATGGGACCGGCTGCGACTGGAAGGTGGTGACGGGCCACCGCTGGTGTTCGCCGAGCATCCCGAATTGGGCGCGGCCATCGAGAAAGCCTCTGGGCTCAAATTTGGCTATCACCCCAAGGACCGCTCAGTGCCAAAGTCCGCACTGGTTACTGCATCCGGTGCCGAGATCGTCATCGATCTGAGGAAACTTTCGGCAGAGTTGCAGAAAGCGCTCACGCTGCCTAGGTTTCTCCGCGCTGATGTGAGCATCGACGAAGCCAGTCCGGAAACCGCCTCGGTTCAGGCATTCCTCATCGCTGCCACGGGCGGCGGTGGCAACCTTGCCGAACCGGTCGCCAAAGCAACGCCGGGCGACCCGCTGGCAGCGCAGATTGTACATCCGCGCGTCGCCGCAAAAAGGGCACAACCGGCTGTTGAGTTTCGTGCGTTGTTTCCTCCGGCCGTACTTTTCCAACCGATCATCCCACGAGACGCTCAAGGCAGCGTGTTCCTGTACCGCCGAGAAGATGAGCCGTTACGTCGACTCTTGCTTGACGATGCGGGCCGGGCGGAGATAGATCGGCTGTGGAGCGAACTGGAATTTATTAGCGAACAAGCGCTCGCCACCCCAATCGCTTATGAAGGGCTCGTGCAGTACTACCGTAAGCCGAATGACGGTGCGCGCATAATGTTCTTCTACATTCAAGAGTTTGAGCAACAGATTAAGAAGGAAGAGAAGGCGTTTCTGGCGACTCAGGTCGCTGCGGAACCGAAGCACCTTGAAGCGCTGCTAGCTTTTGCCGCCCGGGCTTGGCGCCGGCCTCTCGCCGCCGATGAACTTTCCGCCATTCTCGCCTCCTACCAAGCCGATCGTAAAGAAGGCGTCAAGCACGATCCGGCTTTCCGTGCCGCTCTTGCGCGTGTCCTCTCGTCTCCTTGGTTTCTTTATCGGGTTGAACAACCGGCCTCTGTAGCACGCTGGGGACCGGTGTCGGGCAACGAACTGGCGACAAGACTAAGTTTTCTGCTTTGGGAGTCGATTCCTGATGACGAATTGCGTGCGAATGCCGCGAAGCTTCACGAGCCTGCGATCATGGAACAGCAAGTGCGCCGGATGCTGAAGGATGGCCGAATGCGTGGCATGGCCGAGGAGTTCGGTGCCCGTTGGCTCGGGGTGCGCGACTTCGTTGCCAACCATGGCAGAAACCTGAAGCACTTCCCCGAATTCACGCTGGCCTTGCGCGAAGCATTGGCCGAGGAACCGGTGCGGTTCTTCGAGGATCTTCTAATAAATGATCGCCCAGTCGCCGATGTGATTGCCGCCGATGCGGTGGTCATCAACGAATTGCTCGCCAAGCACTATGGCATCCCCGGCGTGAAAGGTGCGGAGTGGAGGCGAGTTGAGAAGGTTGCCGAATACGGCCGCGGCGGGATGCTCGGCTTCGGCGCAGTACTCGCAAAGCAGTCCGCTGCCTCTCGCACGAGTCCCGTGAAGCGTGGGGCGTGGGTGGTTCAAATGCTCGGCGAGCGGTTGCCTAAGGTTCCGCCCGATGTGCCGCCGTTGCCGGAGATTCCTCCCGCTGGGCTCAGCGTGCGTGAGATCACAGAGCGTCACCGCAAGGATCCAAACTGTGCCGGCTGCCATATTCGCATTGATCCTTTCGGTATGACGCTCGAACAATTCGATGCCCTCGGAAGGCTGCGGACAGCCAAAGAGCTTAAGCCTGGCGATGCAAAAGCGACCACGCAAGACGGCACTGAAATCAATGGGTTTGCCGGCCTGCGGAACTATCTAGCTGGCCCTCGGCGTGAGGATCTGTTACGGTCCATTAGTCAAAAGCTGGTCGGCTACTCTCTGGGTCGATCAATACAGCTATCTGACCGGAAGCTGATTGACGATGTGACCAAAAGCATGGCCAGCGGTGGACGCTGGTCCGACGCCCTACTAGTAATCGTCAATAGCGAGCAGTTCCGCTGCATTCGGACCGCCGAGGCCGACCCAAACAAGTAAATAACTACAAAAGGAGTCTCCTTATGTTTACAAAATCAGATCCATTCTCGCGACGCACGCTTCTGCAAGGGCTCGGCGTATCAATGGCTCTCCCTTGGCTTGAATCGCTGTCATTCGCTGCGGGCGAGGGAACCAACGCTGCTAGCCTGCCGCCGACTCGTACGCTCGTTACCTTCACCGGTATGGGCTTTCACTCGCAGCACTGGTGGGCGAAGGGCGAGGGCGCCGGTATGGAACTTGGGCCGTGCCTGAAGCCGCTCGAACCGTGGAAGGAGCGATTGGTCTTCCTTCGCGGCCTGTGGAACGAACAAGCCAACAAGGGTGCCATCCATTGCATGCAGACCGGAAACATGCTTAGCGGCGCGCCGTTGTCGGGGGCTGAAGTCCGCACGGGCGTCAGTTTCGACCAACTGATGGCTCAGCGAATTGGCGACCGCACGCGAATCCCATCGCTGGTGCTGGGTTGTGAAGGACCAATTCCAGGCCTCCAAGACGGGCTTCCACTGCTTTACAGTTCGCACATTTCCTGGAGCACGGCGGTGTCTCCGACCTGGACCGAAACGCGGCCAGCATTGGCCTTCGACCAACTCTTTCGCACCGACCACAATCGCGGCGATCGTCGCGTCGTCGATGCGGTGCTCGAAGATGCGAAGTCACTCCGTCAGCGGCTCTCTCTCTCAGATCGGCAGCGGTTCGAAGAATATCTCGGCAGCGTTCACGAGATCGAAGGGCGCATCAAACGAGCCGGCAAGGAACGCGATGCAAACGGTTGGAAGCCAACCCGGGCCACCCCCGATCGCCTTCGACCCGCCGATGGAATTCCCGCCGACATTCCGGAGTATTGGAAGCTGATGACTGACATCATGCTGCTTGCCTTCCGCACAGACACCACCCGGATCGCGACCCTCAAGTATTGCAACGATGGCTCCGCCGAAACTCACACTCACTGCGGCGCCAAAGATCAACATCACCAGATGGCCCATACCCAGCCCAAAGAACTCGTTGTGGTCAACCAGTTCTTTATGTCCCAGCTCGCCTACATCTGCGAGAAGATGGCGGAAGTGAAAGAAGGCGACCGCACCCTGTTGGACAACACTACCATCATGCATTGTTCGAGTATGCTACACGGCAACCATGATGCGAAGCAGTTGCCGATTATCCTGCTTGGCGGCGCGGGCGGTAAACTCCGTGGCGGTCGCGTGCTCGACTATTTGAATTCCCCGAACCGCCGCATGTGCAGCTTGTTCCTCAGCCTGATGGAGTGGGGTGGGGTGGAACTCGACCGCTTCGGCGACTCAAAGGAACGGCTAACTGGCATCTAATGGGCTTCGATAAATATTTAAGGATGTACTGTCATGACGATTCTCAAGCGGGTACTAGTGTCAATGATATCGATCGGCGTTGCCGCGTTTGTGGTATGGTGCTGGCCAAACGCAACGACCCGTCCCGTGCTGGCTGAAGAAAAACGTTCCGGGAATGAGGCGGCGTTTGAGAAGTCAGTGCGACCCATATTGCGCGATTACTGCGTGACTTGCCATTCGACCGAAAAGCAGAAGGGGGAACTTGACCTTGAACGCTTCACTACGGTTGCGTCAATCAAGAATCAGACCGAGGTTTGGGAACATGTTCTAGAGCAACTAGCCACCGGCGAGATGCCTCCGAAGTCGTCTAAGCAAATGTCGGCAGATCAGCAACAGCAACTGACTAGGTGGATCCAAGAAACTCTCAATGAGGTTGCATTGGCGAACGCGGGCGATCCGGGGCCTGTGGTGCTGCGCAGGCTTTCTAATCACGAGTACACTTATACGATCCGCGACCTGGTCGGAGTGTCTGCTCTCGATCCTGCCCGCGAGTTTCCTGTTGATGGTGCTGCTGGTGAGGGCTTCACCAATGCAGGTGCGGCTCTAGTGATGTCGCCAGCGTTGCTACGCAAATATCTCGATGGCGCGAAAGATGTTTCGCGGCGCATGGTATTGTTGCCCGATGGCATCCGCTTCTCTCCTAGCGATTCGCCTCAGGATTGGACGAACGAATCGCTGGCTCGAATTCGTGCCTTCTACGCAAAGTATACCACAACAGGCGGGGGTTCGCTCACGGTGCAACAGGGGATATCTCTAGATGTCGGTACGGGTGGAGGACGACTACCGGTCGCTCGCTACCTCGACGCGCTGCAGGGTCGTGGCAAAGCAGATGGTCTGAGTTCCAAGTATCTCGAATTACTACGTTCGGCCCTGTCGATGAAGGAACCGTCGATCCTTTTAGACCCACTCCGCGAGAAGTTCGCAGCCAAGCAATTGACCGCTGCCGATATCGAAGCCTGGCAGAATGCGCTCTGGAAGTTCTCGAACATCGGCCACATTGGTCGTGCGAAAGGTCCGAAAGCTTGGCAGGAGCCTGCCTCGCCGCTCGTTTCTCAGCAGGAAATCCGGGTCAAACTCGATGGCAATCAAGACCACACGCTCTACCTCGTATGCGGAACCGCAGGCGATGGTGGCGATGGTGATAAGATCATCTGGGACAATCCGCGTCTCGTAGCCAAAGGCCGGCCCGACTTTCCGATCGCTCAATTGCCTGAACTGGTGAAGCACCTTGAAACAGATCGTACCAAAATCCTTGCATCAACCGAATCTGCTCTCTCGGTATTGGCCGGTGGCAAGGTTGAAATTGATGCGGGCATCCTTGCGCGCTGGCAAGACTACCTCGGGTTCGGTGGAACGAAACTCGAACCGCTGATGACGAAGAAGCTATTGCGGTCACCAGATTATGCATTCATCAGCGGGTGGACCGGCGACCGCGATTTAAGTATATTGGCCAATTCATCTGATGGGCGCGTACGGATACCCGGCACGATGGAACCCCACAGCATTGCCACGCACCCGGCCCCAGATCGAGCTTCGGTTATAGCTTGGAAAAGCCCAGTTGCCACTGACAAGCTCACGATCTCGGGCAAGGTCATGCACGCCCACCCTGAGTGTGGCAACGGTATCACTTGGGCCTTGGAAGTAAGACGTGGAACCACAACTGAACGGCTTGCTATGGGTGTCTCGCAAGGATCCAAACCGATCCAACTCGGCCCGTTCCTGAATGTCCGTATTGAATCTGATCAAGTGGTCGCACTCGTCATTGGGCCACGCGATGGGAACCACGTATGCGACTTGACGGCGGTAAATCTGACACTCACCGATGGCACGAAATCGTGGGATTTGGCGAAGGATGTTTCTCCGAACATTCTCGCTGGAAACCCC
>Ga0209296_1002967_pt1 | contig 11762 bp, 17 predicted proteins | sample S_130206_EF_Meta_FD_187319 | JGI IMG/M metagenome (GOLD analysis project Ga0209296, IMG submission 187319) | Freshwater microbial communities from Lake Simoncouche, Canada to study carbon cycling - S_130206_EF_MetaG (SPAdes) (version 2) | ecosystem: Environmental > Aquatic > Freshwater > Lake ...
GAAAAAATGAAAGCTATTTCAGAATTTAAAGGAGAGCTTAGATATTCTAATAGCATATTCGACTTCAATAAGTTCAATAAGCGACTAAAAATAGAGGGCACATTTCCAGAAACAAACACAATAGCTTGGCACAACACTTTTTTAGCTCACGGTTTAGTAAGTAGAAAAGCAGTTATCGGAGATTCTCATGCTTTATCAGTGTGGAAACCTCAACACACTTTAGATTTTACGGCTGGTAGAACTTTACACGGATTTTTAAGAAGAGAGAGCGTAGAACAGATCAACAATAGATTTGATGAAACTACTTTGTATTTTGGTAATATCGATTTACGTTTCCATTTAATGAGACAAGAAAATCCTCAACAAGCTACAGCAGATCTATTTAACAGATATGTAAAATTTGCAAGAGAATTAAACAAAGCAACGTTAGTTGAATTGCTACCAGTAGAACACGAATCAAGAAAAATTCCTGGAACTGGTTTGTACAAGAAACAACCATTCTTTGGTACAAGAGAAGAGAGAATGCAAGTAAGAGAAATTGCTAACGAAATCATTAATAATTCAGGATTAGAAGTAATTCAATGGCCATCAGAGTGGATAGATGCAGACGGCACTAAAATGCTAGATATATTAGAAATGAAGCAGTCTGTGCATTTAAGACCAAAGAATTATCCATATCTCACAGAAATAACAAAATAATTATTATAAACAACAAACATGAAAAAAATGTCACTCATAGTAGTCAGTCTACTAACGGTATTATTTAGCTGTAACACGGCAACTGAAGTAGATCAAGAAATTAAAGTAGGCGAAGTAGTAGCAATTCATCAAGGTGCTTTTGCATTTTGTGGCGCATCAGCAGCAGTTCCTACTGGAAAAACGATTATCGTTCAAGGCGTGGAATATAAAGAAGGATGTGCAGTATGTCCAGTATTAACAGGACCATCTCTTTCTAATTTAGCCATGCAAGGCGTTAGCGGAACTTACGGAAAATTTAATGTAGGCGAAAACCCCCAAACTCCAGACGGAACTGATAAAACAGTATGGTCTTTCTTTTGGTATTACGATTCAACAACTACAGTACCACAATTTGATCCATCGACTAAAGAATGGCAATTATTACCACCAGTAAATCGTATGTTCGTTATCAATTTAGATTCTCCAAGTACAAGCGAAAGTAATATGTTCGCAATGCCAGGAGTTATCTTCGATACAACAGCTTCTGGTATTGTATTAGCAAAAGTATACGGACCACTTAACGAAGCAGCGGTTCCATTACGTAAAGCAGTTCCAGTTGAATCAGGTATGACATCTGTAACAGCGGCTAAAGAAGGATTCCCTTACCCTGTAGGAACACCAATTCCTATTAGCAACTTAAGTAAGGAACTTCAAAAAACTAAAAAATACTAATTAATGTTTTTAAACAAAGCAACAGATGAATCTAATTTAGACATGTCAAACGGTAGAGACTTAGAATACTATCTTGACATGACTAAAGATTACAAGCACGATTTTACATTTAAAGTAAAACAGTACGACGGATTCAGTGTAGTCGATGATGGTGAATTTCAATTTGGTACTAAAGCAAAGATGGGAGACTTCTTCATATCTCAAGTAAAAGAAGATGCCATGGTTTACGTAGCGCCGAGAACTGGTTATGCGCCTTATTCGCTTTGTCACTTAGCAAAGAAGTATAATAAGAAATTGTATTTAGTTATGCCAGCTTCCAAAGAGGCATCAGATCACCAACTAACTGCAATAGAAAATGGCGGAATTCCATTGTTCGTAAAAATTCCAGCAATGCCAACAGCCAATATTTGGGCAAAACAATTCGCTGAAAGAATAGGTGCAAAATACCTGCCTTTCGGTTTAAAGCACGAATCTGTAGTGGCAGGCGGAGTTAGAATATTTTACGATAATTTTAAAGACACCGATATTGAAACAATGTGGTCTGTATTTTCTACTGGAGTTTTATCTCGCACTTTACAGATCGCTCTACCAAAAACTAAATTTAATGCAGTTGCGGTGGCAAGAAACGTACAAGACGGAGAACTTGGTCGAGCAAAATTTTATACTCACGATAGACCATTCTTAAAAGCTTCAAGGATACAGACTCCTTTCGATTCTATACAAACATACGATGCGAAAGGTTGGGAACTCCTAAAGACTCACGGGCAGCAAGGAGATTGGTTTTGGAACGTAGCAGGTAATATGCCCAAACCAACAATAAAACCTAGTGACATGGATTCAAGTCGAGAGTGGGGAGACTTCAAAGATTTTAAGAACTACTACAAAGATTAGTTTTTATATTAGCCCCTTATTTTTTATATTTATCCTATGAATATACTACTTAAAGCAAACGAAATCGTATTCGAAAGAAACGAAGAAAAGGAGCGTATGTATGGCCCTTTTCAAGAAGGCATGCAAGAAGCAGCCAAGATTGCGTCTCTATTATCAAGAAAGGAAATCACTACAGTTGATATGTACAATTGTATGATCGCCTTAAAGTTGTCGAGACAATCTTATAACCATAAGGAAGACAATCTATTGGATTGTGTGGCCTATATGGGATCATTAAACGACTATCAAAACAATGTACAGAATGAACATTCAAAAGACAAGAAACGTAAAAACACCAAGTAGAGGAACTAACCTTTCAGCAGGTTTAGACTTCTACGTACCAGAAGATTTTCAAGAAACTACTATCCACACAGGAGAATCAGTTTTAATTCCTTCAGGTATCAGAGCTCACGTTCCATCAGGTTATGCATTAATCGCATTTAACAAATCAGGAGTTGCGACAAAACAAAATTTATCAGTTGGAGCTTGCGTAGTTGACGAAGATTACGAAGGAGAAATTCATCTGCATTTAATCAATGTAGGAAGATCTCATACGACAATTAAACCAGGACAAAAGCTAACACAGTTTATTTTGATTCCTGTAAGTTATATGGACGTACACGTATTAGAAGAGTTACCAGACAGAAACACAGAGCGTGGAGCTGGTGGATTCGGATCAACAGGATTATAATGCAAAAACAACAGAAGTTAGATAAGACATTTATCAACATCGCAAAAGAAGTAGGAACTTTATCTCACTGCACCAGATCAAAAGTAGGTGCAGTGTTAGTGAAGGACGGTAACGTAATAAGTTTTGGGTATAATGGCACACCGGCTGGAATGGATAATACTTGTGAAGAAAATAATGTTACCAAAGACGAGGTTATCCACGCAGAAATGAATGCCATATTGAAAGCAGCAAAAAGCGGTAACGCAGTAGACGGCAGCACCCTATACTTAAGTTTATCTCCGTGTCAAAATTGTTGTAAATTGATCATACAATCAGGCATTAAACGCGTAGTGTATTTAGAAGGCTACAGAGATTTAAAACCAATTGAATTTTTATCTAAATTTATAGAAGTAGAAAAGTATGATATATAAAAACGCCACAGACGCATTCGAATTACTATTTAGCGACATTAACGCCAACGGAGAATCATTCGCTGGTACTAAAGCTAAGTTCAACGTTTCATTTACACTACAAGACGTAAGTAACAAAACTGTTACCACACCTCAACGTAAGTTCAACGAAGACTATGCTGAGTACGAATGGAACTGGTACCTTAAAGGAGATCGTGATGCTAGCGAAATAGCAGAGCGTGCCAAGATATGGAAACAGATGATGGTAGAAGGCACTACAGAAGTCAACTCTAATTATGGTTACTTTTGGAACAAGAACTATCAACTATCAAGAGTAATACAAGAACTTAAAACTAATAAAGAAACAAGACGAGCAATTGTTGTACATTACGATATAAACGAATTGGACAGATACAAATACGATACACCTTGTAACGATGTACTTAACTTCTATATAAAAGACGATAAGTTACATTTAACGGTATTCGCAAGATCTATCGATTTAGTTTTTGGTTTCTGTAACGATCAGTATACATTTGCCAAGCTTATGGAGATGATAGCGTTTCAGTTAGATATTCCAGTAGGAGAAATGCATTGGATGGTAACTAACTTACATATCTATCCAAGACATTACGACATGTTAAAATAAAAGTTATGATAGCAACAAAATTAGCGAGAGAGTTTTTAGAAGAGCAACTATCTAAGTTAGTTCCAAAGAGATATAGCCAGTTTGTGTGGTGGAGACGATACGAAGTTAGACAGACTTTACCAGAAAAATCTCCGTTGTATGATAAGATAGTTAATGGCGACTACGAACATTCAGATTACTACTATCAAGCAGAAATGGAAACGTATCTTCTACAAGATAGAATCAAAGACATAAGATTCTACGAAGATCAGTTAGAGCACAGAAGTTTATTCGGAGCCAGATGGAAAAGATTGATGGACGATTACGCTAAAGACGAGAAAGAAATCTTAAGAAAGATGAAGCGGGACTTTAAAGGCACTTTCGGTATATCTGGTGACGAATTAGAGCTGATTATGGAAGACTTCGACGGTACTACATTAGATTTATACACCCACGTAAAGCAGCTGACCAGAGAGCGCAGAATGAAAAATTTACAATTAATATGAGCATACAATACACAATATACAGAATAAAAGAAGTACTTACAAGAGGCATACCAACCTTTTTTAAGAACATTTGGAAATTCAGAAAAGAGCTGTACAGCCACGATTGGTGGGATTACACTTTTACCCTAGAGATATTTTATCGCTCTTTAGTTATTATGGAAGAGGGCATGAGTAAGAAAGGGATGGAAGTAGCAGAAACCAGAAACGTAAAAGTAAAACAAATACGTAGAGCAATAGAATTACTTAAACACAAATTGGACGATGACTACTTAGAAAGAGTTGAAGCAGAGTTAGGCCCAATAAACTATACGAATTTTTTCGACGATAAAAATTGGAAAAAATTAGAAGGCGGAAATTACGAGTTGATAGACACAGACACTCCCGAAGAAAGGAAACACAGTAGAAAAGTATTCAAGCGCGCGCATCAGTTAGAAGCGAAGGAGTGGAAAGAGTTATGGACTATTATCAAAGGAAACAAATTTACTACTTGGGAAAAATTCGACGGAACGGATCTTCGCAATTGGTGGGATTAAAATAAAACTATGAAAAAATTATTATTACTATTATTGTTATTACCAACTATTGTATTTTCTCAAGACGCAAAGAATAGAGAAATGCAAATGCAAGTGAATAACTTACAGCCTCCTCCACCTCCGCCTCCTCCTGGACCAAAGGGATCACTAGTTAAAACAAATGCATTCTTAACATCTTCAGATTTTGTATTCTTACAAAAACCTACTTATGTAGGCGGATGGTTACAAGCAGTTTCTCTTGGAATGGGAAAGTCTTCTAGAAATGGAGTTTACAGTTATGGAGGAAATGGTTTTGCTACAACAGATGGTTCTCAATTAGGTTTATCAGTGTTCGTATCTAAAGGCAATAACAATTTATTTTTATCTCATGTTAAATTGGCCAATAGCAAAACAACTACAGCCACTTACGTAAAAATGTATAAAGGCAAGTGGAATAAGGGATTTGGAATTAATTTATCTTCTTCGTTTACAAAAGTAACGCAATCAGATTCTATACCGCCAATGCACATAGTTGCGCCTTCAGTAATGTTTTTTATTAACAGAACATATACAACCGGTAGATTTTTAATAACTCCAGATCTATTACTTAGTTACTCGAATCCCTATTTTGATGCTGGAAAAAATTCTGTAACTTTTTTAGGGGCAGAAAGATGGATAGGCTTTCAATACGACGGAACATTTAACGCATTAGTAGGAACTTCTTTTGGTTATAAATTTTCTAAGAAGTTTACATTGTTAGTTGCTTATAGAGGTAATATAAACACAAATCCAAAATTTGGACTAATGAACAATATTTCAATAGGTAACAAATTCAATTTATAAAATGAAAGACGTATTAATTGCATTCGGATTGATGTTAATTCCTACAAGCCTTATTTCAATAATATGGGTATATTTTATCGACAAATCGCTTAAACTAAAAACAGAAAGAAATGAAACAATACATAAAACCGCTTCTAACAACATTTAGCGTCGCGTTATTCTTATACACGATGTACACTCAGAACGAAAAAATTACTGAGTTGAAAACTACGGTAGTAAAACAAGAAAAATTAGTGGACAGTTTACAAGACGATTTATTTCTGTCTAAAATGATGAATGGAAGATACGAATTAGCTTTGGATTATTTAAAAGCGACTAATGCAAAAGCTGCAAAGCAATTTGAAACTTATGCGTCCAAAGAAACAGAATAATTAACAATAACTTAATACTACAACCCTCTAATTTTTTAGGGGGTTTTTATTTATTGATATGCTAAAAGATATATTGACCATTGTTATTCCATGTAAAAATGAAGGAATAAACATTTACGATTGCATAGGCTTGATATGTATGCAAAAAAATATCGCCTCAACAAGAATCATAATAGCAGACAATTCAGACGAAGAGGAGTCCATGTGGTGGTTGTGGAGAACAGAAATGGATTTTAAATACTCTGTAAATATAGAAATCATAAAAGGCGGATATCCCGCTAAAGCAAGATTAGAAGGCAGTAAATTAGTCACCACTCCGTATATTCTATTTTTAGACGCGGACATAATGCTTAAGGAAAAAGATCTCCTAGAAAAAATACGCCAAGAAAGCAAGGACTTAATTACCGTTCCATTCGTTACAGAAAAAAAATGGAATTGGATTTTTAGGCTATTCGATTTATTTCAACTTCTAAGCATTAGGCTTGGAACTCCTTTCGCAGTTGGAGGATTTCAATATTGGAATACAAAGGCGTATTGGGAATGCGGAGGATACAAACCAGAAGAGCTATTTGCTGAAGACTATTCTGTATCTCATTTAGTAGATTCTAAAAAATTCAAAATACATAAAACAGAAGGCGTCTATACTTCGGCTAGAAGGTTTAAAAATAAGGGCGTATTCTACATGTTTTGGTTAATGATCAAGTGTTACGTAAATAGAAACAATCCAGAATTCTTTAAACAACACCACAACTATTGGTCATGAAGTATCAAGCAATCGTAGTATCAGACTTACACTTAGGAACCAAAGACTCTAAAGCTGAAGAGTTTATAGAGTTTTTAGAAAAGCATCCAACAGACCTACTAATTCTTAATGGAGATATCATTGATGGTTGGGCTTTGAACAGAGGCGCTAAGTGGAAAAAACAGCACACAAAAGTCATATCTAAGTTGTTGAAATTATCTAACAAAACACAGATCGTTTGGATCAGAGGAAATCATGATGAATTTTTACACGAATTTATGGGAAACCATTTTGGAGGAATCGAAATTAGAGAAGACTATGTTCTCGATATACGTAACACTGTGGAGAGCTACTATATTTTCCACGGAGACGTTATTGATATTTTTATAACAAAGTACAAATGGCTTTCTAAGATAGGGGCGGTAGGATACGACTTTGCTTTATGGTTGAATCGATGGTACAACAAATACCGAGTGTGGAGAAAACTACCTTACCAATCAATTTCACAAAAGATAAAGAGCGGAGTAAAAGCTGCAACCAATTACGTTAACGATTTTGAAGTTACAGCGTTATCCATGGCGAGCAAAAAAGGCTGTCACGGAGTGATGTGTGGGCATATCCACCAACCAGAAGACAGAATGATAAATGGTAAGCGTTATTTAAACAGCGGGGATTGGGTTGAGAACATGACCGCTATATGCGTAGAAGATACCGGTCGGATATATTTATATTCATGAAACAAGCCTTATTTTTTATCTGTTTACTATCAGCATTAGCAGTAAACGCCCAAGACACAGTTAGAATCCACCACAAGGAGTACACAACGGTTTATTCAAAATCAAAGAAGTATCCAGTGCTAGTAGAGTGGTATACAACCAAAGCAAAGATTGGCTGCCCTACACCATTAGCGAGAAAAGATCAATTCGCACCAGATCCTCAAATCAAAGACGAGTCAGATATAGCGAAAGATTATGTTGGATCAGGGACAGATCGCGGCCACATGAGCCCCGCAGCTGACAATCTATGTTCAGGAGCAGAGGTACAAACAGAGTGTTTCTACTTTACTAATATGTCTCCTCAATACCACAGTTTAAACGCTGGAGATTGGAAATCTCTTGAAACTCTAACAAGAACTTTGGCTTTAGAAAAAGATAGCATTCACGTATGGGCAGGCAACATAGGAGAAGCCAAAAAAATAGGTAGAGTCTCAGTTCCTACTATTTGTTGGAAGGTGATCTATATCAAAAAGACAAAAGAGTACATGGCTTTTGTATTCGACAATAACGCAAACAAGCCAGACGGTATTAATAACAACAAAGTCACTTTAGACGATATTCAGAAGTTAACGCACTTCAAATTTAAAGATTAATAGTTTCAAAAAAAAGGTTATATTGATAAAAATACATTAATATGAAAAAAGTTTTATACTTCTCTACTACCTGGTGCGGACCTTGCAAAACATTTAAACCAGTCGTGCAACAGGTTTCTCAAGAGACTGGAATCCCAGTTACGTATCTAGATGCCGATCAAGATCAAGAAATGGCTAAAAAATACAACATTAATTCTGTTCCAACGATAGTAATCGTTGACGGAGCAGGCAGCATATTATATAGAAATGCAGGCGTCATGCAAAAAGGCCAATTGTCTCAATTACTTAGAGCAATAGGCTAGCACCACATATTTATCTACAAATGGTTCTGAAGCAGTTTCGCTTTAAAGCCATTTTATGCGATACACACTACTACTATTATTATTAAGTCCTCTGTTTGTTTTATCCCAAGACTTAAACAGTAAGGTTTCAGTAAACACTGTTAAAAATAGCGTAAGAATGGGCCCAATGACTGGTAACCTCAATCTTACGATGGGTGTTAAAAATATAATTCAAGAGGTTTTACAGGACAAAGGTTATTCATTAGTTAACAAAGAAGACGCGGATCTTTTTGTCGAAGTGGAGATTGTGTATATGGATCAGCAAAAAACTGCTACCAATATATCTATTTTTCACAAGGACGAGAACACTGTAGTTATTAGAATGCTTGGTAAGTTAATAAACAAATCCGGCAAAGTTGTTAAGAAGGAGTTGGTAACTGACGAATCCTCTGAAATATCCACATCAACATTATTGATTTCAGAGAATGGAGAGTTTAACTCAACCGTTATGAGGAACGCGCTAAAAAAGACATGCGTTCAGGTTGTGAATAAACTACTCTAAACTATGAAAAAAATCTTATTGTTTTTAGGGATGATGATATCCCTTTCCTCTTTTGCTCAAATCAAATTCAGAGCACTGCCTTCTGTAGGTGGAGCCACTCTTGATAGAGGCGGCACATTCGAGTATGTACTTCAAGCTAACGGTAATAGCAACGCTACTACTCGTCAAATATTGGTTGATATGCAATACGATCAAACCAATTTTGAGTTAGTATCTGTTAACCATACTGGAACTGGTGGAAATGGAGGTATACTACCAAGCGGATCTACAATTTCCCTATCTCACACAAATTATCCAAATTATACTTGGAATGCAGTAACCTCTGGTAATAGCGCTAACAATACAGCTAACGGTACTACTAACTATCAATACGCTAGCTACACATATAATGGAGCAGGAGGAGCTAACGCTATATTAAGAACAACATTAACTTGGTCAACTGCAAGCGCAATGCCTTATACGAGCTACGATAGATTAATTGTTTATGTATTCAGACTAAAAGCCGCTTCTACTGCGTATACATTTAATCCAATAAAATTAAACTTCGTTTCTGCTTGGAATGCATCAGGAGTTCAAGAGGCTACTACAATGGAATCTCCAGTATCAACAACGGTTACAATGAACCAAAACTTCGGTAAATACGTATCTGCTAAAGTTGATTTGAACTCTAATTTATATAACCTTTCTGCTTTGAAAGTTTCTTTTAGAGACACCTTAACTAATCAAGGCCAGTTATTTTCAGTTTTATCAGATGGAAGTGTGGATGTTAATCAATCTTTATTGACAGCGAGTACAGTATACGATGTGAGCTTGATGCACAACATGGATAAAATATACGACATTTATAACGGAGCTATAACAATATCAGATTTCACTACAGCTCAAGGGGAATTTACTTCTATGGGACTTACGCCTACAAAAGGAGTTAACTTAAATACAGGTCAATCGTTATACGCAGCAGATATTAATAGAAACAAAGCAATAGACGGAGGAGATTTACCTAGACTGTTAGGTCAAGTTGCAGGAAAAGATACCTTAATGACTTTACCTTCAACGTACACAGTAGGTAGCGGTGGATGGATGAGTTTACCAACGTGGAGAGCCGCTGACGCTACTACTGTATGGGGTCAAGTAGAATGGGCCTACATTTCTCCAAACAGTTATTCTGCAGGAGTTAGTGCTTTGCGTATTGATATGAGAGAGTTTCCAGCAGGAACTACTCCAAATCAAATTAAAAGTATTCAGTTATTCGACGTTTATACAGGACCAATTGAGTACGTAAGCGAAGACGCAACTTGGGCTTTATATAAAGTGCCTTCAGCATTCACAAAAGCAACAGACGGAACTTCGACATACGCAGCTTATATAAGACAGAATACAACAGACTATAGTTTTAGAGCGGAGTTTGAATTCAATACTTCTGTTAACAATTCTTGGGGAGCTATTACAACCACAAACTGGAATAGCATCACTTATCCTAAGACTTATTTTAAAACAGGTACATTGGGCGCAAACGCAATATTGGATTTAAAGTATCTTTTATGGGGAGATGTTAATAGATCTCACTCATCTCAAGTAGTAACAGTTTCAGGTGGATCAAGTACAGTTCAAACAAACGCTATTCCAAGTTTACAAATGAACGTAGCATTTAATGAATCAACTCAAAGAATGTCAATGGCAAGCACTGGTCCTTATATTAACACAGACTTTGCTTACACTTCAATAGACGTAAACCTTTCGAATCAAACAGTGACCTCAAACCTAATTGAAATACCTGTTAGCATTGACACTAAAGGCAACAGCGTAGGAGGTTTACAATTAGAGTTTATATACGATGCTAATAAAATTAAGTTCGAAGAATTGGCGTCTACTCTTCCTAGTTCATGGTATGTTTTTGCAAACTCTAAGAACGGTGTAGTTAAATTTGGAGCATTGGATCAAAATAACTCAACCTCTATCAAAGGCATTTCAACTCCTTTCAAATTAAAGTTCTCAACAATTGGAGACGGTGTAGATATTATCACGGCTTTAAAAGTATCTCAAACAATGGATGCTAGCGATAATAAAGGAAATCAATTGGGCGTAGTTTTGAATATGACTAACATTAAACTTACTGGCTATAACAACTTTTAACATGAAAAAACTAACACTAATATCGGTTTTATTTTTGGCCGCTTGTACTAAGATCACTCCAGTACCAATGCCAGCTCCAATTGATTTAGGGGTAAAATCGACTTCAACCTCAATCAAGTCTATATATCAAGTAGGCAATACGGTAACCGCAGAGTTCGAAACCACTGTAGGCTCAAAGTACTCGGTTCAAATCATTCCTTTTGGAAGCGATGAGCCCGTTAAAAAAGACGGATTCACAGCAATGGATATCACCACGAAGAAAGTTTACGATCTTTCAACGTTGGCTAAAAAGGACTACGATTTGATATTTATAGATATAGCAGGAAAAGAAACAAAATATCCAATAATTATAAAATAACATAATATGGCAGAAGAAGTAGAACAAGAATCAACTG
>Ga0209296_1002968_pt1 | contig 11760 bp, 20 predicted proteins | sample S_130206_EF_Meta_FD_187319 | JGI IMG/M metagenome (GOLD analysis project Ga0209296, IMG submission 187319) | Freshwater microbial communities from Lake Simoncouche, Canada to study carbon cycling - S_130206_EF_MetaG (SPAdes) (version 2) | ecosystem: Environmental > Aquatic > Freshwater > Lake ...
CCTATATGCTGCAGTAGGTCCAGCACTGGTTTCCAGCAGTTATCTAGATCGCGATCCTTGCGCCAGCCTGACCCACCAATGATGACCATGGTAATTGCATAGGGTGGATTAATTACCTTGCCCTTCTTAGTTGCATAGGCCATCAACTCAGCAGCTTTGTGCCAGTCTGTATATTTCTTGGATCGGTAAACCTGACCCCTGCGGGATGCCCGAAAGATGTGATTTGCGCTCGGTGGTATAGGAAGCTCTAGCCTCATGCCCCCATTTTTGCCGATAATCCTTTAGATACAAAATCTTAAGGACTGGATTTAGCCCTTGCCAGCTTAGCCTTGGCTGTCTTTAGCTGAAACTTTAGCAGTCTTCTTTCATGTCGTAGCTGTGCAATCATGGTTTTCTGTTTGCCTAATAGGATCATCATTTGTGTAGTTGTTCTGGCTTCTGACCCGCAGTAAGAACACACACCATACCTAAGCATCCTAATCCTTAAACATCGCCTGCAAGTGCCTTCAGTGATAACTATTCTCCTACCATTTAAGTGTTTCGGGTGGGGTTAAATACTCTTGCTCTATCGTAATCCGGTGCAGCCCTTCATGCCACCAGTGTTCTTTCAGTCTGTCTACAACTTCACCATGAATGCTGCCTATGATCTCAACGGATATAGTCTCAGGTTTGCTTGGGTGTTCACTTTGAACCACACAAAGCACATATCGAACTTTGGTATCTAATTTGTGTGGGGTGATAATTAGCCAGGGGATTTGGTCTGTTATTAGATCACGGGTCTTAACATCCAGTCCTGGCATATCTGTGCCACCATCCGTCAGAGATTGCGATTCATGCAGGTATGCCTGCTGCTGCCAAAACTCTGAGAGATCACCATATAGCCATTCCCACAAAGCTGCTTCACCACACAGACCGCAGAACTGGTTATAAGTTCTGGCTTGCTCTTCACTGATGTTAAACTTAGCCATCCTTTGAATATGAATAGGCCAGTTATTTTTCTTGAACCAAAGTGATTTTGCTTCACCAATTCGCCAAAGTAAATTTGTTGTGTGTGGGCCAAACTCAATTAGCATGGATTCCTTTTCCGGTTGCGGGATCCATCCCTATCAGATCTCAGCCGTAAGTTCTGACCGATGCGTCCACGATCATTTTGGGTGGGGGTACATCCTCTGGATTCTTGGCAAACCTTTTGGCTATCCGGTCTAGAATATCGTCCAAGGGTTTGTTGCCATTGGGGTTTAGTTCGTTAAGGGTTTTAGCTAGGTTGCGTTCGCTCTCTTCAGCCTGCGCCATGTGTCGCATCCAGTCTGGATTCCTCAGTTCATAGATTTCCAAGGTCATGACAGACTTCTTGCCCTCACCTGATGCGGTGGTCTTGAATGGCAGAGAGTTGATGCAGATGCAGCTCACCCAGCATTTAGATTTACTTGACCAGATCCCATTCTTCACATGGCTTAAGAAGGGCACTAAAACTAAACCAGTGCCCCTGCACATCGAGCAATCGGAAACCTCAGGTTTTATAGTTCTGCGATAATTCTCCCTGCGGATCCTTAAAGCCTTTTCCAATTCGTGAATGGTTTCCTCCCTTTTAAATATTTTGACCCCAGTCAAATCTTTGGAAGCTGCAAGCAGTTCCTCAGGCCCATATCCCTCACTTGCAAAGTAGGTCGACCATGCTAAAAGCATTTTGAGTTCTCGTTCCTGATCCCAGCCGTAGAAGGTGGAATGAAACTGAATCCAGTCGGGCCAATCGAAATACGCTGCGTTTGCATCGATAGTGATATTCATGGACGGTTCCTCTGTGGCAATTGAAATCCCCTGGGCATTGCTGACATAGCTTCCTGCAGACTGGGTTTGGGTTTGCCGTTGGTTTGGAAGCTTCTTGGTTGGGCTGGCCTATCTGTTTGGGTTGCCATCCATCTGGACAGGAATGATGGCATTCCCTTTGCCGTTTTTCGCTTAGATGTATTAGTCTCTGTCCAAAGCTTGGCTTTTTTAATCCAATCCAAAATAGGGGCATCTGGATAGGCTTCTTGGATCTGATCAAAGAGCTTTTGAGTTAGTGACCATGTCTTGGGATTTCCTACACATGGAAAGATCATTTCAGGTTGGTAAAGTTCTGGGCTGGTTAGCTCAGAGATGGGAACCAGCTCAGAGCAGGTGTCTGCCTTTCCTCTTCTCTCTTCTATCTCTACCTCTATCTCTTTCTCTCCTCTCCTCTTCTCTCCTCTACTCTCCTCTAGGCTCCGCATATCTGAATCTGCGTAGCACTCTGCTACACTCTGCTCCACCGTTTGTGTTCTTTTGCTCCTATTGCATGATCTGCAAAGGACTTGCAGGTTATCATGCTCAGCAGTTCCACCTTTGGACACTGGGGTGATGTGGTCAATTTCTAAATTTTCACTGGCCCCACATAAAACGCAGTTAACATCTCGCAACATGATTTCTTCCCTAGTGGATTTAGGAACATATCTTGGCCCATATCCAGATTTTTCCCTTAGCTCTTTACTGCTAATTTTTTCAGGTCTATCTTCCTCAATTTCTGCCAGCGTAAACAATCCTCTTTCAAGCAGTCCTTTTATACCTTTAATGCAATCATCATCTGGGATCCGCAGCATGAATGCGATATCTTCTGGTACATATGGGATAAAGCCTTCATTGTAACTAGAGGCTAATAGCCACAGCATTGGACACAATGACCTGCCGTAAACATCTAAGCGCAGAAAAGATGGATCATTTAGGCAACTCCTATGAAGTTTAATCCATGTTGGATTACGATCCTTGTAGTGTTGAAAGTTGGACCAGTTTTTAGGTACTAGGAATTGCATTTTTCTCTCTTTAGTTATAGGTGGGGTAATTCCCCCACCCTGTTATAAAAACCCCATTGCAAAGTTTAACCAGCCGTGTCTCACTCCCGGGTAGGATGAGATGGCCCAGTGCAATGGGATTACTCCTTTAAACTGTTGGCTATCGCCAGATAAGCTGCTGCATCTTCCAATGAATCCTGATGATGCCCTTTAGAAAGTCGCGCGATTTTTAACAGTGCCATCATGATGGCAACATCATAGGGAGTGGTTTTGCAGTCGGTGTAGGTCTGCCAGTGCAGTGCAATCTTCCCCAGGCTAATAGCAGGGGGTTCATAATCGCTGGCCCTTTCCCTGACTAGGTCATAGCAGCGTTCAAAGAATGCTGAAATGTTTTCATGTTCATCTGGTGGTAGATGTGGGATGAATTGGGTGGTCATGATAGCCTTATTAGAATTGTGTGTGTTTTTAAATATCAGGCTGGCTAGTCTGACAACAAGTCAGGTGTGTTACTAAGCCAATATCTCATATGGCATAACCAGCCTGATAAGCTCATGAATACGATTGCTGCTGTTGGGTGGGTGACAGCAGCCCCATCAAGGTATCTCAGGGGCAATGATAACCCTGCCACCCCTAATGGATGGTCTAGAATGGCAGTTGATCCAGTTCAGCCTGGAGATCTGCATTTGATTCTGATAGCTCATCCAATCCAATAGATGGGTAACGATTAGATGTGGTGCTTTTGTGGAAACTCAGGATGTGATTGGTCAGAGTTTCGCCAGCCTTAATTAGTTCATTTTCATAAGGCTTATTAAACTTTGGCCCCCATGCTTCAACATCAAAGCCAATCCTGCCCAAGCTGGTTAATAACCTTCTAAAGTCTGCATCAGTCTTCAACCAATAAGTGATCTGAGTTTCAACTCCTGCAAGCATCACCTTAATTTGGTAGGTCTGTTTTTCCTCACCAGTCTCCTTGATGGTAACTTTTACAAAACCAGCAAAGGAAATCTTTCCTGAGTATTTGCCATCTGCAAGATCAACAGCTTTGGCATACTTTGATTTTGGTTTCAAATCCTGTTGTTCATTCATAAAATCCATTAATCATTCTCCTATTTAATTCTTAAAGAAGTTCCGCGCGGTAGTAATTTCACACCTTCAATTTCCGTACCCATTTCCAAAGCTTTCCTAATGCTGGAATTATCCGCTTCAATGGTTATCTTTTGGAACTGTGTTGGTAACTGATCTGCTGGCACATCAACCTGCAATGGTTGGACCCCACCATTATTGGCAATGCTTACCTTAAAGGTTTTGCATTCAAGCTTTTGAATGGATTGAGTTTCAAAGAAAAACTTTAATCTTTCCTTCAGACTCTTAACCATGTTTTCATTGGTCAGGGCTAGGTTCCTAATCCTTTTGGCTTCAGCTTGCCTTACTAATGCCCTGCCTTCAAGCTCCCTAATTAGCCAGCAATAGTTTTCAATCTTGGCTTCAATGCTGCCTTCAAGTTCTTTTAATAGATCATCAATGGTGGTATCGATTTCACCTGTCAACTCTCCTGCATCATCCGTCTTGGCTTCTGTTTCCATCCAGAATTTCATGATTGCTGCAGAAGAGGATAAATCAAATAAGCTCATTATTTAGCCCCTCCCATCTTTTTGGCTATCAGCTTTTCAGCATCAATCCGTTGAGCTTCAACCAACTGATCCACAGAGGAAACTTTGTAGTATTTCAGCATCCCCTGCATGGTGCCAGGAAAAGCATGTTCAACTGCTAGGCATGCCTCTTGGAAAGTTTCCATGGGCTTATGCTCATCAACTACCACTGGTGCTGCCAGAGTTGCGACAACAGGCCTAATAGGTTGAGCTTGAATCTGGGATTCCACTTCCGTTTCATCTAACCAACCAAGTCCGCAGATAGATAAAGTGACCCTGCGCTTAGCTTTAGTCTCAGCACACATAAGTTTGTTGGATCTAGCTTCACCCATCAAACCCTTTAAACTGACTACCCCACAGGATTCATCGGTTCGCCCTGTCATGTCTTCTGCCCTGGCTGTCACTGTGTAGATGTCTTCAACTAGTTCCCTAGATAGGATCTGGATGCTAACCCCATGAAGTTTCCTAAGCTGATCACTGCATGCCCTAGTTGCGTATAACTTTAACTTTCCGCCCAGTGGGATGAACTCAAAGGGTTGGGTGTGTGGGTTCAAGCCCAAACTTTCACATACCCTAAGGTAATAGGCTGACCTTTGATCTTCACTCAGGGTAGATAGATCACCCTGAATAAGGACTGCATCCGTTTTGATAGCTACTGAAACAGTAGGCTTTTCCATATTATTTTTTGTCTTCAAAGCTGTCATTTAACATTTCCTTGCGAAAGATTTTAAAGTTCCTTGGTCCTTCAAAAACCATTTGATAGGATCCATCCACTGCTCTTTTAAGGGTGACTACCAGAATTTGGTTAGGATCACTCTCATCCCAGATCATTACCGATTCATTCACTTTTCTTTCTAATACCAGTGGCATCCTTGCTACTCCTTATCTTTGGGTTCATCGTCATGTAAAACCGCCATATACTCTGCCAGGACTTCTAGATGTCGTTTCACCCTCCCTTCAATGTGTTTTTGTTGTCGTTTGGTATTCTCAGGGTGTAACTGGGAACTGAAGTCCAAGACCTTGGACATCTGATCCAGTAACAGGTTCGCCATTTGTTTGGTCATCCTTGCCATGTGTTCCTCCTATAAACTTATCCTATCCGAATAGTTTACAATTGTCTGTCTGACACCTGCCTGACATATGCCGGCAGAAGTCTGACATGGTTAACGATTGATTTTGTAGCCACCTTTTGCACGGATTAGAATCATCCGCTCGACCATGTTGCTGAGACATGCCCGAAAGCTACTGCTGTTATCTAGCTGAAGGAGGTTGGCTATTTGCTGTGCTGATATGATTTCTTTTTTAACAGACCTAATCACCAACAATTCAAGCTCGGTAAAAAACCGCCAGTGCTTTGGTCTTTTATTTTTCTTTTTGGAAGGTAGGGCATCCTGCCCTGAGGGTTCATCCTGAACTAGTTTGAAATGTTTCGCATCGTCTTGATTATTATTCATGGTTAGAATCCTTTCTAAATAGTGTTGTCTAAAGTGTTAGTTTTGAATGTCATGATTAAGGCCACCAATAAAGTCACCATTGGGAATCGGTGTTCCCGCATAGTGACTGGTCATCCGCTGATCAGTATGACCCAGCAATATTCGTGCAGCCTCTAGACCATGCATTGTCTGCATGTGTCTGGCTCGGCCAGAGCGAATGCCCCTAATAGTCCATTCAGGCGGGTTCGTTAGGATTCCATTCTTAATTAAATGTAGGGTACATTTTTTCACTTGCCGTTGGTAGGTTAGCCGTGTCAAAAATCCTTCAAGATTTTTTTTACTGGGAAACAGGAATCCTTTAGGGCATGGTTCAATCTGCTGAACAATCCTAATGGCATCAGAACCTAGGTATAACTGCCGATCCTGACCCCTCCAAGCACCCTTATGGTCAGGTAAAGTCCAGATCCAGAGGTCAGGCTTAACTTTGGAAAAGTTGTTGGAATTGATCTGCACTATCTCGCATGGCCTAGCAGCTGTCAGCCAGTGCAGCTGAATTAGGTTAGAAAGATATGTAGGTAAATGTGGTAGGAGTTCTGCAATTTGTATCCATGTAACAGATTTAGTCCTGACTGGGGATCTACCCTGCCTAGGGTTAGGCATCCACATAGACTTGCAAGCCAAGTAGGTTGCCTGAGAAACCTTGCCCTGCTCCCAGCAGAAACCTACCCACCTAATAATTCGGTGCAGGTATTCCCTGATGGTCTTGCGGGCCAACCCCTGAGCAATCATGTGATCCCTAAATTTTCTTAGGTGGGATACAGCTAATTTCTTGGGATCGGGTAAACTGACACACTCCATGAACTTAGCCTGGGCACAGCGATGTGTGGTTAGTTCGGTGGAGTTTTGTAGATAGGTCTGGAGGTAGTCCAGAAAATTACGAAACGAAATGGTTACTAAACTTTTCATAGGGTTCCATCCTAGTAAGGGCAATTAAAAACCTTATCTAGGACAAACCACTTATATCAGTCGGGGAGACAGGATTCGAACCTGCGACTTCTTGGTCCCAAACCAAGCGACTTTGTACTAGATAATTAGAAGTCTAGTAGATCATCCTCATCGATGTCAAGGGTAATTCGTCTAGGTGCCCAATTATTTGATAACACACCTTTTCTTTTCTTCATGCTTCCATCTGATTTAAAATAACAATCTGGTGTTACCACTGCATCGTCTGGATGATGAATTTCCCTAAGATCTTCTAGCCTCTGCGCCATCACTGCCATCTTTTCTTCTGATCCTGGTAGAAACTGAGTGGGCATATCTGGTAACCCAACAGGTTCTAGAAATGCGTTGGTATTTCTTTCTACCCTGTGTCTGGTTTCGATCTTTAATGGGTCGGATTCTGGCCTTTGATAACAGGCTAAGCAGAGGTTTCTAGATTTGTGGGGTTTCGTTTGTCCGCATAATAAACATTCAATCAGCCGGACTGTAGGCATAGGGGATCCTATTGCGGATCCATCCTAAGGTCGTGTTTCAATTTTTCGATAATACCTCACAGAATCCATCCTAACATCTCTGTTATGAGAGCGCCAGTTTAGCAGGTGGCCATGAACAAAGTGACAGCGACCACTTCCCATGCAGAGGGTAATTAGATTTTCAAAGTCTAGTTCTAGGGATTTGCCTGCAGGTGTATGGTATGGTGTGACATGATGCACCTCTAATTTTTCGGTGCTACCACATGCAGCGCAGAAGGGATTCAACTTTAAAAACTGGGTGCGGACCCCAGGCCATTTAGATGACCTAGGGATTCCAAAACATAATCGATCTGGCTGCCTAGAATGCAGCATTTATCAGAAATTTAATCAAGACTTTCAACACTATACCCCAGGGGATAACTGCAAACTTGATGGGTGAACCTTCAGGTGGGTTTTGATACTCACCTTTAATCATTTCTAACAAGGTGATAACCTCAGCATCTGATACTGGGTAGGTGTGGTTTACTTCTGTGACTGGTTGATTCAAGGGTACTTGGGTGGCAGCATAGCCTGCAAGGTTCCATGCTGCATTGAGCGCAGTGGTCAAGGGAATGGGTTTGCCCCTGAGTCTGTCGATTAATATTCCTACACCTTCAATAGGTAGGTCTTGTGGGAATGGCAGTAACATTAGTTTTTCTTCTCCTGTGCTTCTAAGTGGTCTGAAATTTTTTGTGTTAGATGAATGATCTGACTGCTTTGATCGTGTTGGGTGTCTACGATTCGAGATATCCCAGCCTCTAATCGGTCTAAGAATATCAAGTGCCTTTGATGGATCGGCATTAGGATATTTGTGCCAAGCCATCTAGCACTATTATGTAGTCCATAACCAATTGCTATAAGGGCCACACATGGTAGCCCTAATCGATCAATGATAGTTAGCCAGTCAAAACTATACACAGCATCCCCCCCTTTTAAATCTGCCTTTAATTCTAAATCGGTCTCGGGTAATTACTTTGGTAGTGGAGCTATTAACGGCTGCACCTGACACACATGATTGGCTGAATCGTTTGCATTCTTCACAGGAAGAATCCACTGGTGCTACTGCCAAGATTGCTGCTACGATAAAATACATACTTACTCCTGTTAAATTAACCAATCGAGTTTCTGTACTGGGAAACCCTCAAAGTTTGACAATGAGAACACCTCACCGTCTTTGCAAATCCAATCCATGTCCTTAGCCTGAATCCAGAAACCACCCTCTGGTTCATGGTAATGTCCTGGGCTTTTGCCATGACACACACCCCATGAATTTTGGACCCAGAAAATGTCGTTAAGTTCGGGATGATCCACCCAACCTAGGCAGCACATCTGATGACCCCACTGGGTCACCCTCCTATTTAGAATTACTGCAGGTGTGCCTTTAATCGGTGGGTTCATTTCCCCACCCCAATTTGATGCACAGGTTAAGGGATAGCCATTGATTAAAGCTGCCTTGGCTTCTTGCCATGACTTGATTCGTGCGGATGTTTGCAGGGTGTATTTTTTAGACTGTAATAGGAATGCGGGTTTGATTGCTGCGCCATCTGACCACTGCATTTCCGCAGCTTCTCCCCATGTCCATGCCCCATCAACCAGTTTGGGTTTGGGTACAGATGGATCATCGGAAGGCAGGGTGCCAAATTTCATTAAGGCTTCTATGGCAGCACTGCCGAAACTACCTTCACCTCTACCACTCATGCCAGCAAGTTCGCGCGATTTCCCGTAAGGAAGTAACCAGAAAGGGCAGACTGGATTTTCAAGCTGGCCGAGTTGGTTTACCTCTATGGATTCAAGGCACCACAAAGCCATCCCTAGGCCATTACCTACACAACTTCCTGTCATCTGGTAGAAGGGTTTATGATCATGAATAAAGCGATAGAGAAGGGCTGAGGTAGGTTCTTTATATTTGCCCCTAATTTTGAATGGTTCCCATCGAGATTGGATTTGGGAATCCAGTTCTATCTGTTCTGATGTGCGTTCACTGGGTGGAATCCATCCTAGATTGGTTGGTCCGGTCATTTAGTTATTCGTTCCAGTGCCTTAGATATTTCCATAAATTTCCCACTTATCATTTTTTTTATTTTGTCATCCAGCTTTTCATCTGGATCAGTCGGGAAACCTGATAACTCTGATTGTATCCGGACTCTAATTTCCCGCAAATCTGAAGGGCTAAGCACCCTTGCTACTGCCTCTTTGCAAATGCCTAACAGTTCACCCGCTGTGGTAACTTCCTCACCCTTCACAGTGTTTGCAAAGCTTAAATAAAGATCGCTTAATTTCTTTACCTTTCCCTGCTTATCATCCTCACCCAATGACACATAAAGTGACTTTAATTCTCGGGTTAGTTTAGAAGTGGTTTCATCCGGTGCTGGTGTTGGTTCAGGTGGATTACCAATTAAGACTGTGGTCAGGGCTGGCTTGGATGCCTGATCCCCTTTTGCTGCATAGGCCAAGACTCGATACTTACCAGGAGCATTTGCAGATACCACTGCGGTAGTGCTGTCTCGTAATAACTCCACAGGAAACAGGTTTAGCCCCTGATCAAGGACCACCCATTGAACACTCTTGCAATCGGTGACACTGGGTATGGAAATGAATTGCCCTGGTTGCCCATGGATTTCCTGAGGCAGGGTTACCTGCTGACCAACTACTAAAAAAAAAGAAATTAGTATTAGGTTCATAATTTATTTCCGTTTCCACTGTTTTATTTTCTGATCAATTACCACAAGGAAAAAAAATCCAGCTATAAAAGGCCATGTCAGAATAGTAAGAATCCATTTCCAAATAAATTCCATGTTACACCTGTGCATCAAAGTGTTGTTTTAGTAATTTCTTAAGCTGTTTAATTTTCAAATCCACTTCACTGCCTTCAGGAAAGAAATCTGCATCATTAATCGTTTTCTTTTTGGTGCGATTGATGAAGGTGACATTGAAGCCTGTGGTGGTGCTGTCGCTGCTGGTGTATTCGCTAATAAGTATTTCCATGATTTGTCCCTAGGTTTTAATGATGTAGTTCATAACTACAACAGGAGGAATAATAGCGTGTCGGCTATTACCACCTGCTGACACATTGTTAATGCCAATGTTGTGTGTGTGCGCCAAGTTGGTAGTTTTGGTTTGGCCATTTGATGGATACTGAGGACCATTTAAACCTACTGCGGTGTAATTTCCACTGCCATTATAACTGCTCATATCTAGGTAATGACTATGGTTTTCATTAGCAGACATCGGCCCTGTAATCGAATTACTCCCGCCTGCAGATGAACCTACTGTGTTATCGTGTGTATGTGATGCCAACTCTGCCGTTGTTAAAAGATGCGTTTCTTCACCTAACCACTGGCCCCTAGTTCTTGCTGTTTGTGCCGTTCCACTCGGTGCGCCTGTGCCTGCTGCGTTCTGCCCTAAACCAGTTCCAGCACCCATCGGGAGTCGGCCCCTGAGATCAGGAAGATTGAAACTAAGTGCCCCTGCACCTGTGTAAGCTGTGCCACCATAGGTGTTAGATATCACTGCATGGAGTGCTAGGTAGCTAGAACTGGAAACGCTACTGCCATCACAAAGAAGATACCCAGTAGGTGCGCTGGCCCCTGCATAGGGCATGAGTGCGCCAGTTGGCATGGAGGAAGAAGTGGCTGGGGTAGTGCTTTGCCAAGTCGTTCCATTGCTCGTAAGTAGGTTGCCAGATGTACCAGGCGCAACAAAGCTTGGGGTGCTAGTGCCGTTACCAAGGATGACATTATTTGCCGTTAGGGTGGTTAGTCCTGTGCCACCCTTAGCTACACCCACAGTTGCTAAGGTGGTGGTGATCGCTGTAGTACCAGACCCTGTGACATCGCCTGACAATGTGATGGATTGATTAGCTGTTAAGTAGGTTGATGTATCTAAACCAAAGGTGCCTGCAGCAGTCATCTTTACAAAGCTTGCAGAAGCATAGGTTAACCCAGCTAAAGAGGTTAAAGATGTGGATGATGCTTGTACATTAGTACCGATAACTAGACCTAATGATGTTCGTGCCGTAGCTGCTACAAGGTTTGTTGACCCACCATCCCATTGAAGATAACTGCTGTAAGCTGTATCCCATTGCGTTTGCTTAGTAGTCGTTGGGATCGAATAGCCTGATGTTAAACTAATAATCCCTGTGGTATTTGTGTAGGTCAAACCTGTTGCTGTAGAACTCAGGTCGGTAAGTTTGATACCACCTAAACCAGCTAGGGTGTAGGTGGGAATGTTCAAGGTGTTGCTGGTTAAAGTTGCTGCGCCTGATGAACCAGTAACCGTTAAGGCAGTGATCCTGTTAGTGTATGCTGTTCCCCAGTTCGTTTGATCGGTAGTGGTTGGGATCGAGTAGCCAGCCGTTAGG
>Ga0209296_1002971_pt1 | contig 11748 bp, 8 predicted proteins | sample S_130206_EF_Meta_FD_187319 | JGI IMG/M metagenome (GOLD analysis project Ga0209296, IMG submission 187319) | Freshwater microbial communities from Lake Simoncouche, Canada to study carbon cycling - S_130206_EF_MetaG (SPAdes) (version 2) | ecosystem: Environmental > Aquatic > Freshwater > Lake ...
ATGATTGGGCGCGCGGGTCGCAAGGCCCTGGGTTTCCAGGCGTCGCAGTGCCTCGCGCAACGGTGTGCGGCTTTTCTTTGGCTAGTTCGGTTTCCCGCAGTCGGGTGCCAGCAGGAAGTTCGCCGCCCTCGATCGCATTAAGCAACAGGTCTTAGGCGGCCGGCACCGAAGACCAGCTCGGGGTCAAGCGGCCCTCGCCGTCCGTAGCGGCGGGATCGTCCTTATTGGGCTCAAAGGATGCAAGAGCCATGTCGAGGTCTCGTGCTGCCGTTCAGGCGCGTGGAAACAGCCTAAAGCGGCGCAAGGCCAGACTTCGCGCAGGTGACGCCGGGGCCAATCCACTAGAATTATATTGCACACGAGCGGATGCAATGTTCTGCTCATACTAACCGGCGCGGGCCGACAAGAACACTATCCGGAGGGTGCCAACTATGGCGACAGACAGGTCGAATGGCGCGGCCCTATTTTGCGGGCCTTGCTGAGCACGACATGTCAGCCATGACCGCGACGCCGTATGCGAGAAACTGCGCGAACATCGTGTGCCGCACGCCCCTGTGCGGGACCTAATCGAGGTGATGAACGATCCAAATATGCATGCGCGTGGCAGCCTGCAATGGATCGAACATCCGCAGTTCGGGCATATGGTGGCGCAGAATAGTCCGATCCGTTTTGACGGCGTCGAGCTCATGCAGCTGGAGCCAAGCCACGCCCTAGGCGCGGACAATGGCCAGGTGTTCGGAAGCTGGCTCGGCAAGACGGATGATGAGCTCGCTAGGCTTTCTGCGGAGGGAGCGATCTGATGCAGGCCCTGCTCGGCTTCCTTATGATCTTCACCTTCATGGGATTGATCATGACCAAGCGCATGCCGGCTGTGGTGGCGCTGATTGTGGTGCCGATAATATTCGGTCTGATCGCTGGCTTTGGCCCGACTATGGGCTCGATGATGCTCGATGGCATCGAAAAGATCGCCGCCACGGGCGTGATGCTGATGTTCGCAATCCTGTTCTTCGGGCTGATGATCGACTCCGGACTGTTCGACCCGGTCGTTAAGGCTCTGCTCCAGGCGGTGAAGGGCGACCCGGTCAAGATCCTGGTCGGCACCGTGCTGCTGGCCGCGTTCGTCTCCCTCGATGGCGACGGCTCGACCGCCTACATGATCACCTGCGCTGCCATGCTGCCGCTTTACAAGCGGCTGCAACTCGACCGCCTGATGATGGTCTGCCTAGTCATGTTGACCAGCGGGATCATGAACATCCTGCCGTGGGGCGGCCCCACCGCCCGCGTAGCGGCCGCCCTGCAGGTGGAGGTGGCCGACGTGTTTGTGCCCATGATCCCCGCCATGGCGGCAGGGATCGTCGCCCTGGTGGGTTTGGCCTGGCTGTTCGGCAGCGCCGAGCGGAAGCGTTTGGGGTTGGTGGTACTGCGCCAGCCGCTCGACGACCGTGCGCCTCCGCCGGCCGTAGGCACTGGTCTGAACGACATGACCCTAACCAATGAGGGCGAGATCACCGTCTCCACCGAGCCTGCCGCGCGCCGACCAAAGTTGATGTGGTTTAACGCCTTTCTTACCTTCTCCCTGATCGTGCTGCTGATGATTGGGCTGCTGCCCCTGCCGGTGCTGTTCATGTGCGCCTTCGCCATGGCGGCTATCGTCAACTATCCGAAGCTCGAAGAATTTCGCGCGCGCGCTGCGGCTCATGCGCCCAATGTGCTGGCCGTCGTTTCGCTGATTTTCGCCGCCGGGGTCTTCACGGGCATCGTCTCCGGGACGGGCATGGTCGAGGCTATGTCGTTGTGGATGGTCGGGATCGTACCTGAATCCATGGGCCCATATCTGGTGCCGATCACGGCGGCCCTTAGCCTGCCGCTCAATTTCTTGATTTCAAACGACGCCTTCTTCTTCGGGGTTGTGCCAGTGCTGGCGGAAACTGCCAGCCACTACGGAATATCCAAGGAGGCCATAGCCAGCGCCTCGCTTGTGGCCCAGCCGGTGCATCTACTCAGTCCGCTGGTCGCGTCGACTTATCTGCTGGTCAGTATGGCCGGGGTGGAGCTGGGCGATCATCAGCGGTTCACTTTGAAATGGGCGCTGGCCACCAGCCTGGTACTCTTCTTAGCTGCAGCGGCCTGCGGAGTTTTTAACGTCAGATAGGGCTCTGTCAGCCCAAATTGCCGACGATGTCCTCAGCGCCTAGCTTCGGCGGATGAAGAACCCGTTCCGCTATTTTGACAGCTCGCCCGAAGTGATCTGCCTGGCGGTGATGATGTACGTTCGGTTTCCGTTTTCGTAGCGAAACGTCGAGGATGTGCTGGCCGAGCGCGGGATCGACATCTGCCAAGAGACGGTGCGGCTTTGGTGGAACCGGTTTGGACCGATGTTCGCCGCTGAGATCCGGCGCAAACGCGTCGATTACGGATTGATAGTGCCCTTTTTCTTATCACGCAGAGGGAATGTCGATGGTGCCACGTATCACTATGCAGGCCGTCCGGGGGCGGCCCGCAGAATTGCTATGGGAGGGTGTATTGGGTAGGGCTTTTGAATTGGGCGCGCGCGCCTCGATGGCAATGCTGGCCTTAACGATCCAGGTAGGTACGGCCAACGCACAGTCCACCGTATCGGGCGTCGAGGTAATGGGCGGGCGCACCGGTTCGCTTAACCTGAAGGAAACCGCCGCAACCGGCAGCCGTCTTGGCCTGAAGGCGATCGAAACGCCGGCTAGCATTGAAATCCTCTCCGGAGACGCCATTCGGGCCCGCGGCGACATTAGCCTGGCCAACGCCATCTCGCGCTCGACTGGGATCGTCCAACAGAACGACCCCGGCAACGGGTCGACCGCCTCGTTTGCGGCGCGCGGGTTCTCTGGTGTCGGATCGGTGATGACTCTGTTCGATGGCATGCGGCTGTTCGTCGGCGCCGGCACCGTGACCTTCCCCTTCGATCCATGGACGGTGGAGCAGGTCGAAGTGCTGCGCGGCCCCGCCTCCGTTCTGTTCGGCCAGGGAGCCCTAGGCGGCGCAGTGAACGTAATCCCAAAGCGGCCCAAACCTGGCATGGCCGCCTATGACGTCCAAGCGGCCTACGGCAGCAACCAGACCTATCGACTGGCACTTGGTGCCGGAGGGCCGATCAGCCCGAACCTGTCTTACCGCGTCGATGTCAGCCGCAATGATTCACAGGGCTATGTGGAGCGGGGTGGATCCGAGAGCTTAGCGCTTTCCGGATCCGTGCGCTGGCAGCCCTCTGACACTCTAAGCTTTGTCCTGTCCAACGACTACGGCGACCAGTCGCCGATGAAGTATTTCGGCACGCCGCTGATCAATGGGGCCATCGACGGCCGGACGCGCGACTTGAACTATAACGTCGCAGACGCCCGTATGCGCTTCAAGGACAACATGACCCAGTTGCGCACGGAATGGAGCGTGACCGACGGGTTGCGCGTGCGCAATGCCATTTACCGACTGACCAGCGACCGCGAATGGCGCAACGCCGAGACCTACATCTACGATCCCCCCGGCAGACGCATCGAGCGCACCGACTACATCCCCATCCTGCACGATCAGATGCAGTGGGGCGATACCGTTGACGTTAGTGTCCAGCACGACCTTGGGACACTGAAGAATACCTTTGTTATCGGGGCCGAGTTCAACAAGGTGCAGTTCCAGCACACCAACGACGGTTTCCCAGGGACGACCACTTTCCTTGACCCGTTCCGGCCGGACCCAGGCAACTACATCATCAAAGAAGCGTCTTTCATCCCGCGCTACCGAACCAAAACCGGGCAGTATGGAATCTTCGCCGAAGATCAGCTGAAACTTACCGATCAGCTCTCGCTGGTAGGTGGCATGCGGTTCGACAGCTACCATGTGCGCCGGCTCAACCTCTTGACCAACGTCGAGCAGGTGAACCGCACGTTGGATAATATCGGCTATCGCCTCGGGGTGGTCTATGCGCCGAACTCAAACACATCTTTCTACGCTCAATATGCCACGGGCAGCGATCCACTTGGTTCGCTGATCACCACATCGGCAGGGCAGGCGCCGTTTGAGCTGTCGACGGGCCGACAATGGGAGGCGGGCATCAAGGGTTTGTTCCTCGGCGGTCGAGGCGAATGGACGGTGGCAGCCTACGACATCGTCAAGAACAAGCTGCTCACCCGGGACCGGGCGAACCCGACCGTACAGGTCCAGGTAGGCCAACGCTCCTCGAAGGGGGTGGAAGCATCGCTGGCGGTGAAACTTGGCGCAGGCTGGAGCGTCGAGGCCAACGGCACGGTTCTGGACGCCAATTACGACGACTTCACCGAGATCGTTGGCGGCGTTCCCGTTTCGCGCAAAGGCCTGACTCCGCCGGATACGCCCGAGAAGAGCGCCAACATCTGGCTCAGCTGGGCGTTCGCGCCGAACTGGCGGGTCTATGGCGGTGCCCGCTACGTGGGCCGACAGTTCGGGGACAATGGCAACGATCCCAGGCTGATCCTTCCGAGCTACACGGCGGCAGACGCCGGGGTTGAGTGGGAGGTGCGGCCGAACTTGGCCCTGAACCTGCAACTGTTCAATGCCCTGGATGAGATCTACGCGACCTCCAGCTATGGCAACACACAGTGGATTCTGGCGCGGCCGCGGGCGGCGGAATTACGCCTGACCGGTCGGTTCTAGAACGGGTCATCTTGAAGCGCACTCTGAAGATCGGACGCAAATGGCTCTACATCGGCCACCGATGGCTGGGCATCGCCGCCTGCATACTCTTCGTCGTCTGGTTCGCCTCAGGCCTAGTGATGATGTACGTCCCTTATCCGTCGGTGACGGAAAGGGAGCGGCTCTCCGCGCTCGAAACCATCGAGTGGGCGCAGGTACGGGTTGATCCCACGTCGGCGCTGAAGGCATCCGGCATAACCGCCTTCCCGACGCAGTTCCGGCTTCAGATGATGGCCGGCCAGCCAGTCTACCGTATCGTCCAGGCGCAGCGGCGCTGGACGGTTTCGGCGCGCGACGGCCAAATAATCGAGGCCATTACGCCAACGGTGGCAACAACCATTGCGCGCCGCTTTTCGCGCGGCGCGGCTATCCGCGAGGTGGCGACGATCGAGCGCGACCAATGGACGGTCGCGGGGGGCTTTAATCCGCATCGACCGTTGCATCGGATTCGCCTGGCGGATGCGGCCGGTACTCAGGTCTACGTGTCCTCGACCACGGGCGAAGTCGTGCAGAACTCCACCCGCGGCGAGCGGTTCTGGAACTGGCTTGGATCAATCCCGCACTGGATCTACCTGACCAGCATCCGCACCGACGTTGAGGTTTGGCGCCAAGTGATCATGTGGACCTCCGGCGCCGGCATCATAGGCGCGGTCACCGGATTATGGATCGGCATTTTGCGGCTGAGGTTAAAGCGGCGCTATCACGGCCACGAGGTGTCGCCCTACCAAGGGTGGATGAAATGGCATCATTTCGGCGGGCTGATCACCGGCCTGATCCTGACCACATGGATTTTTTCCGGGTGGCTCTCGGTCAATCCCTTCAACTGGTTCGCCCGCTCGTCACCGGACACGCCGGCGCTCGTTCGCTATGCCGGCCAGAGGGAGCCTCTCTTCGAGTCAAACTTCCCGCGCTTGAGGGCTGCCATCGAAGGGGCACGGGATTTGCGCTTCGTCTGGGTAGCCGGTCGCGCACTGGTCGTAGTAAGCGCCGCCGACGGGAGCCGCACGCTACTCGATGGCCACACGGGCGCACCCGCGGGGCTGACCGACCCGGACCTATTCCACAATGCCCGCAGCTTGATGCCGGATAGGCGCGTGATCAGCGTCGCGCGGCTGACCGAAGAAGACATCTACTGGTACGGCCACCACATTGACGCGGTGTTGCCGGTGCTCCGGGTGCAGTTTGACGACCCTCCGGCGACTTGGTTCCACATTGACCCGCTGACCGGCCAAGTACTGGGAAGCCTGAACCGCAGCGACCGCGCAGAGCGGTGGCTGTTCAACTTCCTGCACGACTTCGATCTGCCGGTGCTGCTGCACAGCCGGCCGGTATGGGACATCCTAGTCTGGGCGCTGTCGGTAGGCGGGCTGATCATCTCAGTGAGCGGCGTGGTTATCGGCTGGCGACGACTGAAGTACAAGATGGTCCATACGCGCCGCCGTAGGCGGCGTTCCCCGGTCGCTCAGCGGCCAAATTCATAGATCTCTGAACTTCGCCTGAACCGTTTCCCGCACCGGTCCATGAAGCCCTGGGGCTTTCCAAGCTTTCTGGCTAGCCTCTCGAAGGTCGTCACCCAACGGGCACCATACTCAAAACAAATCAAAGGGAACTGACAGGTTCAGTCAGCGAGGGCGAAAATTCCCCTTCGCCACCCTAGAGCTCAAGTGCTGGCGGCTAAAGCCGGAGAAGTGTTCCCGTTAGACTGTCAGAACCTCAAAAACGGTCCTCGGACCAACATAAGGGATGGACCACTTCAAGGGGGTCAGACCAGCGCAGCGATGAGAGAGATCGGCAACGCCGACCGCCAGGAGACTGGCCGCCGGCTCAACAATCGGGCTGAGAACTCACATCTCCCGATCCGACGAAGAGAACGCGCCATGCTGAGGTTTCGGCAGATGAAGACATTGCAGAATTTCTGCGCAGTGCACGCAGCCTTCCACAACCACTTCAACCAGGATCGCCATCTCATCAGCCGGGACGACTACAAAGACCGACACTCAGCCGCCCTGGCTGAGTGGAAAACCCTCGCGGCCTGAGGCTAAGACCACCCTGCCCTAGCCACGCCAGCCGGAGAAAAGTTGCCGTGGACTGACAGCAACGTCGGTCTCTTTGCAGAGGGGCAGCCCCGTTGCCGAAGAACTGAAGGCGTTCGACCGTCAGTCGTTCCTGAATGGCCAAAAAAAACAACGTCAAAAACTTGAAAAGTTTTCCAATTTGTTTCTTTGTTAAAAATTAAGAGATAAGATAGATCGATCTATTTTGATTATTCAAAAAAAACAACAATAAAAGTGCTTTCGAAAAGCAGCTATCCAAAGGGTGTCCGGGAACATTTTTCGTAAAAAGCGTTATAATAAAACATTAAGAGGGAGAAACCGATGAAGCTGCATCCTTCAAGCTGCATTTTCGCCACCGCGTCGCTAGCCGCGATTTTGGTTAGCCATGGGGCCTACGCCCAGGTTGCCGCTCCGGCCAAACTGGCAGATGAAGTCGAGGCCGTAGAGGAAGTGGTTGTCACAGGAACCCGCCTGACGAACGGCTTCAACGCTCCCACACCGGTATCGGTGATTGGTGCCGCCCAGATCGAAAATCGCGGCGCGGCCAACATCGCCGAAGCAGTGCAAGAAATTCCCTCGTTTCGGCCCAGTGGTCCGACCCAGGGCGTAAGCGGTACCTTTTCAGTCGGCCAGTCGATCCTGGATTTGCGCGCACTCGGTGCAACGCGCACCTTAGTTTTGGTCGACGGCCATCGCCACGTTCCCAACAATGTTAATGGCACGTTCGACACCAATACGATTCCGGTCTCTCTTGTGGAGCGGACCGAAGTCGTTACGGGGGGCGCATCAGCGGCCTATGGCTCAGACGCCGTCGCCGGTGTCGTCAACTTCATCCTTCGGGACAAGTTGCAAGGCATACGCGGAAATCTCCAGTACGGGATCTCCCAGCAAAACGATATTCCCGAGTGGTCTGGAAGCATCGGTTTTGGAACCAGCTTCGCGGAGGGCCGCGGCCACATAATTGTGGGTGCCGACGCTTCGAAGAACGACATGTCGGGGAACATGTACAACCGGGACTGGGGACGCAAGGAGCCAGGCCTGGTTCCGCTGTCCAGTACGCGGCCAGCCGGAACGCCGGCGTTCGTAATCGGCAACGGCACCCAGTATGTACTCGCACCGGGAAGCCTGATCACCAGCTGCCAGCGCGGAACGACGGTGCTGAGCGGCGCGGCTTGCCCGGTCAACGGCCTGACCTTCGATGCCTCAGGCACACCCTATCCGTTCCAATTTGGACCGCTGGTGGGCACGACGCTGCAGATCGGGCCTAGCGGGACGGCAGGCAACTACGGCTACAACACCGCAACGGTTGCCACACTCAAGGTTGGCGGCGACCGCCGCACCTTCTTGACCAAGGCCAACTATCAATTAACTCCCAATACAAAGGTGTTCGGCCAGTTCAGTTACGGCCGATTCCAAGTCGACTCGCGCGGCACCCACTTCACACGTAATGCGAATACGATCCTGATCAACCGCGATAATCCCTACATACCGGCCTCACTGGCCGCTCAGATGGACGCGGGCAGCATCAATCAGATCCGCATGAACCGACTGAACGATGACTTCGGTTCAGCCGACCCGCACAATGAAAACAAATTTACCGAATTCGCAGGCGGGGCGCGCGGCACTGTTTTCGGCAACTGGAAATGGGACGCCTCTTTCGTTACTGGCAGGTCGAAATTTCGCTATGACATCGGAGGTTTGGCAATATTGCCTAACTATTACGCGGCTCTGTATGCGGTAAAGGACACCTCCGGGAACATCGTCTGCGGGCCGATGGCAACCAACCCCAACCGTACCCAGTTAAATGCATTACAGCTCGCCGCCCTGCAGTCGGGATGCGTGCCGTTCAATCCGTTCGGCCTCAAGTCAATGTCCGTCGCTGCCTGGAAATACACCACGCCGCGGATGTTCCAGTTCACCGACTACGCGCGCGACTCCGCCTCAGCTAACATCGCCGGCGAACCCTTCTCAACTTCCGCTGGTCCGGTCTCGATCGCGGCGGGGGCTGAATGGCGCCGCGATGACGTCAAGGTCACCGTGCCCTCTGACATAGAGGCGCTTTCCATCGCCCAGGCCTGGTCAGCGGTGAACCCGCGGTCGGGCTCAGGCCAGATTATGGTTAGCGAGGGCTATATCGAGGCGGGCGTTCCGATAGTGCGCGATTTGCCGCTCATGAAAACAATGGATCTGAACGGCGCGATACGTGTGACGAACTATTCGACGTCCGGCACCGTCTCGACCTGGAAGGTCGGCGGAACATGGGAGCCTTCGGACTCGCTGCGCTTCAGGATAACCCGGTCGCACGACATCCGTGCGCCGAACGTGCCCGAGCTATTCGTCAAGGGCAACGATAGCTTCGGCCTGCGCGCTAACCCCAAGACGGGCGTATCGGCGCAGCTCAACGGCGCCTCGCTTAACAATCCGGCTCTGCAGCCGGAAGAAGCGGAAACCTTCACCATGGGTGCCATCATCCAGCCAACCTGGAAGCCGCTCCAAGGCTTCAGAGCATCGATCGACTACTACAACATCCAAATCAACAATGTGATCTCGGCCCTGAGTTTCACCGAGGTGCTAGATCGCTACTATATGCAGGGCGACACCTCGGTCGCCCAGTACATCTCGTTCGATAATTCAGCGATCGGGTTCTCCCGAGTCGACTCTCCGCTGCTAAACCTCAACAAGCAGAAGACCGATGGCGTAGACATCGAACTGGCCTATCGGGCACCGCAGGATCTCGTCGTTCCGGGCAGGGTGTCGGTGAGTGCTCTTGGAAGCTGGCTAGACGATTTGGAGACTTTCGACGCCAAGGGGGTTGGCCTCGGCGACCTCGCCGGTGCCATCCCGGAATGGCGTTGGACTGTCAACCTGACCCACGACCTTGGCCGTCTATCGACCAATATTCAGGTAAGAACAACTTCTGTATTCAAATATTTGATCACCCGCGTCGGCCCGGATGATCAAAGCTACAATCCGTCAGCCGCCAACAGTATTAATCGCAACCAGTTTCCGGCCATGGCCTATACGAGCCTGTCAGCGCGCTATGCCATCATCAATACGCCCGAGCGCCGGCTTGAAGCCTATGGTGTGATCGACAACCTGTTCGACCTGGATCCTCCAGCTGGGATCTGGGCGGTGCTGAGTGGGCTGGGAACCGGCGGCTCGGGGGGCTACAACCCGTATGACGGCATCGGCCGTTATTTCAAGGCTGGCATCCGGTTCCAGTACTGATCGCCAATCCAGGACCTGAAATATGTCTATACCCCTCCGCGGCCATCATTAAATTGAGCGTGATTTAATCTGCTATGCGCGGACAGAAATTCTACCTCGTGGTGAAGCGCTTTGGCCGCTGTGGAACTGACGAATTAAGGCGAAGATACTGACCGCGCCGACTGCTCACCCCTGAGTTCAATCCTTGACGATTGAGCCTGGTGAAATGTTAGCGTTGGCCTGACAGTGTACGTCGTCAGATGTTTTGAGACAGTTGGGGTTCGGATTTAGCGGAGAGATGGCCTCATCTGGGGTTGATATTTAGGCGGCGATCTTTCGGTGTTGCAAGCGCCGATGTTGGATGGTCTGGCGTTTGATGTGGGCCCGCTGGCGCAGGATGCCGGGGGCTCGGCCGAAGTAGGCGTCCGCTGGCGTCACGTTGCCCAGGCTCTCGTGGTAGCGGGCGTGGTTGTAGTGCTCGATGAAGACGCCGATCTGGGCCTCCAGGTCGCCGGGCAGGAAGTAGTTCTCCAGCAGGATGCGGTTTTTCAGGGTCTGATGCCAGCGCTCGATCTTGCCCTGGGTCTGGGGATGATAGGGTGCGCCGCGGACGTGTTTCATCTCCTGCTTGCCCAGCCATTCAGCCAGTTCGCCGGAGATGTAGCTGGAGCCATTGTCCGAGAGTAGACGTGGTTTGTGGCGGACATGGGCCTGGTCGCAGCCTGACGCCGTGAGCGCCAGTTCCAGGGTGTCGGTCACATCCCCGGCCTTCATCGTCGTGCACAGCTTCCAGGCGATCACGTAGCGCGAGAAGTCGTCCAGGATCGTCGACAGATAGACCCAGCCCCACCCGATGATCTTGAAGTAGGTGAAGTCGGTCTGCCACATCTCGTTGGGCGCCGTGGTCTTGTCGGTGAAGGACTTGGCGGCCTTCATGACGATGAAGGCCGGGCTGGTGATCAGGTCATGGGCCTTCAACAGCCTGTAAACACTGGCCTCCGAGACGAAGTAGCCGCGGGCGTCGGTGAAGCGCACCGCCAACTCCCGCGGGCTCAGTTCCGACTGTTCCAAAGCCAGCTCGATAATCGCGGCGCGGACATCGTCTGGTAGGCGGTTCCACACCCGGCCAGGTCGCCCCGGGCGGTCTTCCAGCGCTTCGGGACCGCCGGTTTGGTACTGGTCATACCAGCGATAGAAGGTGGCGCGGGGCACGCCGATCTGCTCCAGCGTCCTGCGCACAGGCAGGCTCGATTGCTCGACGAGACGGATGATCTCAACCTTCTCAGGTGCGGGATATCTCATTCCCCGTCTCCCCCATCCGCGATCATGCTTTTTTTGAGCAGGCGGATCTCGAGCGTCTGCTCGGCCACCACCTCCTTCAGCGCCGTGGCCTCCCGGCGCAGATCCTTCACCTCGTCCGTCGTCGCGGCCCGGGCTGTATCCCCCGCCAGGCGCCGCTTGCCCGCCTCCAGAAACTCCTTCGACCACACGTAGTAGAGGCTCTGGGCGATGCCCTCCTTGCGGCAAAGCTCAGCAATGCTGTCCTCGCCGCGAAGGCCGTCCAGCACGATCCTGATCTTGTCTTCCGCAGAGAAATTCCGCCGCGTCGCGCGCCGGATATCCTTCACCACCCGCTCGCCGGGGGTCGTCTTCGAGGGTAAGGATTTTGATCTCATCTTCGTTCCTACGTCACTGCGATGAGATCAAAACCCTCCGTTAGCGGGAACCCTGAATCTGTCTCACGGGTGCTGACGGCGGACAGTGTACTTGGACATCGTGCGCAGCCGCTCCT
>Ga0209296_1002975_pt1 | contig 11744 bp, 10 predicted proteins | sample S_130206_EF_Meta_FD_187319 | JGI IMG/M metagenome (GOLD analysis project Ga0209296, IMG submission 187319) | Freshwater microbial communities from Lake Simoncouche, Canada to study carbon cycling - S_130206_EF_MetaG (SPAdes) (version 2) | ecosystem: Environmental > Aquatic > Freshwater > Lake ...
CGGGTTTGGTGTCGGATTAGGTGTCGGGTTAGGTGTGGGTGTCGGCGTCGGTGTGGGCGTCGGCGTCGGCGTCGGGGCGGACGGATCTGTTAATAAAAATGGCGGAGCAACAGTAGAAGTAGAAGAATATGATTCAACAGCGATAAACAAATCTAGATTAGCCCAAAATTCTTGCGTTAGTCTATTTGAAATACTTCCATCTACATTACAAAAAGAAATAGATGTAGTAGAATTATCTTGTGAGCTAGTATATTTAATTAGATTTTTTGTAAATGCATTATTATTATCATCTTTTAATAAAGTATTATACGCTATAGTGGTGTTTGTTAATAAATTAATATTTACTCTACTTCCATATGTATAATTAATATCATCAGTTGTTAATCCATCAACTATACTACATATTTTAAATGAATTTAATATAATTTGACTAGTATTTACAGTAAAAAAAAGATTATTTATAAAAAAATTACTTATTGGATTCTTACTACTGTTAAATAAAAATTGTATTGGTATAAGTTTTATAGAATTATCATTTGAATTTATATTGTAACTAAAATAAGTATCCGAATTAGCATCGGTAAATTGAATATAAGGAATGCCTTGATTAATGCTGAGACCGGTACTTTTTACAGAATCAGCACCATCAGCTATACCTGGGGTCAATCTAAGTGTAGTAATTTGTCCTTCTTTGAGCACTCCAGACTTATTAGTATAACGTGTAACTAAAGTTAAATCGGGCATTATATATATATAAATTATAAAATATTTCATCTAAATTTTAAAATATTTTATATAAATTAAAAAAATTTTAATCATAAGGTAATTGTTACATTATTTACGCCAGTAATATATATCCAATAGCCGTTATTAGCTATTAACGCGCTAGTTGTTATAATAGAACTAAAAGAATTGTTTGTATATTGAAATATTGATGTAATACTACTATTATATGTTAAAGCTAAAGTATTCACATATTTTGTAAGACTTTTTTAAAAGTGTATTTTTAAAAGTGTATTTTTAAAAGTGTATAATATGTTTTTGCCACACCTACTACGTTTGCACTTTTTCTAAAAAGTGCATAATATGTTTTTGCCACATCTACTACGTTTGCACTTTTTTTACACCTTTTATCATTTAAAACGCCCAAGTTTTCAGCAAACCACATAATCATTTGCTTTTGGGATTATATTCCTTGGGATGGTATTAGAAAAGGTTGAAGGATTACTCCTTCGGTAAAATCAATAGTAAGGAATTTCACCTTACGATGGTCCAACTTTTTCCACCCTAAAGTGGTGAAGGACGAAATGAGTAACAATTGTAATTTGTTTTGTTTGTCTTCGGGACTCACAAATTACTGCTAAACCACCGTTGTCGGTAGGAAACAACCCCATTTATTATCATTGTTGTCTATTTAGTATAATGTAAAACTCTTTAAATACTTTTGTTTCTCATATACCAAATAAATAGGGCTTTTTAAATGAGAAAAGGTGTAAAAAAGTGTAGCAAAAAATATACTTTTGAATATTAATCAGCGCAGCAAGAATCAGAGCAGCAAGTATCAGCGCAGCAAGTATCAGCGCAGCAAGTATCAGCGCAGCAAGTATCAGCGCAGCAAGTATCAGCATCAATTATTTGAAAGAATAAATAAATTAAATTTCAACATATTCCAACCACTCTCTTATTGTTTCATCAGCATATCCTCTCTCTTTTAATGCTACACTTACTTCCTCCTTCAACATTTCAATCGTTTTCATTCCTCTTTTATTCATAATAACGCTTAAAATATTACTTATTTCTTCATTTTCAGATATCTGTATACATACTTTATCAGAATAACCACTTAAACAATTAACCAACCGAGATAGTCTACCTGTAAAACATTTACATTCGCTATCAAGCATTTCTTCATTTAGTCTTTTTTGTATTTCTACTTGTACATCTGGTGATAATTTATCCATTTCTATCACCACAGCTATAAAGAGTTCTTTAAATGTAATATTTAACATTGTATGAATATCCGAATTATCTATATATTCAGTTATGATTTCTTTGGTTTTTTTATTTAATACACACCAATCTAAATAAGTTAATGGATAATCTGTTTTATAAGCATTCATTAAATTATTAATGCTATCTCTTATGGATTGCTGAATAGATGAACTATGAACATTTTGATTATCAGTATAAATAGTAGAACCATTTGGTTTATTTTCTATGCGTTGTATTAGTCTCTGAATAATGGGATTTAATAAATTTTCTATTGGATTATCACATACAAATAATTTTGTCAGTTGTGTAAGTTGTCCTATTTCAACTGGCAATTGGGTTAATTTATTACTAGATAATGTTAATATATTTAATTGTGTAAGTTGTCCTATCTCTCCTGGCAAATGAATTAATGTATTATTATGTAAATATAATCTAGTTAATTGTGTGAGTTGTCCTATCTCTACTGGTAGCTTGGTTATGTTATTACGAGATAAATCTAATCTAGTTAATTGTGTGAGTTGTCCTATCTCTACTAGTAGGTTGGTTATGTTATTACGACATAAAACTAATATAGTTAATTGTATGAGTTGTCCAATCTCTACTGGCAATTGGCTTAAGTTATTATTAGATAAATTTAAAAGTTGTATATCTTTATTTACCATATTTCCATTGATTGACATCATTTTATTTTGTTTATTAGTGTAAAATTACATCTAATATAGATCAATTTTTATTATAATGATATTAGTTTTAATTCGAACTATTAGAAAAAATAAAATAAAAAAAGAAATAAGTGTTTAGATATATATTATAGTATAATATATACTATTATATATATGAGCTACGATCATTTAGAACCCCTACTTATTACTAGCGAGCAACGTTATGTCATGTTTCCAATTTATAATAAGCCCATATGGGACATGTATAAAAAACAGGTTGAGTGTTTTTGGCGGGCTGAAGAAGTCGACTTATCCAAAGATCTGGCTAGCTGGGCTAGCTTAAATAGCGATGAGAAACATTTCATTAAGATGATTTTAGCCTTTTTTGCCGCTTCCGATGGGATCGTATTAGAGAATCTCGGTATGCGCTTCATGACGGAGGTGCAATTAAGTGAAGCCCGGGCATTCTATGGCTTTCAAATCGCCATGGAAAATATCCATTCAGAAATGTATTCTTTATTAATTGACACGTACATACGCGATGAATCGGAAAAAATGCAATTATTTGGCGCCCTGGAAAATTTCCCCTGTATTAAGAAGAAAGCCGATTGGGCAATTAAATGGATTAATTCTGAAAATGCTTCGTTTGCCTTGCGCCTAGTCGCCTTTGCCTGCGTCGAAGGTATTTTTTTCTCTGGGGCATTTTGTTCGATCTATTGGCTGAAGAAGCGGGGGAAAATGCCGGGATTAACCTTTAGCAATGAACTTATTTCCCGAGATGAAGCTCTACATACGGAGTTCGCGATCTTACTCTATCGGCAGTTGCTGTATCCTTTAGGGGAAGAGGTTATACATGGTATTGTGAGAGAAGCGGTCCAAATTGAACAGGAATTTATTTGTGAGGCGCTGCCATGTCGCCTAATTTCTATGAATGCCAAGCTGATGTCTCAGTATATTGAATTTATCGCGGACCGTCTAATTATCCAATTAGGTTATGCACCTATTTATAAGGTTAATAATCCTTTTGATTTTATGGAGTTGATATCGATGGAAGGGAAGACAAATTTCTTTGAGAAACGGGTAGGGGAATATGCTTTGGCGACAAAAACGAAGGATGATAGCGTGTTTGATATGGATGGGCACTTTTGAGAAAAGTGCTGCAAAACCCAACCCTCGGAGAGTTAAAATTTTACACCACATTAAAATATTCGAGGGTGCGGTTTTGGTTCAACCTTTTCCAAAAGGTTGGCTTTTCCAAAAGTGCGTTGGAGAAAAAGATATAAAAACTTAATATATACTATTAGTAAATATAATGTCTATTAATAGTATTGCTGATATCAAACATATCGTATATATTAATTTAGACTCAAGGACTGATCGAAAAGCGCATATTGAGCAGCAACTAAAAATCATTGGTTTTAATAATTTTGCCCGATTCAAAGCGATTAAAACCGCGAATGGAGCCATCGGTTGTACCATGAGTCATTTAAAATGTTTAGAAATTGCCAGAGAGAAAGGCTTGTCTCATTTATTAATATGCGAAGATGATACTCTTTTTACTAAACCGACTGTCTTCAAAAAACAATTTAATTCATTTTTACTTAAACATAAAAAGGGTTCATGGGATGTGGTTTTACTTGCGGGAAATAATGTAGAACCCTATAGACATATAGATGAAACATGCATTAAAGTAGGTCATTGTCAAACGACGACTGCTTATTTAGTTAATGGCTCATATTTTACAAAATTAATTGACAATATTAGAGAAGGACTATATAAATTAATGAGTGATCAAAAACACCGCAATTTGTATGCGATAGATAAATACTGGTTGTCTTTACAGAAGAGAGATAATTGGTATTTAATTGTGCCTTTAACGGTAGTACAGAAAGCTGGCTATAGTGATATTGAAGCGAAAAATGTAAATTATAATAATTTAATGACGAGTATTGATAAAGTAAATGGATTTTCAACTGATAATACTAAATTTGCAATGAGAAATGTAATGTATAAATAAAATAATACTATAAATAAAATAATACTAATTAACTCTATTATAAATTAAACTTCGTTTGATTTTCAACCCATCCACCATCATCATTAAATCTTGTAGATTGATAGAATGAAGGATATTTATTTGCTAATACTTTAAAATGAGGTTGTACTCGCGAGATGATAATATCATTATATGTTCTCATATTCTCTTGTAGACGCTGTATTACGGCGCTTTTGTATCTTCTAGAAATATAAAGAATTGCATGCGTTGATAACATATTATGTACCTTTATTTGATTAGAAGAATATGGGAAGACTATAGAATTACCTCTATGTATATTTTCTTTTGGATGTCCGCCTGATTTACTAATACCAAAATATATTGCATCAGCATCTTGTATATAATCAAAGGTGTCGATCCCTGTAAATTCTACGTCATCTTCTAGTAATAAAAAGGGTTCATTTATATATTTTTTTAAAATTTCTATTGTGGCGACTGTTAAACAATAAGGATAATTTATTGAGGAGGATTTGAAATGAATTATATCTTTGAAACCGATATTTTTTAGTAAACTATCCATATGTTGTTTTCGTTTTTTATATTTTTCATTGTGATCGGGACAAATATAAATTACTTTTAAATCTTGAATCTTCATATATATATACTTTTGGAAAAAGTATGGCAAAAAAAATACTTTTAGAAAATACTTTTAGAAAAAGTATGGCAAAATTATACTTTTAGAAAAAGTATGACAAAATTATACTTTTAGAAAAAGTACAAGTGTAACAGATATGGCAAAATATACTTTTGGAAAATACTTTTGGAAAAAGTACAAGTGTAACAGATAACAAGTGTAACAGATAACAAGTGTAACAGATAACAAGTGAAACAGATACAAGTGTAACAGATATGGCAAAATGCAAGTGAAACAGATAACAAGTTTAGTATAACATCTTAAATATACTACCATACCCATCACATAATTTATAAAACTTATGAGGGTAGGCTTTAAATATATGTGTTAAAATGACCTGATCTGTCCAAATATTCATTTTACTTATATTTACTTCGTTTATATTTACTTCGTTTATACTATTGAATATCTTATCTAGGTATAATTTATACATATCTGTAAATACTGTTATGATATCCTTATGTAAAATATATGTACCGGAAATATGATGATAATAATTAGCAGTTGATACCTCTTTCGGATTCCATTCAGTGGATGCCGAATAAATAAATTTATCCTTAGGCAGGCGATTTAACTTCTCAATATTCGGGAAAGGTTCTTGAGGAGGCATTATTGTTCGATAGGTGCAAATACCGGCGTCGACCCAGCAAAAAAACTCGCTATTGAATGGATTGATATTTTTTGCTTTTTCCATTAGAATCAATTTTTCATTCCAGATTAAATTCAATTCTTTAGAGGGGCAATGAGTCAAATGTACTGCCATTTTATCTTTGTATTGGTAGGTATAGAAGTCCTCTAAATTGCATTCAATGTAATACGTCGGTAAGTTTTTTCTAAAAAGTTTGATTAAAGCTATCCCTTCTTTATTGCTAAAAAAGACATAGGGACAATTAATAGCTAAAGATGTCTTAAACCATTCTAAGAATTTGTTGCCGTGTTTGTTTGTAACTTGCCAAAATCCTGAAACACAAGTAAAAGGAGTAGTCATTATAATGCACTTTTAAAAACAACCTTTAAAAAAGGTTGAGCCAAATAACGCGCAACCAACCTTTTAGGAAAAGGTTGAACCAAAACACAATCTTTTATGCGAAGTAAACCTAAAGGTTGAGCCAAAACTAACCTTTTATGCGAAGTAAACCTAAAGGTTGAACCAAAACTAACCGCTAAATAGCTCTTAAATTACACTAATATTCACGTCCAATTTGATTAGGTTTTGGTTCAACCTTTTTTAAAGGTTGTTTGGTTCAACCTTTTTTAAAGATTTTGCTGCACTTTTTCTAAAAGTGCGGGAGAAAATTAATCTTCCCCTTCACTCCTTCCACATTAATCTTTGCCATATATTTTCTTGGATTAAGGATGACATTTCTCAATAATGTCATATCATTTATAAGATCTCCCGAAAGTAATATAACATTCGCCGGGAAATAGTCCAATATCTTCTTACAACCCCAGTAAATTGGTGTCGCGCCGCATAATAACGGATTTATTATTTTCTCCGAAAAATAAGCATTTGTCTGGAAATTTTCAATACATATGTGAAAAGAATAATTTTCATAGGGTTCTAATTCTTTGAAAATACCTTTTATTCTAGAATCATTATTCCTATTATACATACGAGAGCCAGTGCCATATATATCAATAGGCAGCCTATTGCTCAAAATACTCTGAATTAAGGTATGTCGATATTTATGCCCAGGCGCAAATTGTTTATCACTCACCATAATTGATATGAGTTTGTTTTTTACGGGCAGGTATTGCAAAGGCGTAATGTGCCACATATAGGAATAGTGTTCAATAAATACCCCCGGTAATATTTTACTTTGGTCTGACCAAAACAAGGTGTCACCAATATAATATTTCCCAATGTATTTTTCAGCATAAGTAATAAATTCTTTTGTTAATTTCAAATAAGCAGGAGGTTCGAATGCTAAACCCAGGACATTCTCTTTCGGTATATTTCTTAAGACAGGCATTGCGACGTTCAAGATGACAGCATGCGTATAATCTTCACCTGTAGTGATATATAATTCTTTATTAATACCATAATTTGGCATTTTATTCACTTCACATAAAAGTTCATATTTAGCTTTACATTCATCGGAAGAACAGAAACTGGAAAAGAATTTAATACGCATATATCAACCAACCTTTAAAAAAGGTTGAGCCAAAACGCAACCAAATTGAGGTGTACGTACGTAATATAAGTTTTGGCTCAACCTTTTCCTAAAAGGTTGGTTGTAAGAAATGGCATCCCCTGCATTTTTTTAATTAAATTCGCATAAATTGGCTGTAAAGCCATTATCTCTCTAGTTAGAGGCTTTGTTCTTGTTTTTTCTACCGGATAAAGATCCTTGTTACAACGAATATTTAATACTCTATTTAGCTGTTCTATATTATTAAATAAATCTTCATATTTCACACAATATATTTTATAATTTCGTTTTATATTACTATTTGTATAGTTATCAAAGAAATGTTCAATGCCATACAAGTCTTGTTGGGATTCAATAACCTGTTCTAATGTTATCGATGGATTTGTTTGAATATGTGCTAAATGTTCCTTTTGCATAAAGCGCGATTGAATGGCTTTTATTGGATCCCGATAAATATAAATAACATAGTAATTACCGAGGTCTTCTTTAGCAATAGGAATCGTGCTAAACCATTCATCGTATAAGCCTATGTGTGTTAAAACTGTGGGAGGAAACCGTGAATGGACATGCTTGACCGTGCCGAAATGTCCCAAATATTCGCATAACATCTTCGAGCCGCAGCCGCCATAACTGCAGACATAAAAGACCTTGTGCTTGTTTGTATCTTTTCTTATAGTATTGATCATTGTATGCCGCATTTTATCTAATAGTCTGCTGGTCATTGTATACAACCAACCTTTAAAAAAGGTTGAGCCAAAATACAACCTTTAAAAAAGGTTGAGCCAAAATACAACCTTTAAAAAAGGTTGAGCCAAAATACAACCTTTAAAAAAGGTTGAGCCAAAATACAACCTTTAAAAAAGGTTCAAGCGAAGCAGACTGAGCCAAAATACAACCTTTATCATCGGAGCAAGTAAAAAAGGTTCAAGCGAAGCAGACTGAGCCAAAATACAACCAACCTTTTATGAGAAGTAAACCTAAAGGTTCAAGTGAAGCAGATTGACCAAAAACAACTTCTAAATAACGCCAAAATTAGACTAATATTTACTTTCAATTCGGTTTAATTTTGGTTTGGTTTTGGTTCAACCTTTTTTCAAAAGGTTGTTTTCTAAAAGGTTGTCCAAGAGGTTGGACACATATCCTTAATACTATTGTCCTTTAATTTCGGTCCAAACCATTTACCCGGATAGCAGACTATTTTTCCAGGATTTGTATTAAAATAAGCGCCCCACCAACTATAAGAGCTATTGGCTATAATATTATGTTGACAGGCGCTCATCAACAATAATTGTTCCCAATCACTTATATTAAAATCAATGATTTTAAACGCAATTCCACTAAAGGTTTTTTTAAATTCTTCAATCATAGGTAAAATATCGCTGACATCATTTTTTTCACAAAATATTAAGGCGTGACATATAGAAGAAGATTCTGTATTGGATGATAAAATATGTTTCAATGCATGATTATAATATTCATATGGCAATAGTGGATGACAATCTTGTAAGGTTTTATAATCGCCCCTTCTAAAATGTATACTAATGCAATGATCATATTCATATATATCTTTATACTTATTTTTTACTGATGACTTTTGCTCTTCTAATCTAATCAACTTTATAATACTCTTAGCATGATTTTCAAAATATTTATAGCTTTGAAAATATCCAAATAATAGTATATTTTCTGCCTGTATATTGGGCAATGCATTATAGGAAAAATTCTTTTCACTTACTTTAGTAAAATCATTGTTGTTTATGATACTGGTAAATTTATTTATACTTACTGTATTATTATAATTAATGTATTTAGTAAACTTACTTAAAGGGGATAGAAAACTGTGCCAATAGGTTGAACGGTTGGTATCTAATTTTACCTGATTTGTAAAGGCGAATGGTTTTTTATAGGTTAATGAATAAGCAATGGTAGTGAAAATTTGAAATAGCTGATTTCCTAAACCGCCCTGTAAATAACATGTAAGCATTTATATTTATATATACTTATTGCATTTATATATAAATATATTATATATATATAAGTATGCCATCATGGACTACAACTAGTGATGCTTGTAGTAATATAATTAATAGCGGGACGGGGGCACAAGGTCCTAATGGTCCTACAGGTGCAATAGGTCCTACCGGACAACAAGGTATGACAGGTGCAATAGGTCCTACCGGACAACAAGGTATGACAGGTGCAATAGGTCCTACCGGACAACAAGGTACGACAGGTCCTACAGGTCCTACAGGACAACAAGGTATGACAGGTGCAATAGGTCCTACGGGTGAAAGAGGTGAAACTGGTGAAAGAGGTCGAACTGGTGATACTGGTCCTACCGGACAACAAGGTACGACAGGTCCTACAGGACAACAAGGTATGACAGGTGCAATAGGTCCTACGGGTGAAAGAGGTGAAACTGGTGAAAGAGGTCGAACTGGTGATACTGGTCCTACCGGACAACAAGGTATGACAGGTGCAACAGGTCCTACGGGTGAAAGAGGTGAAACTGGTGAAAGAGGTCGAACTGGTGATACTGGTCCTACCGGAGAAAGAGGTGATACAGGTGCTTTTGGACCAACAGGTGCTTTGGGACAAACAGGTGATTTGGGACCAACAGGTGCAGAAGGTAATACAGGTCCTACGGGTCCTATTTCAATCGGGTCAAATGTATACGCAGTATATTCCTCTTCGAAGTCACAACTCGTTGGAATAACAGGAGTAGCAAATACAGCTACAATAGTAACATATGATACTGAAGACTTACTTCCTGTTGATATTTCACACGAAACACCAGATATTAATGGTGATTGGTCGCAGATTATTGTGAATACATCTGGGGTATATGAAGTATCTATTTCTCCAGAATTAGATTTGAGTGGGTTAACTAATTCAGATGTATCTTTCTGGGTATTAGTAGATGGTTTAATTGTTGATAGGACAAATAGTGTTCTTCATATACAAAATGCCGTAGATTTTATTTTCCCATATATTTCTTTTATTTTAACCTTAAATACAGGTCAATATGTACAATTTGTTTTTAGTGCAACTAAATCTACGTCTCGATTATTAGCAATCGGTACACAAACTAATCCAACACGCCCAGCTACTCCATCTGTTATTGTAAATATTAAAAAAATTGCGGTTGATATAGGAAAATCTGGTCCAACAGGTGCTGTAGGCACGACTGGCTCCGAAGGTATGACAGGCGCGGTAGGTAGTACAGGTGCCAATGGCTTAACAGGTCCGACGGGTCCCGATGGTTTAACCGGTGCCACTGGCTTAATGGGTTCCAATGGCTTAACAGGTGCCACTGGCATACAAGGTATGACAGGTCCGACGGGTCCTGGATTATTACCTGCAAATCCATTAACCTCCATACAATTTAATAATAGCGGTGTTTTAGGCGGAGATACTGGGCTTACCTATAGTGTAGTAAATGGCGGCGAATTAACTGCTAATCGAATATTATTTAATGATAAAGCAGTGTCAATTGGAACTAATTCAGGCTTAACTGGTCAACAAATTAATTCAATTGCTATTGGAGAAAATGCCGGTCAATATAGGCAAAGCCAATATGCCATTGCTATAGGTAATAATGCTGGTACTACTGGACTAGGATCTACAGGACAAGGTCAATATGCCGTTGCTATAGGGAATAATGCGGGTAATTCCAATCAAAAAAACTATGCCGTAGCTGTGGGAAATATTGCTGGTGCGATTAATCAAGGACAATATGCTGTAGCTATAGGTCATAGAGCAGGCAGTAGTGGTCCTAGCGGACAAGGCGATTATGCGGTTGGGATGGGTGTATATGCCGGTCAATATAATCAAGGACAAAACGCTGTAGCTGTAGGACTATATGCTGGACAAGTTACACAAGGGCAAAATGCGGTTGCTATCGGTCCAGGAGCAGGTTGTAGTGGTCTTAGCGGACAAGGGCAATATGCTGTAGCTTTGGGAAGTAATGCTGGTTCGAGTAATCAAGGGAAATATGCGGTTGCTATTGGTGCAAATGCGGGTGCATTAAATCAAGCAGAAAATACAATTATACTTAATTCTACAATTAATGAGTTGAATGGTATATCTGGTCAAACTGGATCTTTTTATGTAGCACCAATTAGAGGCGCTACAGGTCCATCTACATTATATTATAATTCAAGTACAAATGAAATTACTTATGGAATTTCATTGGCTGGTATAACGGGACCCACCGGCGCCATTTTTTATTACGACGGAACCCAAGT
>Ga0209296_1002978_pt1 | contig 11740 bp, 14 predicted proteins | sample S_130206_EF_Meta_FD_187319 | JGI IMG/M metagenome (GOLD analysis project Ga0209296, IMG submission 187319) | Freshwater microbial communities from Lake Simoncouche, Canada to study carbon cycling - S_130206_EF_MetaG (SPAdes) (version 2) | ecosystem: Environmental > Aquatic > Freshwater > Lake ...
TGACTGTGTCACCCTTGGCGCCCTGCAGCGCGTGTTCGAGCAGCGGCTCGTTGAAATCATACTCCGCTCCTTCGCGTCGCTCCATCGAGCAGGCGATGAGTTCTTCCGGTTGGAGGCCGAGTTCTTCACGCAGTGACGCGGCAAGGGCGTTACGGCAGACCGTGACTTCGCGAATCGGCGAGCCGTGGTCGCAGAGTAGCACCGTACCGCTGCCTTTGGTCCAGCCGGTCGACTTGAGGTTGTCGACGAGCATGCTCTGCAGCTCTGGTCCGAAGAGCGGTTCGCGAATGCTGAGCTTCATCGTGCCTGGTTGAGCGTCGGTGAAGACTTTGGGAAGGTATTCCGTGATCGCGCGGCTGGGGCCGATGAAGAGCGGGATGACCACGAGTTCGTCGATGCCGTCAGCCTTGGCCTGCTGGACGGCTTGTTCGAAGATGACCGCCGGCTGACCACCGAGCAGGGCAGGGTCGATCTTGGTCGAGTGCATGGTCGAGACCGGCCGGACTTCCTGACCGATCAGCTTGCTGACTTCTTGGGCCAGTCCGCGCAGGGCTAAAGTCGCGGCTGGCTCGTAGGAACCGTTGTCGACGAGGAGGATACGGGGGCCGGCCATGGGGGGTAAGTGAGGGATAATCTTCATATTGGCAATGCAGGGTTGGCTGATTGTGGGTTGCCTCATTCCGAGGGCGGAGTTTCCTTGAGGGATGCCCCGCCGTTTCCTCGCCGCCGTCGCTCTCTGCCTGAGCGCGCTCTCCCTTTCCGCCGCCGATGTCTGGCTGACCGACCTCGATGAAGGCATCAAGGTCGCCAAAGCCGAGAAGAAGGCGATCCTCGTCGACTTCACCGGCAGCGACTGGTGTGGCTGGTGCATCCGCCTGAAGAAGGAAGTCTTCGACCAGAAGGAGTTCGCCTCGGTCACGAAGGACTTCGTGCTCGTTGAACTCGACTACCCTCAGAAGAAGAAGCAGAGCGCCGAGGTGAAGGCCAAGAACAAGGCCCTCTCGGAGAAGTTCGCCATCGAAGGGTTCCCGACAATCATGCTGCTGGACTCCAATGGTGAGCCTTTCGCCCAGACCGGCTACCAGGACGGCGGCCCGGTCAAGTATCTCGCCCACCTCGCCGACCTTTCGAAAGCTAATACGGCCGAAGGAAAGTCTAAGTTCGCCCAGACCAAGAAGGACGAAGGCCTGGTGCGCGGTTACGGCGAAGAGCTCGAGAAACTCATCACGCCTCACCTCGAGAAGAAGGATCTCGCCGCCGCCGAGGCCGCGATCGCCAAGTTCATCAAGGATAAGGCTATCACCGGCGCCGCCAAGGTGACGCTTTCGGTCAACGCCCGCGTGGGCAGCGTCCAGGCCTGCAAGCCTGGCGACCATGCCGCCGTCCTCAAGGTGCTCGATGAAGTCATCGCGGATAATCCCGCTGACCTCACCGGCGAACTCAAGCAGTTCCGCGCCCAGGTCGCCGCCGCTCAGGCCGCCGACAAGGACAAGAAATAATCTCATGAAGAAACTCATCCTTGCCCTGCTGCTGCTCGCGACCGTCACGGCGCGCGCCGAACTCACCTGGCTGACCGACCTCGACGAGGCCAAGAAGGTCGCCACCAAGGAGAATAAGAAACTGCTCGTCGATTTCACCGGGAGCGATTGGTGCGGTTATTGCATCAAGCTCCACAAGGAGGTCTTCGATACCCCTGAGTTCGAGAAATTCGCCAAAGACTTCGTCCTCGTGGAGCTCGATTTCCCGAAGCGGAAGGAACAGCCTGCCGCCGAGAAGACGAAGAACCAAGCGGCCCAGAAGAAGTACAGCGTGAACGGCTTTCCGACCGTCCTGATCCTTAGCGTCGGGGGCAAGGTTCTCAACCGCGCCGAGGGTTACTCTCCGGATTCAGGACCGTCCGCCTATCTCCCGCAGCTCGGCGCCCCCGCCGTCAAGAAGGTCAAGGCGCCGACTCCTTCCAAGAAGTAAGATGCGCCCAATCCTATCCCTCCTTGCGGTTGTCGCCGCTTTCACCGCTACCGCCGCCGAGCCGGTCTGGCTGACCGACCTCGATGCCGCTAAGGCCCAGGCCGTGAAGGAGAACAAGCCCGTGCTGGTCGACTTCACTGGCAGCGACTGGTGTCCGCCTTGCAAGGCCCTTCATAAGAATGTCTTCGAGTCCGCCGAATTCGCCGCGGTTGCGTCTAAGTACGTGCTGGTCGAATTGGATTTCCCTCGCAAGACACCTCAGGCTCCGGAGCTGAAAGCTAAGAATGCGGAGCTCTCGAAGCAGTTCGGTATCTCTGGTTTTCCGACCGTGCTCCTGATCGACGCCAAGTCCGGCGACGTGTTCGGCAAGACCGTCGGCTTCGGTGGCCAGACTGCCAAGGAATACCTCGAAAAAATCGCCTCGTTCAAGAATACGGCTGAAGGCAAAGCTTCTCTCGCCAAGGAACAGGCCTCCGAATCGGCGCGTTCTTCCAAGAGCCGCGAGCTCGGCCAGAAGATCAACGCCGCCATCGAAGCCAAGGATTTCAAGGCCGCCGAGGCCGCGCTCAACGAGATCTTCGCCGACGTGACCGGCCCTCGCAAGAGCGTCCTCCATTACAACAAGGCCCGCATTCTCCTGCAGATTGATCCGGCCGCCAAAGAGGTCGCGCTCAAGTATCTCGACGAGGCCTTGCAGGCCTCGGCCGGCGATGCCGCCATGACCAAGACTTTCCAGGCTTATCGCGAGAAGATCGTCTCCGGTGCGACCGCCGCTCCTGGCTCCGCGCCGAAGGGCTCAGTGCCCAAGGCGCCGTCCGACTTGAAGAAGGGCGCGTAAGCCTTCAGCTTCGCAGCTGACTCAATGACGCCGTGAGGACTTCCTCCGGCGTCTTTCCTTTTTGGCGGAGCTCCCTGATCGACAGGCCGGCGGTGCGTTTGGCGAGTCGCTTGCCCTCGGCGTCGACGATGAGCGGTGCGTGCGCCCAGGTGGGCGGAGTCCAGCCGAGTGCCCGATAGAGTAAAATCTGACGAGCCGTCGAAAGCAGCAGGTCGGCACCGCGCACAACTTCATTAATGCCCATGGCATGGTCGTCGGCGACGACGGCGAGTTCATAGGCAGGGAAGCCGTCTTTACGCCAGACGAGGAAGTCGCCGAAATCGCGTCCGGCGACGAACGCCTGCGGTCCTTGGATCGCATCGGTGAAAGTGATCGTCTCGCCATCCGGTACGCGGAAACGCCAGTTGGTCGGGCCGGTTTCGCGGGCATCTCGGCCGGTGCCGATGGGCGGTCGCAAAGAGGGTGGGAAGATCGCCTCGGCGTCATCTTCGGCGTGCGGGGCGGTCAGGCTGCGTTCCACGTCCTTACGGGATTTGTCGCAGGGGTAGAGGACGCCGGCGGCTTGGAGCTTCTGCCAGACCTCACGGAACCAAGGGAGACGCAGCGACTGGACGTAAGAAGCATGGGGGCCACCTACGTCAGGACCTTCCGACCACTTCAGGCCGAGCCAGCGGAGATCCTCGATCGCTGCCGCGGCGAACTCCGGGCGGCAACGTCCCGCATCGAGGTCTTCGGTGCGGTAGATGAGCGTGCCACCGGCGGCCCTGGCTCCCGCGAGGGCGAACGTGCGGGCGTGGCCGACATGCAGATAGCCGGTCGGAGTTGGGGCTATCCGTCCGCGTGTCATCAGAGCGGGTTACCCGTGGCGATGAATTCCCACTTCACGCCGAACTCCGCGGCCACCGCGCAGGCGAGGGCCTTCACGCCCCAGGTCTCGGTGGCGTAGTGTCCGCAAGGGTAGAGGTTCCAGCCTTGCTCGTGGGCTTCGTTAAAATGTTCTTCGCGCAGTTCGCCGGTGATGAGCGTATCGCAGCCTTCGGCCTTGAGGTGCTCCAAGGCGCTGCGGCCGCTGCCGCTGAGGATCGCGATCTTCCTCGGGTTGGCTGAGCCGAACTCGATGCCCTTATAGGTCTGCGGGTAAGAGGCCTTGAGTCGTTGGCGCAGCGTGGTGCGCGAGATGCCCCGGCAGATGCACGCGATGGGTAGGCCTTCGTAATCGACGAACCAATCCACGACCTTGAGGCCGAGGTCTTGGGCGATGAGCGCGTTATTGCCGATGGCCGGATGGGCGTCGAGCGGTAGGTGACTGGAGTAGAGCGAAAGCCCCGTCTTCTTCAGCGCGGCTTTACGCAGGGCGCGGACTTCGCGTTCAGGCGAAACCGGCCGCCAATACATCCCGTGGTGGACGATGAGGAAATCGACCCCACGGCGGGCGGCTTCGGCGAAGACCTGGGCACCGGCGTCCACGGCTGCGCCGACCTTACGCACCGGACGCGTGCCTTTGTGCTGCAGGCCATTACGGGAGCCTTCGAAGTCGGCGATATTCTTGCCGTTGGTGAGCAGGTCGCAGTAGCGGGCGACTTGGGCGGCGGTGACTCGGGTCTTCACAGTTTTTTGAAGTTAGCCGGTGTGGCGGCGGGTTGCGCCAGCGTGGCGGGTTCAAAGGTCTGCGGCGTGAAATTTTCGCCGAACGCGGCCTCGGTGATGCGGAGCAGGTCGGCATCGCGCGTGGATTCGTCCAGCAGGCTGCACGCGGCGAGCATCCACTGCTCATCGACCTTGGAGAATTCTTCGACCTGCAGCGTCCGGGTCTTCTTGCCGTTGGCATCGAAGCAGGTCGCCTGGATGAGCACGCCGTAGACATGGTCGATGGCGTAATTCACCTTGGCGGGTTCGTGGCCGACCTGATTGAGCGCGTCGAAGGTGTGTACCGGTCGACGACGTTTTTCCGTGGTCAGGTAGGCCGTGGCGGGCCAATGCGTGAAGGGTAGCTGAAGATCGAAGGGCGAGAGTATGAGTCCGTCGGCCAGCGGGATGAGTGGAGTCTTGTCCGCGAGTTCCTGGGCGGGGGCCCCGCTTCGCGATACCCAGACGCGGCTGTCGTTGGCCGACTTGACAGTGATAAAGGCCAGAGCGGGCTTGCCTTGGGCGTCCTTGATTTCGCCGCGAAGGAGTTGGTCTGAGCCTTGCGAGGCGGCCCAGAGCGTACCTTTAATCGCGGGCAGCGACTCACCCTTGCGCGGCTTATGGACAATCTCGAAGCGCAGGCACAGGGCGTTGTTCAGGCGGGCGGCGCGGAAGCCCGCGAGGAAGGCCTGGCCTTGTTCAGGCGTCAGCTGGTCAAGTCCCGGGGCAGAAGGGATACGCGATTGCGCGAAGCAACCGAGTGCGATGAGACACGCTACCCAGCGGACAGACAGGCTGAGCAGTCGGGTTCTCACTCAGGCTTACTTGGCCGGAGCCGGCGCCGCGGGCTTCGCCGGAGTCGTCGCGGCTGGAGCCGGGGTGGACTGGGGCTTGGCAGCGGCAGAGGCAGGAGCGGCGGGAGCGGTGACTGGGGCCTTAGGGGCGGCCGGCGCAGCCGGAGCGGCGACAGGGGCGGTGGCCTTGGCATCGAGCGCCTTGGTGACCGGCTTTTCACGGGCGACGAAGCCGAGGTAGAGGCCGAAGCTGAGGATGAAGAGGACGACCGTAAGGGTCGTGGTCATCTTCGAGAGGACGTTGGCCGATTCGCCACCGAAGACGGTCTCAGCGGCGCCGCCACCGAGGGCCGAGCCCATGCCGGCGTTGGCGCTGGGGCGCTGCATCAGGATCACCAAGACCACGAGGATGCAGACGAGGAAGAGGGCCACCACGGAGGCGTAGAGAAGGAAGTCCGACATGGCCCCATCCAAGGGGTCAATTACCCATAAAACAACGCCAAAATCAGGCTTGGAGGTAGCTGCCTCCGGACACCCGGTAGGTCAGCCAGTCGCCGGAGGGCGGGGGAACGGTGCCAGTCGCGATAACCTGATGCTTTTCGCCGACTTCATTCCAGAAGGCCCGGCGGCGCGTATCATCGAGTTCGCCCAGGACATCGTCGGCTAGGATGACCGGTGGCGTGGGGGCGAGCAGGGTGTCACGCTGGAGCCGGGCGAGGCAGAGGGCCAGGACGAGGAGGCGTTGCTGGCCTTCGGAGGCATAGTCCGACGCATCCTTGCCGGCGAAGAGCATCCCGAAGTCATCGCGCTGCGGTCCGCGTAACGTCGTGCCCGTGGCGAGGTCGGCGAGGCGCGTCTTCGCCCAGATCTCGACGAGTTGGTCGGCGGCGACATCCGGTTGGTAAACCAAGTCGGCTCCTTGATCCGGAAAGCCGGCACGACCGCAGGCGTCGCGTAAGGTCGCGGCGAGTTCGGGCAGGATACGGGCGCGGGTCGATGCGATCAGCTGGGCCGGCGCAAGCATCGCTTTCTCGAAGGCACGCAGTTCCTCGTCGGAACGGACGCTCGCTTTCAGTAAAGCGTTACGTCCTTCGAGCGCGCGGCCGTAGTCGCGGACCGCGGTGAGGTACGCGGCGTCGGTCCCGCCGATCGCGGCGTCGAGCCAGCGGCGGCGATTGGACGGTGAACCGCGGACGAGGCGAAGGTCGTCGGAACAGAAGACGATGGTCGGGAATTGCCCGAGGTGCTGCGCGACGGAGGCGACTGGCGTGCCGTTCAGCAGGGCCTTGCGCGAGCCTTTGGCCAGGCGGATCTCGACCTCGGCATTTTCCTCCGGGGAAAGTCGGACGTCGAGTCGCAGGCGGGCTTCGACGCAACCCGAACGGACGAGTGGAGCGATGTCGGTCGTGCGAAACGAACGGAAGGAAGACACCAGTGCGGCGGCCTCGAGGATGTTCGTCTTCCCTTGGCCGTTATCGCCGAGCAGGAAGACACGAGGCGCGTCCGTGGAGACGTCCGCGAAGGTGAGGTTGCGGAAATCGGCCGCCCGGATCCGCGTCAGGCGCATGGCTTACTCCGGGAGGAGGATCACTGTGCCGATTTTCGGCAGGCTATTGACCGACGTCATCTTATCGCGATTGGCGTTGTAGATGGCCGAGATGCGGGTCGGATTGGCCTCGCCGTAGGTCTTGCGGGCGATGCTGGAGAGGGTGTCTCCTTTCGCGACCGTGTACTGGCGGAAACGTGCGGCCTTGCCGTCTTCGGTCACCTTAGGGCTGTCGGGGGTCTTCTCGCTCGTGGTCTTGGCCGGGAGCACGAGGCCTTTCTGAGTTCGGTTATAATCCGCCAGCTCGCGTTTCAGTTTCTCGTTTTCGTTCTGCAGGCTACGGAGCTTGGCGTTGAGGTCGGAGCCGCCGAGGGCGTCGGGCTCCATCGGGCGACCAGGAAGCTGCTGCATGAACTGCTTCTCGGCGGTCTTGATCAGCTGGCGGACGAGGTTGGATTGCTCGGAGGTCGGCTTGATCCGGATGTACTGGTTGAAGTGATAGATGGCCGGAAGCGGGTCCTGCAGTTCGAGGTACATGCGTCCGGCTTCGAGGTTGGATTCGGCGGCGCCTTTGCGTTTATCGATTACCTTGAGGTAGCATTCGAGGGCTTTGCGGACTTCGCCGGTCTTATAGAAGTTCTGCCCCTGGCGAAAATCTTCGTCTTCGACGTCGAGCGTGCGGGAGTCGGCGCGGTTACCATCGTCGCAACCGGCGAGGAGCAGGACCATGAAGACGAAGGCAGCGCGAACCATGGCCGGACAATCTCTCTCCGACTCGGTTCCTTCAATCCAAAATCATTCGCCGATTGCCTGGCGCAGGGCCGAGGTGAGGTCTGGCTTGGCAAAGCGGAAGCCACCGCCAAGCGCGATGGCGGGGCTGGCCGCCAAGTCGCTGAGGATGGTCTCGCGGCCCATCTGTCCGAAGAGCAGGGAGAGGGCCCAGGCGGGCATCGGCAGGAAGCTGGGTCGATGGAGGACGGAGCCGAGGGTGCGGGCGAATTCCGCTTGGGTGACTGGCTGGGGCGCCACAGCGTTGAGCGGCCCGCGGATCGCAGGGTCTTCCATCGCCCAGAGGATGAGTTCGACCAGGTCGGGAAGGCCGATCCAGCTCATGCGCTGGCCTCCGCCACCGATCGGGCCGCCGAGGCCGAGTCGGAAGGCGGGTAGCATCTTTTTCAATCCTCCGCCGGTAGCGGAAAGGACGAGCGAAGTACGCAGCAAGACCGTACGGATGCCTCCCTCGCTGGCCGCTAGGGTCGCGTTTTCCCACGCTTCGGTCACGGAAGGCAGGAAGCCCACGGCCGAGGTCGCGGAGGACTCTTCAAGGGTCTCGGTCCGATGCAGCCCGTAGCGGTTGATCCCGGACATGGAGATGAACACTTCCGGTTTTTGTTTCAAACCGGCCAGCGCATCGGAGAGTAAGCGGGTGCCGTCACGCCGGCTGGCCATGATTCGTTCCTTGGCGGCCACGGTCCAGCGTTGGGCGATCGATTCGCCGGCGAGGTGGATGACGGCGTAAGCACCCTCTAGGGCTTCGCGGTCAATCTGTCCGGTCAGGTGATTGAAGCCGACGGGGCCATCATGGCGGGAGCGGAAAGGGATGACTTCGTGGCCAAGCTCGGTGAGTCGTCGGGATAACGCCGAACCGATGAGGCCCGTGGCCCCGGTCAGGATGATGCGTCGTCGGGCGGTCATCCTAGATAGGTTGGAAGGAATGCTTCCGACTTCAAGCCGCCGGCTTGTTCACGACGAGGATCCAGGGCTTCCCTGGCGTCGGGTAATATCCGATCTTCTCGACGTGGAGGCCGGCCGTTGCCTGTTGTTCGGCGAACTTGAGCACGATATCGGATTCTTCCGTGCCGCCAGGGTGTCCGGTGTAGGCGACGCAGATGAGACGACCGCCGGGGCGCAGATTATCGTAGGCGTCGCGGAGCGCTCGGTCGGTCGAGACCGGCTGCGTGATGATGGAAGCATCGCCGCCCGGCAGGTAGCCGAGGTTGAAGATGGCCACGCCGATCTTGCCGCGCTGAGCAGGGGTCAGGACGTCGGCGAGTTCCGCGTGGCTGCGCAGATGCAACGAGACGCGGCCAAGCAGGCCGGCGACCTCGAGGAGATTGCGGCTGGAGGCGATGGCTTCCGGCTGGATATCGAAGGCGTGTACGTGCCCCGTGGGGCCAACGGCTTGGGCGAGACAGGCGGTGTCGCGGCCCTTGCCGGCGGTGCCATCGACCGCGATATCACCGGGATGGAGAATCTCGGTGGCGAGCTTCTGTGCGCGCTCGGTGACGCGAATCGGATTTACGGGAGCCAAGGGAATTTTCGGAAATTGGGAGGACGCTTCTCGTTCCAAGCGGCGCGACCTTCGTCGCCCTCTTCCGAAAGATAATAAAGCAGGGTGGCGTTGCCGGAAAGTTCTTGGATGCCGGCCTGGCCGTCGAGCTCGGCGTTGAAGGCCGATTTCAAACAGCGGATGGCGAGGGGGCTCTTCTTGAGGATCTCCTGCGCCCACTTCACGCCTTCGGCGTCGAGCTGTTCATAGGGGACGACGGTATTGACTAGGCCCATCTCAAGGGCCTGCTTGGCGTCGTACTGGCGGCAGAGATACCAGATCTCGCGGGCCTTCTTCTGGCCGACGATGCGGGCGAGGTAGGAAGCGCCGAAGCCGCCGTCGAAGCTACCGACCGTCGGGCCGGTCTGGCCGAAGACCGCGTTGTCGGCGGCGATGGTGAGGTCGCAGATGACGTGGAGCACGTGGCCGCCGCCGATGGCGAAGCCGGCGACGAGGGCGATGACGACCTTGGGCATCGAGCGGATGAGGCGCTGGAGATCGAGGACGTTGAGGCGGGGGACGCCGTCCTTGCCCATGTAGCCGCCTTTCTTGTCGCCGCGGATTTTCTGATCGCCGCCAGCGCAGAAGGCGAACTTACCGTCGGCCTGCGGGTTGGCGCCACGCAGCAGCACCACGCCGATCGAGGCGTCGTCGCGCGCATCGGAAAAAGCCTTCAGCATCTCGGCGATTGTATCCGGGGTGAAGGCGTTGCGGCGGGAGGGGCGGTTGATCGTCACGCGGGCGATACCATCGGCCTTCTCGTACACGATGTCGGTGAACGCTCCCTGCTTTTGCCAACTGATCTCGGACTGCATGGGGTTAACTTGGCGGGCGGGGCCATTTTTTCCAACGAATAAGCGACGTGACGCTTGAAAATCGGCGAAGGCCCCCACACTTTAGCGGCCTATGGCCCGACTGACTCCCGCACAGATTTCCAAGGTTTCCGCCTGGGTGGCTGAGGGAGCCACGCTTTCGCAGATTCAGGAGCGCCTTTCCTCCGAGCTTGAAGTCTCGATGACCTACATGGACGTCCGCTTTCTTGTGGATGACCTGAACCTCGCTCTGGTCGAGAAGGAGGAGCCTAAGCTGCCGGAAGAGGCTGCCGTTGACGCTGCTCCCGTTGCTGCGGGTGAAGTTCCGGTCGCACCGACCGCTCAGGGTGCCGGCGTCGTGACCGTTGAGGTTGATACGATCGCCCAGCCGCATGCCATGGTCAGTGGGCACGTCACTTTCTCTGACGGTGAGAAGGCTGATTGGTATATCGATCATCAGGGTCGACCAGGCATGGCCGCACGGTCGCCGGGTTACCGTCCGACGCCGCAGGACATCACCGACTTCCAGACGAAGTTGGACGCCGCGCTTCGTCAGGCCGGATACTGAGCGCTCAGCGCGTCTTTAGAATCGCTTCCGCTAGGACGAAGTCTGCCGGACGGGTCAGCTTAAGGTTCACCGCAGGGTTCTCGACCAAGGACACGTCCTGCCCAACGAATTCCACGGCGGAGCTATCGTCGGTGACCTTGCGCTGCATTTCGGCGACCTTGCGGTAAGCCTTGAGCACGATGGCGGTGCGGAAGACCTGCGGGGTTTCCGCGGTCCAGACCAAGCCGCGATCGGGGGAGGTCTCGACGGAAGCGGAGCCGACCTTGGCGATCTTCACCGTGTCGGCGGCGCGTCCGGCGAGGATGGCGGCGCCGGTCTCCTTGGCCTTGTCGCGGACCTTGCGGATGGCTTCGGGCGAGACGAGCGGGCGGGCGCCGTCGTGGATATGGACCAGCCCTGCATGGCCTTCGCACGTATTGAGCGCGGCGAGGACGGAATCTTGGCGGGATTCGCCGCCAGGCACGAACTCCACCGCTGGGGCGGTGGGTAGATGGCCGGCGAGCTGTGCCTTCAGTTTGACGAGCTGGGCTTCGTCGCGATAAGTGATGACCACGCGGCCGATGAGGCCGGTGCTCAGGAACGACTGGAGCGAGTGGACGAAGACCGGTTTGCCGGCGAGGAGCGCGGTAATCTTGTCGTCGACGACCGCTTGCATGCGCCGCGCGGAACCCGCGGCGAGAAGAACGAGGATGTCGTCGGCGGCGCTCATGCGATCTCGCTGATGTCGCGGCGGATGCGGAGCGTTTCGGCGGCGGGATCCTTGGCTTTGAGAATCGGGCGGCCGACCACGATGAAGCTGGCGCCCGCGGCGGCGGCCTGGGCCGGGGTCATCACGCGATTCTGGTCGTCCCCGGCGGCATCGGGATAACGGATGCCCGGAGTCACGAGCACTGGGCCGGTGCCGAGGTCCTTGCGGAGGATCGGCAGTTCGAGCGGCGAGCAGACGAGACCGCCGATACCGGAGCCGATGGCCATGCGGCCCAACAGGCGGACTTGTTCTTCAGGCGTGCGGGCGACGCCGGTGGCGGAAAGTTGAACTTGATCCATCGACGTCAGCACCGTCACGCCGAGTACCGTGCAGTCGGGTAGGGTGGCTTTGGCAGCTTCAGCGGCGCGGGCGATCATCTCGGGGCCACCGCACGCATGAATGGTGAGCAGGGAGCAGGGGCGACCTTTGAGGCTTTTGATCGCCGATGAAACCGTGTTCGGGATATCGTGGAACTTCAGGTCGAGGAAGACCTTGAAGCCGAGCGCGTGGA
>Ga0209296_1002980_pt1 | contig 11736 bp, 18 predicted proteins | sample S_130206_EF_Meta_FD_187319 | JGI IMG/M metagenome (GOLD analysis project Ga0209296, IMG submission 187319) | Freshwater microbial communities from Lake Simoncouche, Canada to study carbon cycling - S_130206_EF_MetaG (SPAdes) (version 2) | ecosystem: Environmental > Aquatic > Freshwater > Lake ...
GTAGTTTGCCGTTACGAACAGCGGCTCCTACACAGAACTCAATCGGTGTATCTAAGAATGCAAATGATTTTGACAGACCAACGAAGTTAAACTCCTTGTCCCACACAATCATGCGGTGACGATAGATGGAATCTTTCTGATTCAAGTAGTTACGCCACAACTTTACTTCGTGAGTAAATGCGATGTAGTAATCGCCCCAAGAAACAATGTTAGTACCACCACGCTGATCAATAGGAACAGAGGGTGTACTTTTTGTCAGTACCTGCTCACACTCAGACTTATCAGGATTAGCCTTAACAATCTCAGTAGGCATAGCCCACTTCACAAAGTGATAAGGCATATCAAGGATAGGCATCCAGTTTTTCTCACAGTAGGAACTGACATCGATAGGAGGCGGTATGCGAACTCGCTGTACCTCTTTGGCTGTCCAGTTAGTTTTATCCAACTCGATCTTGGAGTACTCCATGCGACCTTGACCGTTAGGCGTGGTATCACGACGAACACCAATCAGGTAGTAGTTGCCATCCCATTGAGTGATGCGGCAATCTTCTTCGCCAACAAACTCCCAGATAGGTGGAACATCAAGTGCCGAGTAATCAACCTGTGTGTAGTTGATGATGTTGAGATCCTTGTCAAGACGACAGAGGTAGTTGGTCGTAACTAGCCGCTGATCTTTTTCAGGATGCAGGTATGACAGCGGCCCCCAAGGGCTGAAGAATCGTTGGTCGTGCTCTGAGTGATAGAGCGTGTAGTTGACGTGGCGGATGTTGACCAAGATGTCGCCATCGTCATCGATAAAGATCGAGGGATTCATTAAGCCCATACCAGATGTGAGGCTATGAGGCAGGATAAGGGGCGCTAATTTTCCGCCCTGAGAAACCGATTTATGCACCAAATTCATACTGTTACTTTAGCCCACATAGAGTTTCTGTACCAGTTAACCTATGCATATCCCCTTCGAAGGAGTCGAACTTTGCCTACAGTTTACAAGACAATTGCTCAAGCAGCACCAGCGGCAACAACGCTGACTACGCTGTACACAGTCCCATCATCAACCTCAGCCGTGGTCTCAACGATCATCATCTGCAACCAGGCAGCCTCTGCTGCCACCTACCGCATTGCGGTTAGCCCAGCAGGTGCTGCAGTAGAAGCCAAGCACTACATCGTCTACGGTGCGACAGTTGCAGCCTCAGATACAACTGCTCTTACTCTTGGAGTTACTCTAGCAACTACCGATGTTGTTCGTGTGTACGCTTCAACTGCAACTCTTTCCTTCTCACTATTTGGCAGCGAAATCTCCTAATCAATTAGTTAGAGGTATATCAAGTGACTATCACTAACAGAGTTTCACTCAAGAGCGTCATGGCGGGTAATACGCCTATTGCAGACGTTCCAGATGCGCCTACCATTGGTGCAGCAACTGATTTAGCAACAGGTACTACCGTATCTGTTGCTTATACAGCAGCGGTCACTGGAGGAACAGCAACTACGTTTACCGCCACATCTACTCCTGGTTCTTTAACAGGAACAGGTACTTCTCCTATTACAGTTTCAGGCCTTACGTCAGGAACTGCTTACACATTTAAAGTAAAAGGAACAAATACAACAGCAACTGGACCTGAGTCTGCTGCATCTAGTGCAGTAACACCTGTTGCACCTACCTTTATGAACCGTTTGTATACCACTGGCGATGAATACTCAAACAGAATAACTACAGACTCTTCAGGAAATATCTATGTGGCTGGTCATAGTTACCTTAGTAATGAAAATATTGGAAGAGTACAAAAGTTTGCTTCAGATGGGACTCTATCTTGGAATAAACAACTAGCATATTTTGATTCTAATTCAGGAAAATACAGAAGCGAAATAAGGGGAATTATAACTGACTCTTCTGGAAACGTTTATGTAACAGGTAAACAACTTGCACCTGCTCAAACCAATGCAGACGTCCTAATTGTTGTTAAACTAGACTCAAGTGGAACAATTCTTTGGAAAAAGAAAGCGCATTTTACTGATGGAAACGGTACATACTTACAATGTCTTGGGTACTCTTTAGGTCTTGACTCTTCCAACAATGTGTATGTTTCGGGAGGGGCTGATGTTGATATAGATAACCAAGACGCTTCAATCTTAAAGTACAACAGTAGTGGAACTATCCAATGGTCATACCGTTACAGCAGACCCTCTCCTCAAGGTTCAGGTGAAATTTTTCAAAATTCTGCAGTAGATTCTTCAGGAAATATTTATAATACTTTTAGTTACTACAATTATGCCGCAACCATTGGATATTGGACTGTTGCAAAAATGAATTCATCAGGCGCGGTTACTTGGGCTCGTAAATTTTCAGACACAAATAAAGTAGCAAGTTCTACTGGAGTTACAGTAGATTCTTCTGGAAATGTAATCTCTGTTGGTTCATCAAATATCTCTGGTACCTACCACATTATTGTTGCTCAATGGAACTCATCAGGAACCTTACAATGGCAACGCCAACTTGCTTCTTCATCTGTTTCAGATTATGGTAGCAAAGTAACTACAGACTCTTCTAATAATATCTATATTCTTGGAAATGCCAACTCAACTCCAGGAGCAGCAATAGTTGCTAAATATGACTCTTCGGGAACATTACAATGGCAACGTTCTCTTATTGTAAACGCACAATACACTAACTTTAATTCTATTACTGTTTCTGGTTCAAATTTAGTAATTAGTGGTGAATTTACAAATACGTCTCCTTCAAGTAATGCGGACATTTTATTATTACAGGTTCCAACAGATGGTTCAAAAACAGGAACCTACACCGTTGGAGGGTTGTCTTATGTATACGCTACCTCTTCGTTAACATCTTCTACCTCTAGCCTTACAGAATCTAGTGAGACATTAACTCAAGCAGCAATAACGCTTGTACATAACACCTCAGATGTAACAACTACAGACCTTACTTGGACCTCTTCAACCACCTCAATTTAAGGACTATTATGAATATTTATTTAAATACAAAAACTAAAGAGTACCCTAGGCATCCTGGTGACCTAGAACTACTGGGTTGGTTGCAAGGAAACCCTCTTCCATCAAATTGGGTTGAGGTAGTAGGAACTGACGCCCCTTCTTTTGAAGATGGGGAAACGGTTTATGAAGTTGAACCACTAGAAATTGATGGAGTATGGACTCGCCAATGGGCGGTGCGTGCATTGACTCAAGAAGAGGTTGAACAAAACGCAAACCCACCTAAGGCGTTTTGATAAATTTAACGCTTAACCAATTTTTCCAGCAACCATAGGAGACAATAGGCAACATGGCTAATATCAAGAGAGCAAAGGATAAATAACATGTCAGTACCTACAAAAGTAATCGTTGATTGCTCAACTGGTGAAGAGTCAATTGTTGAGTTGACCGCAGCAGAGATCACTCAGATGGAAGCAGATGCAGCAGCATATGCTGAAGCAGAAGCAGCACGCACAGCAGCAGCAGAGGCACTTGCTGTTCTCAAGGCATCTGCCAAGGCCAAGTTAGTAGCGGGTACCCCGTTGACTGAAGAAGAAGCGGCAACCCTCGTCGTCTAAATAACGGCGCTTAACCAATTTTTTTCAGTAACGATAGGAGATACTAGACACTATGTCTATCCGCAGAGCACAAGATGAGCGCCTCGAAGGTACCCCAGATGGTCTCTCAGCAGTATCTGAGATCATGGACTTCCCCGATGCGCCGACAGCCATTGTCGCTACCAACGTAGGTACTTCACGTGCCTACAACAATGGTGCGGCAACTGTTGCAATCACTGCTGCTGCAACTGGTGGAACTCCTGCAACCTATAACGTGATCAGTACACCTGGCTCATTTACTGCCAGCGGTGCATCACCTGTCACAGTCACAGGATTACAGTCTCAGACCTCTTATACCTTTCAAGCAACAGGTGTCACATCTACTAGTGTGGTAGGTATTCAATCTGCTGTTTCTAATAGCATTACTGCTACTACCGTTCCTCAGGCACCTACTATTGGAACAGTAACTGATCTGCAAACAGGAACAACAGTGTCGGTGCCATTTACTGCTGGTGCAACTGGCGGATCTTCAATTACTGGTTACAAAGTTTCTTCCTCTCCTGCAACCACTACTCAAAACGCTTCAACTTCTCCTTACACTTTCACAGGACTTACAGCAGGTACTGCTTACACCTTTACTGTCGTAGCAACAAATGCAAATGGTGATTCAGCAGCATCTTCTTCCTCTAACTCAGTAACCCCTGCTCTTCCTGTTACTTCAACAGTTGAGTATCTTGTAGTCGCTGGTGGTGGCGGCGGCGGTAACGCTAACGGAAACCGTGGTGGCGGTGGCGGTGGCGGAGGTGGTATGAGAACTTCTAACTCATTTGCTGTATCTGCAGGCTCTGCATTGGCATTGACTGTTGGAGCAGGTGGCCCTGGAGGCTCAGGTGTAGGTACTAAAGGTAACAACTCAGTATTTTCAACAATTACCTCAACTGGTGGAGGATTCGGTGGTTACGCCAGCGGAGACTATGGCCCAAGTGGAAGTGGTGATGGTGGTTCTGGTGGATCTGGTGGTGGTGCTTCTGCAAACAGCAACATGACTGGAGGCGCTGGTAATACGCCTTCAACTTCACCTTCACAAGGTAACCGAGGAGCAGATGGCTCTACCTATTCTGGATGGCTTGGTTCTGGTGGCGGTGGTGGTGGAGCAGGTACTGCTGGAAACACTGGTGCTAACGGATTATCTGGAGGCGATGCAGGCCCTGGAGTATCTTCTTCTATTACTGGAGAAACTACTGGCTACGCTGGTGGCGGTGGTGGTGGCGCTTACGCTACGGGTTATCCAAGTGGATTCCCATCTGGTGATAGTGGTGGTGGATTCGGTGGTGGAGCAAACACTAACTCTGTTGCGGGAACTAACGGTAAAGGTGGCGGTGGTGGCGGTGGCTGTCCAAGCGGAGGTAACGGAACAGCAGGTGGTTCAGGTGTTGTGGTTATTGCGTATCCTAATACTTATGCTGCTCCAACAATCAGTGCTGGGTTAACATATGACACCCCAACTCGTTCAGGGTATAGGGTCTACAGATTTACAGCAGGAACAGGCACGGTGACATTCTAATGGCGCACTACGCATTCATAGATGAAAACAGTATTGTTGTTGAAGTTATAACTGGACGTAATGAAATTGAAGTAGTAGATGGAATCTCTGATTGGGAAAAATACTATGAGGAGTTTCGTCCAGGGTTAACATGTAAGCGCACTTCTTACAATGGGAACATTCGTAAAAACTTCGCAGGTGTTGGGTTTACTTATGATTCAACCCGTGACGCATTTATTGCGCCAAAAATATTTGACTCTTGGACTCTTAATGAGGACACCTGCCAATGGGAAGCGCCAGTTCCATATCCTACGGACGAAAAGACCTACTCTTGGGATGAATCAACTGTATCTTGGATAGAAGATATTACAGCAATACCAGCCCCTTAATACTTTTTTTCTAGCAACCATAGGAGACAATAGGCAACATGGCTAATATCAAGCGTGCTAATACATCAGGAATCACCAAGAGCGGTGTGGCTATCCCTGATGTACCTGATGCACCCACTATTGGCGCTGCTACAGATGTAGGAACATCTAGAGCATTTAACAATGGATCTGCGACTGTGGCATTTACTGCTGCAGCCACTGGTGGTACATCTGCTACTTTCACAGCCACATCTACACCTGGCTCATTTACAGCATCTGGTGCTGGATCTCCATTGACTGTCACTGGGTTACAATCTGCTACCTCTTATACCTTTGCTGTTACTGGAACAAATGCATCTGCAACTGGGGCCGCATCTGCTGCTTCATCTAGCATTACTGCTACCACGGTCCCACAGGCTCCAACTATTGGTACTGTTACTGTAACTAATTCAACAACTTTATCAGTGCCATTTACAGCAGGGGCAACTGGTGGTTCTTCAATCACCTCTTACACAGTTACCTCAAGCCCATCTGTTGCATTGACTACTAGTGGAACTACATCGCCACTGACTGTTACTGGAACTTTCACTAATAATCAAGCCTATACATTTACAATGACCGCTACTAATGCTAATGGAACTTCTACAGCAAGTAGTGCTTCTAACTCTGTAACTCCAATTGCCACCTTTGAACTTGCATACTTGCTTGTTGGAGGTGGAGGTAGTGGTGGCGGCGGTGCTGGTGCTTGGTGCGGTCAGTATTGTGGCGGAGGCGGTGGTGGCGGAGCAGGTGGAGTTTTTTCAACCACGGTTTCAGCAGCCAAAGGAGTTCCCTACACAATTCAAGTTGGAGGTGCTGCCACTAACACCATCTGGGATGTAAACGGTACACAATCAATATCTTACGGTGGTGGCAATGGTGGAAGCGCTAATGGAAATGGCCAAAACGCTCAAGGCGGTGCAGGCTCAGTATCTGGTCGTAATGGAAGTGGTGGCGGAACGGGTGGCCCTCTAGACCACTACCAACCTGGCGGTGGAGGAATTACTACAGGTGGCGATTCTGCTAATACCGCAGCAGGTGGTGGCGGTGGTGGTAACTCTGCTAATGGTGGAAATCGTGGATCTGTAGGCACAAGCGTCGGTGGCGCAGGAACTGCTAACAGTCTTAGTGGTACTTCTGTAACTTATGGTGGTGGCGGTGGTGGCGGTGCTGATAACAATTATGAATGTTTTGGTGGTTCAGGCGGAGGAGGAAATGGAAGTTATCGTGTATATGTTGGCAATGTTACTTCTGGTCTCACAGTAAATCCTGCAGTAGCAGGAACCGCAAACACGGGTGGCGGTGGAGGCGCAGGCGCACAGCGTAAAGATCGCCAGTATGGCGTGGATTACTTTGCTTCTGCACCAGGTGCATCAGGTGGTTCTGGTGTTGTGATTCTTCGTTATAGCGACAGTCTACCTGCTGCTGCATCTGTAAGCGGAGGAACAGTCTCTACTGATGGTGGTTATAGAAGATACACCTTTAATGGAAGTGGGAGCATAACATTCTAATGGCACACTTTTCAGAACTAGACGATAACAATGTTGTGTTGCAGGTAATTGTTGTTGGGAATGAGAACGCCCCTGATGAAAAAACAGGACAAGACTTTATTGCCCAAATAGGAATTACGGGTAATTGGAAGCAAACGTCCTTTAACACCTATCACGGAGAACACTTATTAAACGGCACTCCATTTAGAGGGAACTTTGGACAGATAGGTTATACCTATGACGCTGTTAGAGATGCATTTTTACCTCCAAAACCTTACCCATCATTTATCCTTAAAGAGCAAATCTTTGACTGGGAGCCTCCGATTACCCGCCCCGAGTCAACAGAAACCCATAATTGGCGTTGGAATGAAGACCTAGTCTCATGGGAAGCAGTTGCTAGACCAACTGAAGAGTAGTATGTTTATTGCTAATCTATTAGTGGAGGCGCAATGGAAATTGTTTTTACCGATATACACAACCCAGATGACGTACTAGAAAAACCAAAACCTGCTTCTGAATACATACCGCAATGGTATAAAGATGCAAAAGCCTATATGTCACCTGATGGTAAAAAGGCGCCAACTTTAGACGGTAGCCCCATGGCAACTGTCAAACGATGTATGCCTGTATGGGACATGATGACTGCTGGTTACATCTTGGAAACTCCTTATGACATCTATATCCGACAGACTCCAGAAGGCCCATACTTTCAATGGAACGCAAATGATGCAATTGCTTTTCAACATATGGATCAGTTTCAAAACCATCCTTATTCCAGGGATATTAGTTACGCAGTAAGAATTGTGATTCCTTGGAGTATTAAGACTCCTAAAGGTTGGTCCATAATGGTGATGGAGCCACAGCACCATGAGCAAGCACCCATATCTTGTGCAAGTGGAATCGTGGATAGTGATGACTTCTCTATCCCATTTAACATGTTTCTTAAACTACGTGACCCTAATTTTGAAGGCATGATCCCTGCTGGAACTCCCTTCTTACAGATAATTCCATTCAAGCGTGAAACCTGGACATCTAAATTAGGTGGAGAAAAAGAACGAAATAAGTATAATTCCGATACGCGAAAATTTAACAGAGTATTTTTTGACCGCTATAAAAAGTTTTGGTGGGTTAAAAAAGAGTACAAATAGCCGCCCAAGTAAATCCTTTTTTTCCAGTATTGATAGGGGATAATCCTAACTATGCGTGGTAACAAGGTACAGGGTCGATTCAAGATCGACTACGAGACTATGTCAATGGATGAAGGCATCGTTGACGAACTCCGTGACCCCGTAGGTACTGAGGTTGACTGGTGGCTTTGGGACGATGCAGCCCTAGCCGCAGACTACAACACCTTCGTTGATCCTATCTATGACGTCTCTAACCAAGAAGATGGTAAGGGCCGTCGCTGGACAGAGCCATTTAAGTTACCTGTGATTATGGCTCAACAACTTCGTGGTACTAACATCATGAATGAGCGTGGTTACTACACCACAGATACATTGCGCCTAGTAATTGCGGTAGCAGATATTAACAGGCTTCTTCCAGCAATGATCACAGACCCAGCAATACACATTAAAGACCGTGTAGTATTTCACAATGCGGTATTTGTTCCTACCCGTGTGCTTCCTCGTGGTCTCTACAAGGAACGCTACTCAGTCGTTACTATTGACTGCAACCAGGTTAATGCTGAAGAACTTGTTAATGATCCACAATTTCAGGACCTTACAAACTAGGAGATTGTCATGGATGAGTTTGAGACAGAGTTAGACCCTTCGCTCTTTGAGGACGAGGCTGTAGAATTAGATGACCTCGACTATGACAAGCACGCCCTAGACGAGGAAGATGCCGACTGGGAGGATTCGTAATGGCCGAAAAGAAAGTTAATAAGGGCAAGGTTGAACGAGTTATGAAAGATTACAAAGACGGCAAATTAGATAATAAGAAGACAGACAAGCCAGTAAAGATTGGCATCAAGGTACCTGGTAAGCCAGCCCGTGAGACTCACACTATTAAGAAGAACAAGCAGGGTGATGTGATTGTTGACCACGCAAAACGAGGTGGAGCATACGACAAGATTAACCTGACAAAGAAGGCTGGGGCAAAGACAATTGCTCAAGGAGTAAAGGCGACTAAAGATTGGCATAAGAAGAATGGCTAAGTCAGAGGCATGGCAACGTTCAGAGGGCAAGAATAAAAAGGGCGGTCTTAACGAGAAGGGGCGCAAGTCCTACGAAAAAGCAAACCCTGGTTCAGATTTAAAACCTCCAGTATCTGCAAAGCAAGCAAAGAAGTCTCCTAAGTCTGCGGCACGACGTAAGTCATTCTGTGCACGCATGGGCGGTATGGAAGGTCCTATGGAGAAGAACGGTAAACCAACTCGCAAGGCTCTAGCATTAAGAAAGTGGGATTGCTAATGGCAACCAAGAAGACAGATCCTTGCTGGGATGGCTACACTCAGGTAGGCATGAAGATGAAGAATGGCAAGAAAGTTCCAAACTGCGTTCCTGCAAAGGGCGTTCCAAAATCCAAACCTAAGAAGAAAGTGAGCAAGTAAATGTGTGCAGCATGTGGATGTGGTAAGAAAAAGGGTGAGCCAGGATTTGGCAAAGGTCCAAAGTCAAAGGCAAAGAAGGCGTGTACTTGCGGTACTTGCAAGGCTTGTAAAGCAAAGAAGAAGTAATGTGTGCCACCTGTGGCTGCATGAAGCCAAAGGACAAGCACGGCATGAAGACTCTTGTCGCTGCTAATAAGAAGTTTGCAAAGGCAACAAGTAAACCAACTAAGAAGAAGAAGGACAAGAAGTAATGAAGAAGACTCTTACTCCTAAGCAGATGAAGATCGCTGGGGCTGCAAAGCCAACAGACAAGATCACTGGCGCTGACTTTAAGGCCCTTAAAAAGGGCAAGGCACCAAAGATGACTATGAACAAGAAAAAAGGCATGTAGTGAAATACACCAAAACCTCAGACAAGAAGCAGGATGCCAAGACCACAAAAGGTCTTGACAAAGAGCAGAAGGCAATGTTTGAGAAGATGGACAAGAAGCACCGCAAGCCTAAGTCTCAAGAAGACGATCGCAAGATGGATAAAGCCATAGTTAAAAAGATTAAAAAGAAGTAATGACTAAGCCACCTACGGGTGGTTTTTTCATTTATCATTGCAATATCAGACCACCGCTGCGGTGCCTGACCACTGTTCCCACAGGTTGCGATAAGGGGTTTTATTATGGGCTATAAGCCTTGGTATGAACGTGCCGCTGAATTGAACGGCAAAGACGAAGTCGAGAACTTCATGCGTGGCATGTTCGGCGGTCGTCCTAAAGACAAACAACCAATTATTACTGGTCTTATCGCAGGCTACGTCGGTGGAAAAGTTGCTGGCAAATCCGTTGCGAAGGCCAGGAAAAAGAAGTGAAGAAAGACAACGTCCTTAACGCTATTCACAAAGCGAGTCACGAGACCTCTCGACTTGTAGGAGCGCACATGCGCTCAGAAGCCAAAGCAACTGGATGGCCATCGCACGTCGTGAGCGGTATGAGCGTCTCCTATAGCAAGAGCGGCTTTGATGCTAACGTCAATGAGAAGCATCACGCAGAGGCACTCGACCATGAGTACGGAACCCCCGACAGACAACCGAGTGGGGCAATTCGTCATACAGCAAACCGCACCGCTGAGTCAGAAAACTTTTTAGTTAATCGTCTCTACAAGCATCTGGAGGATTACCTATGAGTTTCTTATTTGACGAGGATGAAGCACTTCGTGATCTTCTAAAAGAGATGACTGTTACAGATCAAAAGGCGTCTTCTGCTGCTGCCAAGACTATTACACATAGAGCGCTTACTAGCAATGTAGTTACAATAACTACATCTACAGAACATGGCTTTGAGGTTGGAGACACAGTCACTATTGCTGGTGCTGTAACTCCTTTCAATGGCACCTACAACATTACGTTAATTCCAACTCCTACTACATTTAAATATGCAAAAACAAATGCAAACATTGCTAGGGTTGCTTCAGGTGGAACTGCTACTCCAGGTACTACTAGAAAAGTTGGCGTATGGTTTGGTCAACCTGACCAGGAAATAAGATCGCAGTCGTATCCTTACATTACAATTGACATGATTGATATCGCAGAAGCGTTTGATCGTGCACATCGTGGACGAGTAAGTCCTACCTATTACGAAGACCCAACTACTATTGCAACAGGCGTTAACTGGAACTCAAATTTGCACGATAAGGATATGGATTTTCCTATCCCAGTTAATATTGATTATCAAATTACTACTTATGCACGTCAGCCCCGTCATGACCGTCAGATTTTGGCGGAGTTGCTATACACAAAGATTCCACTTCGATTTGCAGTTCTTAATGTGGGTCCAGATACCCAATACGGAACTGCACGTCGTCTGGATGTTCTGGATATCTCTAAACGAGACATCACTGAACAAGGAAAGCGTCTATTCGTAAACGCTATCACGGTGCGGGTCTCTAGTGAGATCGCTCCATCTACATTCAATAAGTTATACAAGGTCCAAGAAATCAACGTTACAGGCACAACTGGCACCCAAGTTATTGGTCGTGGCACGTTTACTGCTGTAGATCCGATCACAATACCGACACCATAAGGAACCCTTACCCAACTAGTTAGGAGAAAAAATGGCATATAGCCGCCCAGGTGTTTACATTAGTGAACGCCTACTACCCGCACCACTAACAGGTGGTGTTACTGCTAACGCTGCTGGCGCTGTTGTTGCACC
>Ga0209296_1002986_pt1 | contig 11724 bp, 14 predicted proteins | sample S_130206_EF_Meta_FD_187319 | JGI IMG/M metagenome (GOLD analysis project Ga0209296, IMG submission 187319) | Freshwater microbial communities from Lake Simoncouche, Canada to study carbon cycling - S_130206_EF_MetaG (SPAdes) (version 2) | ecosystem: Environmental > Aquatic > Freshwater > Lake ...
GTAACGGTAACAGTGAAGCAGATATTCTAGAGCGTTGGGAAGTTTACGGTGCATATGTTCAAAATGCCGACTACGGTGATTTAAACTATGCTACTAACGAACCAGCAACAGTTGCGTTAACACTTGCATTTGATAATGCGGTTCAATTCAAAGGTGCAGCTGGTGCAGGTGCAGACCGTGGTATTGGAGCAGTTGTTGGTCGTACGATCGGCGAAGCAGTTACTGGACGTTCAGGCGCACAGTAATAGTTTTAGATATACTAAAAACCCGGTTAATCCGGGTTTTTTTATGGCATAAATATTTGTATGGCAAATAAATTTACAAGATTTCTTACTGGTGTAGGTGACGGTTTACTAACTCCTAAAGGGGTAGTGGCCAACTGGCGACACGCAACTCGATTGTTTGTTGATGATACTATGCGCTTGGCCCCTCGTACCAAGTTCATGTATTATGTTCGATTTGAACTTGATAAAACAGTGATAAAGGCCCCGCAATTTTCAGCAAAGTACGCAGACGAAATCGGTTATCTAATTAAATCAACTGACTTGCCGAAGTTTACTATGGAAGCAGTTACTAAAAACCAATACAATCGAAAACATGTAATCTATAAAAACTTTTCATATGATCCTCTTAACATGGTCTTTCATGATGATAACCAAGGTATCATTAATGCACTGTGGGCAATATACTTTGGATATTATGCAGCGGATAGGAACTTGCCAGATCAAGCATTTTCTAAATCTGTTTCAACTTATAGAAGTACCGGCACTGGATTTGATAATTTTAGATACGGGTTAGACAACAATAAGAGTGCAGACATTTTTAAATCTATTTCTATCTATACTATGAGTCGTAGTAGATTTAACGGTTATACCTTGGTCAATCCTAAAATTACTTCTTGGAGTCACGGAAGTGTTGCATCAGATGCTAACGAATTCTTAGATAATCAAATGACTGTTGCATACGAATCTGTAGTATACAGTTCGGGCAAGGTTGGATTTGATAGTCCTAAAGGTTTTGCAATGTTACATTACGATACGATTCCAAGCCCGTTAAGTGTTGCTGGCGGTGGTGTATCTACATTGTTTGGCGAAGCTGGTGTTCTTGCTGGCGCAGAACAGATATTTGGAGCAATAGGAGACGGAACAGCTTTTGGTAGTGTCGGCGGATTCTTAGGAACTGCTATCTCAGCAGTTAACACTGCAAAGAATCTCGGAAAACTTACTGGTGCAGGTATACGAAATGAAGCTGTAAACCTTCTAAGTAGTCCAGCTACTATAGCGGGTATTGTTGGAACTGTGGGCGGAGTAGTAGGATCAGTATTTCCTAAAAATTCTGGAAGCCAAGATACTACACAAGCTGCACCAAAAGTATTAGCCGGCGATGCCGACATAAATGGATTAGCATAAATGAGCACAGCATTACCTTTACTAGATATACAAGACAGCGCACAGTCTACAAAGTTGTTCTTTGATCAATACGGGATTAAGCCGTTAGAATTCTCAGCCAACGATGTTGCAGGAGCTATTGGCTTTTTTGAATCTAAAGGATTTAATAACGATGCCGCAATATCAACAGCATCTGCAATTTTAAGACAAGCTAAGATTGACGGTACTCCAGTATTTCAATTATTAGATACTCTTAAAGGTTTTAATAATCTTCAGCTTAGTGCATTGGTAAGTGAAATTCTTAATAACAATCGCACTTCTACATCTACATTAGGGTACAGATACAACAATGTACCTAAAACAGAAATAGTTAGAAACATAGCACCATAATGCCTAAATTTGCCCAGGGTCGATTTGATATGAAAAACCCTGACAAATATGTCGGGAAGAAAACCCCCTTGGCTCGTAGCAGTTGGGAATTTGTTTTTATGCGAATGCTAGATGAACACCAAGGAGTTGAAAAGTGGGCTAGCGAAAGCATACAGATTCCTTATCGTTGTCCGTTAACTGGAAAATACACGATTTATGTTCCGGATTTTTTTATAGTTTATAACGACAAGAACGGTGCAAAACATGCAGAAGTTGTTGAAGTTAAACCCGAAAGTCAAACGGTGTTAGAAAAAGTCGGCAAAAGCAGATATAATCAAGAACAGTATGTAAAAAACATGGCAAAATGGGAAGCAGCCAGTGCTTGGTGCAAACAGCAAGGAATTAAGTTTCGTGTTATAAACGAAGGTGAGATTTTCCATCAAGGTGGCAAGCGTAGATAAGTATAATATGACTAAAAAATTAGAAGAATTATTTAATTTAGAAGACACAGAAGCACCTGTTCCTGAGCCCACATCAGTAGTAAAAACACACGACGAAGTTAAAAGTCTTAATGACAGCTATAAAGCAGTTGAAGAAATTACTCGTGGATTACCGCAGATTAAAGAACTAGACAATCTAGACGATAAAGAATTAGACGGATTAGCGGCAAAAGCGGAACAGGCATACGACGATCTAATGGATTTAGGCATGAATGTAGAAGTACGTTATGCTAGCCGTATTTTTGAAGTAGCAAGCTCTATGATGGGCAATGCTATTACAGCTAAAACTGCTAAAATTGACAAAAAACTCAAAGCTATCGATTTACAAATGAAGAAATACAAAATCGATAAGGACAATAACGAAGATCCAAACGATGTTATTAACGGGCAAGGATACATTATTACTGACCGTAATGAGCTACTCAAGAAACTAGGTCAAAAGGACTAAATATAGTTATGAAGACTTTTAAAGATTATCTTGCTGAAAGCAAAAAAGTATACGACTTTAAAATTAAAGTTGCGGGAGAATTGCCTGAAAAATTCCAGGAAACTCTAAAAGAGAAACTTGGGCGTTGTGGAGTTAAAACATGTGAAAAAGTTTCTACAACACCGATCCAAGCACAACCTTTAGATTTTCCAGATCACCCAAACTGCGAAGTTACAATTTTTGAAGTAGTGTGTGAGTATCCAATTACTTCACCAGAAATTGCCAATGACATCAAGTCGATGGGTGTTTCAGCATCGTGTTTCCGTGTGCGTGGCGCTAACGAGCCTATCGAACACGAAGATATTTTTGCTGCAATTGAACCGAGCGGCAAAGCATTATTAGCAGACGGTCAGTATAAAGAAGCTGACAAGGTCAAAGTTAAAGATTATTTTGGTGATGAATTTAATAAAGGCTTTTTGAAAGATTTAGAAAAAACAGCTAAAGCTACTAAGAAAGAAAAAGGCATTAACCAAGAATATAAAGTTTCAAAAACAAAATTAGATAACAGTGGACAAAAGAGTCCCATCGGGAGTAAGTAATGAATTTTCAAGATTTAATGAATAAGATGCGTGAGCTTGATGCTCCAGTTACAGAAGCATCAGTTGAGGAATGTGGCGAACCAATGGGAATGGCACCTCCAGCAGCAGAGCATACTACTCCGCCATCAATGAGTGTTAATTTAAATGCTCAAGGCATGGACGATATTGCTGAGTTGATGAAGTTGATTACTAAAGTCAACCCAGATATGGAAAAACCAGCAGGCGGATTGCCTAGCCTAGTTCCACCAGGACCATCGATTACTCCAAGCCTTCCTCCATTAAAGATGTTGCCTGACTTAGACGCTGATAACGACGAAATGCCAGGTGGCGAAATGGACAAAGATGATAGCCCGGTTGCATCCATTCAGAAAGCTATGGGCGATGTTGACGGCGACGGAGATCATGACATGGATGATCACGATGCTGAAAAAGATCAAGATGACAAACCAGAAGATGAAGCTGCTGACCCAGAAGGTGAAGATGATGATATCATGGGCCATCTTAATAAAGAGCTAAAACCATTTGATGATCAACAAGCTAAAGACAAAGAACAAGAAGAAGCAAGTCCTGCAGGATTTGACCAAGCTAGTACAAGTCCTGATCCTGAATTCAAAGATGCAGACTTTATGTTAAACAAGTTAGCTGGCGGATTAAACAGACCAAAGACTATGCATAAACATGGTTATCAGCAAGGTGACAATCCAATGGCAATGAATGATAGCGATTTACGTGCTAGTATTCGTGCAGAACTATTACAAAGATTGGCAGAAGCTAAAGCAAAATAATAGTTTATGAAATAACCAAATAGGCTCTACGGAGCCTATTTTTTTCAGTAAATAACAGTATGGCAAAATCACTAGACGGTAATTTAATCAAGAAAGCGCATGCTCCTCAAAAGTATACCTTAGAGGAAGTAAAGCATCTTGAAGCATGCATGGACCCAGTAACTGGTCCGATATACTTCGCTAAAAACTTTTTAAAAATTCAACACCCTGTACGAGGATCCATTCCTTTCGTACCATACGATTATCAAGAAAAATTAATCGACGCATACCATAATAACAAACAGTGTATTGCCATGTTACCTCGTCAGATGGGTAAGACAACTTGTGCCTGTGCATATTTGTTATGGTATACAATGTTTGTCCCAGAAGCACAGGTATTAATCGCTGCTCACAAATATGAAGGTGCGCAGGATATTATGAATCGTTACCGTTTCGGTTACGAAAACTTACCCGATTTTATTCGTGCTGGTGTGTATTCATATAACAGAAATACAATCGAATATGATAACGGTGCTCGTATACAAGCAGTGACAACTACAGAGAATACTGGTCGTGGTAAATCTCTTTCATTAATTTATTGTGATGAGTTTGCGTTCGTGCAACCTCCAGAGAAAGCTAAAGAGTTCTGGACTGCATTAAGCCCAACACTATCAACAGGTGGTAAATGTATTATTACATCAACGCCAAACTCAGACGAAGATCAGTTTGCGTTAATTTGGACCGAAGCTAATAAAAGATTTGACGAATTCGGTAACGAACAAAAATTAGGTACAAACGGTTTTCATAGTTTCTTTGCACATTGGGCAGAACATCCAGACCGTGACGAAGAATGGGCTAAAGTAGAACGCAGCAAAATTGGAGACGAAAGATTCCGTCGAGAGTTTGATTGCGAATTCTTGATCTTCGACGAAACGTTAATCAACGCAGTAAAATTAGCAGAACTTAAGGGCAGCGAACCAACACTAACCATGGGGCAGACTCGCTGGTATAAAGATATTAACCCTCAAGCTACATATCTTGTGTCGCTTGACCCTAGCTTAGGTACCGGTGGAGATAACGGCGCTATTCAGGTATTTGAAATGCCTGCGATGGAACAAACAGCAGAGTGGTATCATAATCTAACTCCGGTACAAAGTCAAGTAAAAATCTTGAGAGAGATTTGTACATATATTCAAGACCGTGGTGCAGAAAAAGGTGGTACTCCGCAGATTTATTACAGTGTCGAAAATAACACACTAGGTGAAGCAGCACTAGTTTGTATTCAGAATATTGGGGAAGAACAGTTTCCGGGCTTATTTTTAAGTGAACCTATTCGCAAAGGGCATGTAAGAAAATTCCGTAAAGGGTTTAATACTACACATAAAAATAAGATTGCAGCTTGTAGTCAGGTTAAACACTTAATTGAACAGCACAAGATGAAGTTACATTCTAAGCCCTTAATTTCAGAGCTTAAAACATTTGTGGCACACGGAGTAGGATTTGGTGCTAAAACCGGTGAACACGACGACCTAGTAAGTGCTACGTTGCTAGTTGTACGCATGGCCGACATATTAAGTGACTGGGATCCTAAGATTTACGAAAAAATGACCGATAGAATTACCGAAGATCAGATGCCAATGCCGATCTTTGTATCAAGCATAATGTGATAAATATAACTATGGACGCAACAAACAATATCGCTACGGATTTATTTTACAAAATTAGAAGCCGCTTTACAGGCTTAAAATTGGGCGCCGCATCAGGCGAAGTAACTATTAATCCAGAAGAAGCACGTTTCTTTGATTTTGACTATCAAGAAGAAGGAAATACCATTGGGCATGTAAGTATCAGTTTAGCTGAAGATAGCTCAATGAAAGTTTACTTTTCTACAGGAATTACAGAATCAATGAATCCAGGGGAAAAGAAAAATTGGTACAAATTTTTAAGAGAATTGCGTATGTTTGCTAAACGTAGATTAATGAGTTTTGACACTCGTGATATTACTAAAGATAATCTTGATAAGAATGATTATGCATTCCTTAGTCAAAATAATAACCCCGCTAACAAAATAACAACACCGGTCGGAGAAAGTGTAATGAATGAAAGCACACTATATGGCTCAAAAACAATGAGCTATCAGAAATTAGAAGATACAAGATTGATTATTAAACATAGTCAAGCACTAGCCGATGATATGGCACCAGGTGCAAGATCACGAAACATTTCAGCATTGTTTGTTGAAAATGCAGACGGTGAAAGATTTAAATATCCTTTCATCCACTTAGCAGGCGCCCGCGCTATGCAACGTCACGTTGCTAATGGCGGCATGCCATACGATGACATCGGTAAAAGCATTATTGGCATGAGCGAGGAAATTGCTCAACTAAAGAGCTTTGGTAACTATGTTGTTCGCAATGACTTAATGAATTCCGACACTAACGGTATTGTAGAACGTAGTTCGACAGCATTAAACGATCTACGCGAAACGATTGCAAAATTAGCAAAACAAGGCCACTATGAGGCTTATAGAGAATCATTCCAGGCACACCAACCAATGGAAGTTCCACAAGACGTAGTAGAAGATTTTACAGAAAAATTCACAGTTAAAAACTTTAAAGAAGATATCAAATCTGTATTCCCGGTATTGTACAGATTAATGAAAGAAGCTAATACCATAGGCTATGACGACATAGTCGCAATGACAACCCCAGAGGCTGTTGAAGGCGATCTAGAAGTTGTTGAGCATAATGATCCGTTTGCAGCATTTGAAAACTGGGCAATGAGCCTTGGCGAAGAAAGTGCTATTCAAAGCCAAGACCCAGAAGAACAAAGAGTTGCATTACAAGATTTACAAGATCTTGTTGGTCAACATTTTCCAGCAGGTGATGGCGGCATGAACGCTATACAAAGTCTAAAAGGCATTATTGACGATCCACAATTATATCAAGAAATTAAAAAACAAGCACAACAAGAGGGCGATGATACCTGTGTACGTGGTCTAGTAAAAGATTGGTTAGAAGATAATGCTCCTGAAGTTGCAAATGAATTAGACTTCGGTGATTATGAAGAAGAAGGTGATAGCGAGCCGGATGACAATACTGATGACGGGTATGCTCTAGCAAGTGCTGGTCATGGTAGTGACGAAGATTACGAAAGTGCTGAGCCAGATACAGACGACGATGACCCGCCATTTGACCCAGATGAAAAATCATCATTTAAGAAACCAAACAATCCTAACAGAACAGGTATGGACTCTGCTAAGGCACTAGCACAAAGAGGTCAAAAATTAAATGTAAAAGAAATTGCTGAATTTGTACATAGTTTCTACGACAGAGATTCAGGCACATTTCCTAAAGGCCCAGAAGGCGTTGCTACAATGGTAGGCAAGAAATTTGGCGAACAGGCAGAACATGTTGCTCGTAAATTTGTTGAAAGAATGGCTCCGCAACAACAAGCCCCAGAAATATCAGAATTGGCACGTATTAGAGAATTAGCAGGCTATTAAAGATTGTTCGTAGCAGTGAGATTGGGCACTTCGGTGCCCTTTCTTTTTGGCAAAATGAAATCAAACTTTTATGTAAACGTTTAGTCCTACTAAAGCGTTATATATATACGCAGGGAAGATTCTTTGCGTAAACAACATAAAGGAAACTTTAAAATGAAAACAATCGCAACTTTAATCGCAACATTATTCGCAGTATCAGCATTCGCCGCAGAACCAGCTAAGGCTCCTGCAACTCCTGCTTCAGCACCAGCTAAGGTAGAGAAAAAGGCAGAAGTTAAGCCTGTCAAAAGTGAAGCTGCTAAGAAAGACGCTCCAAAAGCAGACACAAAAGCCCCTACTAGTAAGTAAACACGAAGCAGACGACACTGACTTCATAGTCGACGATGAAGTCGTATTTGGTCGTAATCTAAAAGCACGTGATTTTGGCAAAATAGTTCATGAAGATGATACTTTATCAGATCATGTAAAATTTAGATTGTGGTTAGCTAGACAGTTAGCACTAGCAAAATATAAGGAAAAGTGGGCTTGACCCGCTTTTTCTTTTGGTGAAATAAATCAAAAAAATAGCAGATAATCGTTGACCTTGCTAAATAAAAAGCGCATAATAATACATGTGCATAAGGCATATAAAAACATTTTAGGCATAACATAGGAGGCATTTAAAATGGCTACATTAGCAGAAATTCGTGCAAAACTTCAAGAAGCACAATCAAAGTCCACAGGACAATCCACCGGCGGTGGAGACAACGCAATTTACCCACACTGGAATATGCAAGAAGGCAAAGAAGCCGTAGTACGTTTCTTACCAGATGGCAATTCAAATAACACATTCTTTTGGGTAGAACGTGCTATGATCAAATTACCTTTCGCAGGTATCAAAGGCGAAACAGATTCCAAACCAGTTCAAGTACAAGTACCTTGTGTAGAAATGTACAACGATGGTTCTGTATGTCCAATCCTTTCAGAAGTTCGTGGCTGGTTTAAAGATAAGAGCCTTGAGGAAATGGGTCGTAAGTATTGGAAGAAGCGTTCATATATTTTCCAAGGCTTCATTGTCGAAGATCCTTTAAAGGAAGATAAGATACCAGAAAATCCAATCCGCAGATTTATCATTGGTCCTCAAATCTATCAAATCATTCGTTCAGCATTGATGGATCCAGAGTTGGAAGAATTACCAACAGACTACCTCAAAGGTGTTGATTTCCGTATTGCTAAGACTAGCAAGGGCGGTTTTGCTGATTACTCAACAAGCAAATGGTCACGTCGTGAACGTGCTTTGAGTGATGTTGAAACAGCAGCATTAGCATCTAATGAGTTGTTTAATTTGTCAGACTTCCTTCCTAAGAAACCAACTGATGTTGAGTTAAAGGTAATGAAGGAAATGTTTGAAGCTTCTGTAGATGGCGAAGCATATGATCTCGAGCGTTGGGGTCAATATTTCAAACCAGCAGGTTTAGGTTCAGCAACAGGCGATCCGCATCGCGCAACTGCTAATACATCTACACCAGCAGCCAAAGCCAGTGAAGACTATACAGACGACGAGCCAGCACCGGCAGCCTCTGCGCCAGCCGCAGCCGCAGCACCGGCAGGTGATAACAGTCGTGCGCAAGACATCCTTGCCATGATTCGTAACCGTCAGAAGTAATTAGACTAAACATAGAGTGTGGGGCAACTCACACTCTATTTCTCAACAGGGCAAAATAATATGGCAAAAGCATTTGATATTTCTAAATTCAGAAAGTCAATCACTAAATCTATTGACGGTTTAAGTATTGGCTTTAACGACCCAACCGATTGGGTTAGTACAAACAACTATGCATTAAACTATCTTATAAGCGGACACTTCGATCGAGGTATTCCGTTAGGTAAGGTCACGGTGTTCGCTGGTGAATCTGGTGCAGGTAAGAGCTTTATCTGTTCAGGCAATCTAGTTAAGAACGCACAGGCACAAGGCATTTATCCAATCTTGATCGATACAGAAAATGCACTCGACGAAAAATGGTTACATGCCCTTGGAGTTGATACAAGTCCAGACAAGTTATTGAAACTTAACATGGCTATGATTGACGATGTGGCAAAGACTATTACAGAGTTTATTGCAGAATACAAAACAATGGATGAAAATGATCGTCCTAAGATATTGTTTATTATCGACAGCTTAGGTATGCTACTGACTCCTACTGATGTTAATCAATTCCAAGCAGGCGATATGAAAGGTGACATGGGCCGTAAGCCTAAAGCACTAACAGCACTTGTTCGTAACTGCGTTAATATGTTTGGTAGTTATAACATCGGAATGGTGTGTACTAACCACACATATGCAAGTCAAGATATGTTTGATCCAGATGATAAAATTTCAGGTGGTCAAGGATTCATCTACGCTAGTTCAATCGTTGTTGCTATGCGTAAATTAAAATTAAAACTTGATGCAGATGGTAATAAGACTACAACGGTTCAGGGGATTCGTGCCGCTTGTAAGATCATGAAAACTCGTTATGCAAAACCGTTTGAAAGTGTACAGGTTGAAATTCCTTATGAAACAGGTATGAGTCCATATAGTGGGTTGGTCGACTTGTTTGAAGCTAAAGGTATGCTCAAGAAAGAAGGTAACAGTCTAGTATATACTACAGCAGACGGTGAGATCATTAAGCAATTTCGCAAGGCATGGGAACGCAATGAGAAAGATGGTCTAGATATTGCAATGAAAGACATTTCTAAACACGGAGAAAAAGTGAGTTCTGAGATAACTAATAATGTTGAACCTCAATTGGAGAGCGAGTAAATGAAAGACGACCTTATTGCAGATCTTTGGACACTAGTAGTAGAACATATCCCAGAGAAAAAACGCCAAGACGTGGCTGCTGATTTTATTAATACTTTATTAGATTATGGTGTTAAAGAAAGTGTGCTTACTAGTCTAATGGGCGTGGATCCTTATCTAGACCAAGCTGTTGAATATTCAACCGACGGCGAAGAGTATAGTGAGGAAGAAGATGAAGAAGATGAATATTACGAAGATGAGGACTGATGAATTGGTACGATAAGGTTTCAAAGGATATTAGTAATATCCCCGATGCCGCTGCATATTATGAGAGCGAACTGATAGCAGCTAAATCTGATGCTCGAGTATCTGGCAACTTAGAAAGAGCAGCCGCTAATATGCCCGGTATTGTAGAAAATCGTTTTAACCAACTTCAAGAAATTGAAGCAATACTAGAATACTTACACATAGAATTGCGTAGATTACGTAGTCAACATTTTAGAAAATATCTCGAAAACTATCAACGAGCTTTGTCTTCTAGAGACTGTGAAAAGTTTGTAGAAGGCGAAGCTGACGTTGTAGACTTTGAAAAAATTATCAACGAATTTGCCTTACTTCGTAATAAATGGTTAGGTATTATCAAAGCCCTTGACATTAAACAATGGCAAGTATCAAATATAGTTAAACTTAGAACAGCAGGATTAGAAGACGCAACATTATGAACATCCTAGTAACCGGTGGCCTAGGACTTATCGGCCACAATGTAGTTAAAAGACTACAGGATCAGGGGCATATTGTATCTATAGTAGATAATAAAACAAACTATGGTATCATCCCTCAAAAAGAAATCGACCATTTAATTCGAGAACGTCTAAAAGAAATTAAAGATATTAGCGGATTATATGATTACGATATTTGCGATTCAGCTAAATTAGAATCAGTCTTTAATATCGAACAACCTGAAATAGTAATACACATGGCTAGCTTTCCGAGACAGAAAGTAGTTAATGCTAATCCTGCGCTAGGTAGTCGTGTAATGAGTGAAGGGTTACTTAATTTACTAGAACTTAGCGACAAATACGAAGTACGCAAGTTTATCTATATATCTAGCTCAATGGTGTACGGCGATTTTAAAGATGATGTTAAAGAAGATGCAATATGCCGACCGCTGGGCCAATATGGTATTATGAAACTGGCAGGGGAATGGCTAGTTAAGGATTATACTCGCCGTACAAATCTTGTACATACAATCATTCGACCATCGGCCGTATACGGTCCTCTTGACGTAGAAGATCGAGTGATTAGTAAATTTATTCTTAATGCCATGCGTAACATTCCTCTAAGAGTAAATGGTGCTAACGAAACCTTAGACTTTACCTTTGTAGACGATGCTGCTGACGGCATTGTTGCA
>Ga0209296_1002988_pt1 | contig 11719 bp, 1 predicted proteins | sample S_130206_EF_Meta_FD_187319 | JGI IMG/M metagenome (GOLD analysis project Ga0209296, IMG submission 187319) | Freshwater microbial communities from Lake Simoncouche, Canada to study carbon cycling - S_130206_EF_MetaG (SPAdes) (version 2) | ecosystem: Environmental > Aquatic > Freshwater > Lake ...
AAAACCTAGCAAATCAAATAAACGCTGGCGGCAAATTCTATGCCGAAATGAAAAAGATCAGAACAACTACTGACGCATTTAATACAGCATTAGAAAAAAACCAACTCTCAATGAGAGAGTATTTTAGATATACTGGTGCTTCTACAAGAACTTTTGGAAAATTATTTAAATCTGAATTTGATACTATTAATAAAGTTGCAAGAGAAAATGTAAAGACACTCCAAACTCAATATATTAAAATGGGTAGAGATGCAAGCGGTGCTCTTAAAGCAATGTCAGTTCGTCCATTAACTTTGGACATGAATGATTATGGCACAAAGGTAGCAATGGCTGCTCAACGCCAAGCATTACTTAATCAATTATTAAGACAAGGATCTACAAACCTATTAAACTTTGGTAAAAATACACAGTGGGCTGGTCGTCAACTTATGGTTGGTTTTACAGTACCATTATTATATTTTGGTTCTGTTGCAGCAAAAACATTTATGGATTTAGAAGAACAAGCAATTAGGTTTAAACGTGTTTATGGTGATATTTTTACAACAAATACAGAAACAGCAAAAGCATTAAAAGATGTTCAAGCACTTGCAAGTGAGTTTACTAAATATGGAGTAGCGGTAGCAGACACAATGAAAATGGCTGCAGATGTTGCAGCAACAGGTAAAATGGGAACAGATTTACTAGAGCAGGTAAGACAAGCAAATAAATTAGCCGTACTTGGTGGAATTGATCAACAAAAATCTCTTGACACTATTATTTCCTTAACGTCCGCATTTGGAAAAGAAACTAAAGCATTATCAGAAGATATTAACTTTCTAAACGCAGTAGAAAACCAAACAATTTTAAACATTGATGACTTAACAACTGCAATTCCTAAAGCAGCACCAGTAATTAAACAACTTGGTGGAGATGTTCAAGACTTAGCATTCTTTATGACTGCAATGCGTGAAGGTGGTATTCAGGCTGGAGAAGGTGCTAACGCACTTAAGTCTGGTCTTGCATCTATGATCAACCCAACTGACAAAGCAGCAAAATCACTTGGCAAAATGGGTATAAACATTAAAGGTATTGTAGAAGCAAATAAAGGCGATGTAAGAAATCTTGTTATTGGTATGGCTCAAGCATTTGATCAGTTAGAACCATTAAAGCGTGCACAAGCAATTGAACAGTTATTTGGTAAATTTCAATTTGCTCGTATCTCTACATTGTTTCAAAATGTTATTAAAGAAGGAAGCCAGGCTCAAACAGTTGCTAAATTAACACAAGCAACTACAGAAGAGTTAGCAATATTGTCTGAAAGAGAATTAAAAAAAGTTGAAGAGTCTCCAATGTATAAATTTAAAAAAGAAATTCAAGACCTTAAAACAGCAATTGCTCCAGTTGGTGCAGAATTCTTAAAGGCTTTAACTCCAATTGTTAAATTTTTTGGTAATATTTTTGAAAAGTTTAATGATTTTGGAGACGGTACAAAGAAAGTAATGGTTCTATTAACAGCAGTGTTAGCAGGTGTAGGTCCATTAGCATTGATGTCATTTGGTTTATTGGCTAACGGTATTGCTAATATAATTAAAGGTTTTACAGCAGTCAAGTCTTTATTTAATAAGACTGGAAGTTCTACTCAGCATTTGGGTGAGCAAACTAATTATTTGACACAAGAACAATTAAGAGCAGCATCAGTTGCGGCTTCATTAGATCAAGCACATATGAAGTTAACACAAAGGTTTACATCTGAAGCAGCAGCAGTTAGAAATCTATCAACAGCATATCAACAAGCAATAGCAACACAAAGCATGTTTGGTTTGGGTGCTGTGAGAGGTAAAGGTGGTACTGCTCAACAACCAAAGGGTTATGCAAAAGGTGTGGTAAGTGTTCCAGGAAGTGGCACTGGAGATAAAGTTCCAGCAATGCTTTCACCAGGAGAAGCAATTGTTCCTGCAGCAAATGCAAAAGCAAATCCAGCATTAGTTAGTGCTTTAGTTAGTGGAAAGATAAAAGGTTATGAAGGTGGACTAGACCCAGTTGGAAAAGGATACAAAAATGCTACCTTGTTTATGCCACAAGTTTTAAATAGAGCGGCTGGCGGACAGATTGGTGCACCAACTGCAGAATTAGTTTCATATTTTAAAAATGCAGGAGGAGCAGCAGCAGCACCCCTGTTGGCAGTAATGGCCAAATCAATGGGAATGAAAATAAATGACCCTAAAATTCAAAGTCAGTGGGCTTCAATTGGTGGACAATTAATTATTAATGCAACAACTGCATTAGAAAAATCTGGTATGCAATTTGTTAAAGATGAAGACTTAGAAAAAATAGTTGTTCCAGCAATGAGAAAAACTGCTCAAGGACTTAATGTTGCAGGTAAAGAAATTGCTACTGCTTTTAATATGGCAATTACAGAAATTCAAACGGTTGGAAGAGTGGGTGATCCAGGAGGTACAAGTGGAGGTACTGGAAGAACTGGTCTTTCATCTAATTCATATACACGACAAAGAGCAAATGCACAAAAATTTGCAATTGAACAAAGACCAAGTATGTTTAGAAGAGGAAGAGTATTTAGTCAAAGTCGTGGCAAAGAACGTAATGAATTTCAAACCTTTAATCCAACAACAAAAGCATGGGAGATGGGGCAGGCATCACATATTACTAAGGCTATTAATGCTAGTGTTTCAAAAATAGCAAAAATGGTTGAACCTTACCTTGGAAATGTTTATGCAAAAATTGAAAAAGGAATTATTACTGGAGCAAAAAAAATAACACAAATTTCATCACCATCAAAACAAACGCAAATTGTTGGAGAGCAAATTGGTCAAGGTGCAATATTAGGAATGAAAGAATATATTGATGATGCTAACCGTGCTGGAAAACAACTTGGAGCAGCAGGAACTGCAGGACTTGCATCACAATCAGCAAATTATTTATATGGAAAATCAACTGGTATTACAGCAGCAGATAAATCAATTAGAAGACAACAAGAAAAATTAGCAAAACAAAATCAGACGATGTCTATTAGCAACGGTAGCAACGGTAGTAAAGACAAAGTTGCAAAAGATGCAAAAGGTCCACGTGCTGGAATGATCGGCATGGCAGCATCTACGGCGGTAATGGGAGCGTCAATGATGGGCGGTAGAGTTGGAGATACAGCACAACAACTAATGGGACCAATAATGATGGTATCTATGTTGTTTGGAATGATGTCTGCCCCACTTGCAGCAGTTATTTCAGTGCTAGGCTTACTCGCTTTTGCTGCATTTAAATTAAATAAAGCAAAGAAAGATGAAATGAAGGCTACCCTAAAACTTATTGATGCAATGGGTACAGGTATAAAACCTATGCAAGAATTTTCTAAATTTGCTGGTACTGTTACAGCAACAGAAATTATGAATAGACAACGTGCTAACGAGATGTCTCCATTTCAAATTAAAACTGGTAAAACAACATTTGGCGAAAGTTATGTTCAATCTGATGAAGGAAAAGCAAGGGTTGAAAATGTTCAAAAATATATGAATAAGTTTGGTCAACCAGCAGCAATACAAGATTTATCGAGTCAACTAGTTGGTGCAGTAATGACTGGTGCATTAGATTATAAACAAGCAAGAAGCATTGCAGCAAATATTGGAGACGCTCTAGGAGACTATGATTTTTCTATAGCAGTAAATGGAAGATTAATAGAGTTATTGGGTGTAAATGGAGAAGATATATTAAAAAATGGTTTAGAAATAAAAACTAAATTAATTAAAGATCAAAGAAATACATTAACAACAGGAATGAATTTAACACCTTTTGCACCAAAAGTAGCAGTAGCATCAAGCATGGCTTCTCGTAGACTTGTAACAAATCAATATTCACAAACTTTTACAGAAAGTGGTGCAACTGTATTTGCAAGAATGAAAAATTTATTAGAAACTCAACAACAAATGTTAGATGTATCAGAACTAGAGTATCAAAAGAAAATTGAAGCAGCACGTATTGCTGGAGATACAAATGAAGTAAATAAACTTATATTGCAAAGAGATAAAGATAGAGCAACACTATTAGATCAAAATGTAAAAAGTTATGATGCAATACAAAAAGTTCTTGCTTCTGGAAGTGCTAAAGATATTCAAGATATCAGAGATTCAGCAAAAACGTCTATTCAGGAAGTATATAAAGATAATCCAACTGGTCTTGCATTAGCAAATCAAGCAATGACTAGAATAGATCAGTCTGGTGCCAAGTCTGGTCAAAAAGCAATGATTGAGTTACAACTTGCATCAACAGACTTATCACCAACAACGCTTGCTGATATGTTTAAGAAATTTGAAAGTGGAGAGGCTATAGATCAAATTGTAAATGTTTCTGCTCAATTTGGCGGAAAGTTTGCTGATCAAATGATTGCTATTGCAAATCAATTTGAAAATAAAGACAAGGCCCTAGACTTTGTTATGAGTTTTTCTGGTAAATCAGATGCTGAAGCACAAAAACAATTAGACTTATTCCAATCAATTAGTAAACTAGGTGGAATTGGAGAAGGAATTGATGTACCAATACTGCTTAACTATGCAGTAAGTAATCAAGCAAAAAGCAAAGAAGCACAGATAAAGTTAGACAAATTAGCAAATCAAAAATCTTTAGATATGAAATTTGCTGTAGATATAGTTGGACAAAAGGCATTGGATGAACTTGTTGCAAGGGGTCAAGATTGGGAAAAAATGTCAGATGAAGAAAGAAAAACATTTTTAACTACTTCTATACTATCATTAGAATTACAGGGAAATCCCGAATTACAAAAAGCATATCTTAATTGGCAAAAACAGGCTGGAAATTCTGGAAAGTCTTTTGCAGAATATGCTGGATATGCTGGTTGGAAAGTTACACAGTCTAATGCTGCAGATGATTCAAAAGCAACATCAGAAGTAGACCCTAATGGAGACGGGGGACCAACAGGATCGCCATTAGACGACATAGTAAAGAAATTAAGAGATGTAAGAAAAGCAACACAAGAACTTACAACAGGTTGGAATGAGTCAGGAAATGCGTTAAAAAAACTTTCTCAAGAGGCACTAGGGTTTGGTGGTTTAGCACAAAAACTTAGAAGTCAGGGTGCTAATGAAAATACAATTGATTTTATTACTGGCTTATCTCAAGAAGATTATAAAAAATATAAATCAATGTTCAAAGATTTTAAAACTTTGCAAACATCATTAAACAACATTGCTCTTGGAGATTATCAAAATGATCAAGCAAAAATAGTTGAACAAACAAAAAATCAAACTAAAGCATTTAATAAATTAGTTGCTGCTGGAATGCCAGTTGCTCATGCTTATGAATTAATTAAAAATGATGCTATAGCAGCAGCAATTGCATCTGACAAAACTAATAAAAATTTAACAAACATTGTTTCCTCTAAGGCAAGAGCAATTGCCTATGAATTTAAAAAAGCCATCAGTTTGGGAATGTGGGACGATGTATTTAGTGAAGGATATAATGCAGCAACAAAATATTTTGATGTACAAGAAAAACTTATTAAACTTGTTAAAAAAGATGAAATAAACAAACAACAACTAATAGTTGATAATGCAAATAAACAAATTAAGTTAGCAAATAATATTCAAGAAACAAACTCTTATCAAATTTCTAAATATGAAGATGGATTAAAAACAATTAATGAACAAGCAGATTCTATTAATAAAAAATATAATACACAATTTGAGTCATTAGATAAAATTCAAAAAATAAATGAAGTTGTTGCTGAACAAGAAAGAGAAAGACTTTCAATTTCTCAAGCATTGGCAGAAGGTGATATATATGCTGCAGCAAGGGCAGCACAAGAACTTCGTGCTCAAAATGCTCAAAATGCATTAGATCAACAAAGAAGAGGGATGGAATCAGGAAGAGATGCTCAGATAAATAGTCTTACTTCAGGAGGATTAACTAAAGATCAATTAGAAGAAAAAGTTAAAATATTAAAAGAACAAAACTATAGAATTGAACAAGATACCATTGTTCCATTAAGAGAACAGGCAAGATTGGCACAAGTTAAACTAGATGCTATAAATGAAGAAATTAAATTACAAACAGATTCATTAAAACTTGCTGGACTAACAAAAGATCAATGGGAAGAACAAAGAATTAAAATAGATGCTGCTGAAATTGCTACAGGAAAATACAATGATTCAATACAGAGATCAAAAGATGCAGTAGTTGAATTGTCTACAAAGTGGGACGATGTTTTAAGAAAAATGAATGAATATAATCAAAATCAAAATTTATCTACATCAGGCAGCAGTGGTGGAAAAACAGTAGTTAAAACTTATTACGATGGAACAGGTAAGAATAGATTTAAGGTTACTGAATACAGCGACGGTACTGTTGATCGTGTAGCAGATCCAGTATCATCTGCAAGCAGTAGCGGAGAAAATAGCGGTAGCAATGGTAATAATCTTCAAATTAATAATAATTTAAAAAGTTCGACAAGCACAAGTACAATAAACCCTAAATTTCCAACAATTAATGCAAGCAACATTATGGGCGGAGGAAAAACTTTACCACCTCAAACCTGGACACAAGCAGTAAATGCTGTTACAGCAACTAAAACAATAAATCCCAAATTTCCAACAATTACTGCAAATAATATAATGGGTTCTTCCCCTATAGTAAAAAATAAATATGGAAAATCTATGGGTGGAATGATTTCTAAGTTTGCTTCTGGTGGTTTTGCAATTGGAACTGATACCGTGCCAGCAATGCTAACTCCTGGTGAATTTATTGTAAGCAAATATGGTGTGGACAAATTTGGAGTAGATAACTTAAGGGCAATTAATAAAGGTGACAACCCTTCATCATCTTCGGTGTATAATTATAACTTGAGCGTTAATGTTAAGTCTGATGCAAACCCTAACGAAATTGCTAGGACGGTAATGATGCAGATTAAACAAGTAGATTCTCAAAGAATCAAGGGGAATAGAATATAATGGCAACTTTAAATTACCTTGCTGGTAGAAAAAAATATGGTAGACCGCAAGCACTTATGTTTGCCGAATTGCCTGGCACTTTTGAAGAAGGAGATAATGGTATAACATACGTTCCTCAAGGGTATGAAGTTGGTACAAATTCAGATCAAATTGAAGAAGCGGGTGCATCGTTTTTAATTTTATCAGATCATAATCGTAACGGAATAGATGTAAAAAATAACAGAATACAGCAAAGAGAAAGAACTATAAACGGAAAAATGAGATCATTCTTTGTTGCAGATAAGTTTACTCTATCTGTATCCTGGCAAAATCTACCATCTAGATCTTTTAGTAATATTCCTAAATTTAATGTAACAACTGGAAAAGATAATGGTGCAGCAGAAAAGTACACGGTAGATGGTGGAGCGGGAGGAAACGAATTATTAGACTGGTATTTAACTCATCCAGAATCATTTTATCTATTTATTTCTTATGATAGATATAGCAATTTTCAAGACCAAACAAACACTATGGATAGAATTAAAGAATATCAAGAAGTTAAAGAAGTATACATAACTGATTTTTCATACAATGTAACAAAAAGAAGTCCAAATACTTATGATCTGTGGGACGTAAACATAACTTTGGAAGAAGTCTAATGTTTAAAAATGACAGCGTTAAACAAATTTTTGAAGAGTCAAATAACGTAAATATTAAAGGTTTGGTTTTAGCAGAATGGAATTTTAATGATGCAGAAAATTTATTAAAAATTGGAAATTATAGATACCGTCCATTAGAAAATTTATCTAAATATAAAAATATTATTAACTCTTATGATTCTAAAGATAGTGGAAGTTATTATACAAATGCAACCAGTGCGGACATAGTGATAGATGGTGGCTATGATGACTTAGACGAACCACAACTTTTTACTTCTATTAAAGAAAAAGAAGCACAGTTATTTTCATTAGAAGATTGCTTTAATAAATTTAGACCAAGATCTGGAATAAATAAAATGCAATATTTTAATAATAAATATTTTCACAATTCAAATTCATACTTGGCCAATAGACCAAGATATTACATGTCAGACAAAAGAGACTATTTTAAGTATTGGAGTTCTTATAGAACAGAAGACAATATTGAAAGAGGAGTTGCTAAAAATATATTAAATAATAAAAATTATATAGACGATGTTGCACCATTTGTGGTGTATAAAAATAGCATTCCAGTTAATAGAATTGTTATTAAGATGCAAACAAATGTTGGTGAAATTAATTTAGGACCATTTTCAACAATTTCTGAAAATATAGAAGATCCATTTTATGGATATGTCAATCAGACAACTCCAAACACCTGGAAGGTTCAAGTCTTAAATAATAATAATTGGATAGACATAATTAATTTTAATGAAAATTCTGCAAGGTCAGACGGAAGCAATATTGTTGGTTCTGATGGACATGTTGAATTAAAATATGGACTAGTTGTTCCATCAAGATATAAAGATAAGTTTTCTTTAGTTGATATTATTTTATCAACAACGCTATTGCCAGATACCGCTTCATATGGTGATGCATACTTGGTTTCTGAAAAATATAAAAGCGAAATAGGAACCCTTTATGTTTATAATGGATTTGACTATGATTCATTTGTTCCAGAATATGGATGGGATTTATTAGAAGATGAAATAGATAAAACTTCGAGGGTAACAGAACTAGTAAATGTCATATCATATACTAATGCTGGTACCAGTAGTATTTCATATAAAGAGTTTCAATATATAAATGGAATAAGAATTGTAGTAAGCACAATGAATAAGTTTGACAGCGTTTTTGATTTAATAGAGTTATCTCCAAGACTACTGGCAGACATAACAGATAACGTTATTGGTTATTCTTTGAATAAATCAATATCTGATTTAAGTACAAACGGATTACCAGTAGGTCAACTTTTAGCGTCTACTGGAAATTTAGAGTTAATAGATCCAGACATGTCTTTTAATAAAAATAATACAAACAGCATTGTGTACAAATATTTAAATAATAATGTTAAATTTAGTTTTTATGAAGATATTCAAACTATAAACAATGCTCATTATTATGTACCATTAAAAAAACTTTACTCAGATACTATACCACAAACAGATGTTCAAAGTGGAAAAACATCCATACAATTAAGAGATTATTATTTTTATCTAGAGCAAATAAATGCACCTAGTTTATTTTTAACAAACGTGTCTTTAAGTTTTGTAGTTTCCACATTATTAGATTACGCTGGATTTTCTAACTATATATTTAAAAAAATTGAAAGTGAACAGGAACTGATTATTCCTTTCTTTTTTTGTAATGAAGAAAAAAACATTGCACAAGTTTTAAATGATTTAGCAATATCTTCTCAATCATCTATGTTTTTTAATGAAGAAAACGATCTGGTTGTAATGAGTAAAAATTACACAGTGCCAAAGTTAACAGATAGAGTATCAGATATTACCCTTTACGGTTCTAAAAATAATGAAATAAACAATAAAGAAAATATATTAAATGCCTCAATAATTGATACAAAAGTTTTGAATTCTGGAAAAATTAACTATACTACTAGATATATTCAAAAAACTTTAGGATCAATAAAGCAAGCGACGTTAATTGATAAAGAAAAAACTTGGATATATAAACCAACATTGCTATGGGAAGTTTCTGGAAAAAGTAATACTAAAACTGTAAATGAATCTGCTGCATCAATGTCATCATATGTTCTGGCAGCAATACCACTGGGCTCATCACTATCAAGTGAAATTCCATCAATTAGCAATAATGTTTTATTGAATAATACTATAGATCTTGGAGAAAACATATATTGGATTAGCAACTATAACGGATATTTTTATTCAAATGGTGAAGTCATTAGATATGATGCAGTTGAATATAGCGTTTCTGGAATAGGAAATATTTGGATAACTAATGTTGAAGACTATGAGAATTATTTTTCTCAATTACCTTTTAATGGAAAAATGTATCCAACTGGATTAATTAGAATTTATACAGAATTAGACTATGTAGAGATTAATGGGGTAAAAGTTTTAAAAGAAGGGGATTTAATAAAACATGGAAGAGGTCAATTTGAAACACAGATTACAAATCATTATGCTGGACTAAATCCATATTGGACTAATGAAAACAGTGTAAAGGGTTGTAACATGTATTCTGAATATTTGTTTGCAGATAAAGAATTAGATAAAACGGTTGTAGTTGGTGAGGCTGGAGTTAGTAACGCTATGGCAAAGCAAACAACTAGAACTAGTATTATTAAAAACTTTTTATCAAGTTCTTATACTTCAGAATATGATAGCAAAAATTCAATTAATAAAAAATCAGGAAATATACAGTCATCCGCATTAGTTATGGCTGGACCGTCATTTACTTTTGAACAAAAACCAATTAATTATATTAATTATGTTTATAAACCATTGGATAGTAAGTTTAAACATTTTGGTACCAGATTAAGAATTATTGGTAAGGTTGAGAATAATGAGGTTAGAGGTCAAACACCAGTTGGAAGTATGACATATTATGTAGTTCCTGGAACTGATCCATCTCAAAATATAAGCATAGGTGGCGGCTCTGGTGGTCTTGGAGTTATGGTTAATCCTACAAATAATGTGGGGTATTATTTTGAAATTGCAGCATTAACAGAAACTAACATAGACAAATATGCCAATGGCTCTACAATTGCTAATTTGTTATTTTATAAAATAGGAAAAGATAATGATACAGAAATGGCTGTTCCTGTAAAGTTATGGTCTGGCTCAACAAATATTTTGGTTGATGATGGTAATTTTACTGGACAATATAGAATGACAGGAGAATCTAATCCAACTGTATACGATCTTGCAGTTGAGTATTTAGATATTGGACAAACAAGAAAATTTTATTTATATATAAACAATAACATTGTTGCAATAGTTGATGACACAAATCCACTACCTATTTATAATAATATGTGTTTGTTTACTAGAGGAACATCCAAGATTATGTTTGAAAATATATTTGCTTTAGGAAGTAACTATGCTAAAAATGTTTCAGAAAATATAGACATACCATTTAATAAAATATTTGATAATCAAGAACTTACCTCTAATGATGCATTTAGAAAATATGCTTTAAGTTCTGTAATACAATCAACCTATTTATCTGGTATAAGTCCTTCTGAACCACCATCATATAACTTTTACTTTGATGAGTTTGGATCAATTATGAGAGAGTGTGCATACTTTAATGTTAAATTTGACAAAGCGTATCCAGCGTTATACTCTAAAATATCTCCAACTTTTAATAAAATAAAAGGATACACTGTCTCTGGATTTTTGCCAGACGCCTATGGTGCAGAATTTTTAATTTTTAACGCAACTGACACCGTTTTATCATTAGATGAAACATCTGGAAACTATTTAAGAATTCAAGGTGTTGCATTTACTCAATCAACAAATCACACTTTGACAGTAGAGGATTATTATAAAGAAAACTCAAACTATATTAAAACACAGTATTTAGATGATCAGACTATAAAATCAAATACTGATTCTAAGGATAAATATAATAAATTAAAAATAAGTAAATCTAAGTATGGCACAAAGGAGTTTACTATGGACACTCCATACATACAATCAAAAGATGATGCTGAAGCACTTCTTGGGTGGATTGTTAATAAAACCATAGATCCTAAAAATGCAATTGGTTTGGATATATTTGCTACACCAACAATTCAACTTGGAGACATAGTTAGCATATATTATA
>Ga0209296_1002989_pt1 | contig 11717 bp, 22 predicted proteins | sample S_130206_EF_Meta_FD_187319 | JGI IMG/M metagenome (GOLD analysis project Ga0209296, IMG submission 187319) | Freshwater microbial communities from Lake Simoncouche, Canada to study carbon cycling - S_130206_EF_MetaG (SPAdes) (version 2) | ecosystem: Environmental > Aquatic > Freshwater > Lake ...
TTGAAATCAATGTTGAAGTACCTTATTTGGAGTCTTATTGCGATATTCCTTTGTAGCATATTGTTTATCTTATTGCAGCGTGGTGTTAATAATAACAATACCACTCGCAGTATTGATACACTTTACAACTACAAAGAAAAAATCATCATCAAAGAAAAAGAAAAACTAAAAGTTAAATATGACACTATCGAAATACATTTGCGTGATTCTTTTTATAGCACCGAGTTTTTGCAAAGGGCAATCAATTTGCATAGATTCATCGACAGTCAAGAACGTAAACCTTTATTTGATTAAAGGTGCAAAAGCACGTGAAGAAAACCGAATCTTTAAGGCAAAGATTCAAAACGATAGTAACCACATAGAATTTTTAGATAGTACGATTACAGATTTGCAATTTGGAATTTGTGAAGTTGAACAAGAAAATAAAGTGGTCAAAGAACGATTTTACACAGTCACATTTTATGCAATAATTGTGACTATATTTTACATCTTCAAATGAAAAACAACGTACATAAATTTGTCATACCTTTTGAAAATAAAAAGGTTCTTTTACTCTCGGATTTGCACTGGGATAACCCCAAGTGTGATAGGGTACTATTGAAAAAACATTTAGATTTAGCACTTGCTGGTAATTACGATGTACATTTAAACGGCGATACATTTTGTTTGATGCAAGGTGCATACGATCCCCGAAAAAGTAAAGATAGCATAAGACCTGAACACAACGTAAATAACTATTTAGATGCAGTTGTGAATACTGCAATTGATTGGTTTAAACCTTATGCAAAAATTATTAAAGTTGTTGGATATGGAAATCACGAAACAAACATTATTAAAAGGCAAGAAACAGACGTTATAGAAAGATTTGTTTTTGGACTTAATCGTGAATGTGGAACTGAAATACAAGCGGGTGGTTATGGTGGGTGGATAATTTATCAATTTGTAGATAGGAAAACAATTCGTAAAGCATTTAAAATAAAATATTTTCACGGCTCTGGTGGTGGTGGACCAGTTACACGTGGTGTAATACAATTCAATAGAATGTCAACATTTATAGAAGGTGCAGATATGATATGGATGGGACACGTTCACGAATGTAACGAGGTAGTTTATACTAATGAATGTTTGGATAATCAAAACAATATTAGACTTCGTAACATTTTAATGGTTCGTACTGCAACATATAAAGAAGAATACAATAGTGGACTTGGTGGATGGCACGTAGAGAGAGGTGCAACCCCAAAACCTTTGGGTGGAAGATGGTTAGAGATTTGCCCTGAACGAAAAATAATTAATGGACAAGAACAATCAATATTAACTGCATTTACATATCGTGCCTAAAATTAAATGTCATATCGTTATACTCGCTGATTCAGTCTACGAAGACAAAGAACAAGCGTGTGAGTTTTTAGAAGATGCAATTCTTGATACTGGTTATATTATTGCAGCCAACCAACATTGGGACTATACTGAAATACATTACATAAGTGGACACACATTTGTAATTGACTTAGATTTTGACGACTTTTGTAAAAAATGGATAAAGTAAATAAACCAGCGCACTACGAAGGTAGTATTGAGTGCATAGAAGCAATCAAAAGTTCAATGAGTAAAGAAGCATTCAAAGGTTATTTGAAAGGCAATATACAAAAGTACATTTGGCGATTTGACAGAAAGGGTGGTGTTGAAGATTTGCAAAAGGCAGAATGGTATTTAAAAAGATTAATCGATGAAACAAGTACAACAATATTTAAATAGGTTCGGGTGCAACTTGGTAGTTGACGGAATCATAGGCGACAAGACAAAAACAGAATTAAAGAAGTATGTTTTTAACCAAACCAAAGGAATAACGTGGGTACGATGCGACAAAAAACTAACTAATACTTTTGACGACTTTGGGGTGTTGTGGGTTAATGGTGAGATAGCAGAAGTATTCCCGTGTTCAACAACTGCTGGTAAGCACTACATACAAAACCCTATTACCTATGGTGGAGTAATGGGAACGGCAATTGCGTGTTCACAATATGTAGTTGGATCACACCAGTTTAAAACGTCTTCAAATTGGAAATCTCTTTGGTTAGGTATGCCATACTTTCAACAAATCAAAGCTATTCAAATATTCCGTGACGGAAACAAAGATGGCAATTTAGATGAGAAGGTAATTCAAAAGGGTTTGTTTGGCATCAACTTTCACCAAGCTGGGTTAGGTAATTTTATTGATAATTGGAGTGCTGGTTGTCAAGTTGTACCAAAAGCATATTGGTTAAAAGTTATACCATATTTCAAAGATGGTGAAATTATAGATTTTAGTTTGATTTACTAATGGCGAAAGAACCTGATTTCCTCAAAGGACTTGGAATACAAAATATCACCGAAGAAATCAAATCGAGTGGTGTAAATTCTATTATCCAAGATTGGGGAAACAAGTTAATTGCAGCACTACGCACCAAGTTAAAAAACAACAAATCAAATGCAAGTGGTTCATTATCGGCTAACATACAACCGACAATTGAACCCACGTCAAAAGGCGAAAAGCTAATAATCACAATGAATGAGTATTGGATTGACGTTGAAGAAGGACAAGCACCTGGTACTATGGTATCTGCAAAATCTTTAATTCAATGGATGAAAGAAAAAAGACGTTATGGTGCATTCAAAAGTGCATTTGATAAAAGAATTGAAAGTGTAGTTGCACGAAAGATTAGTAAAAACATTTATGCTGGTGGTACAAAGGCAAGACCATTCATAAAACCTACGTTAACACAAAAAAGAATTAACGAATTATCTCAAAACGTAGCAGATTATTTTGCTGCAAACTTATTTAAGTAAATTATTTTGTAAAATTATTTGTTATATTGAAAACTATTTGTATATTTGTGCTATGGATATACAAGAAATTTTAAAACAAATCAAACTACACAAGAAGCACGGCATTGTGTCTAAGGTGTCTGCTCGTACTGGCATATCAATGCCTACTGTTCGTAAATACCTAAACGGGAATGTTATACAACCGAAGGTATTAATCATTTTAAACACCGCAATCGACATTATCAATGAAGGCAATAATTAATCTTATGGATGAGAATTTGGTGCGTTTAAAAAAGCTGCAAATGAGTGCAAACTTTTACGAAGGCAAACTACATTTCTTTGATGGTTTTAACGACTATGAATTTGACGAAGAATTAGTAAAAAGTTTACTAATAGAAAACGATGAAGATTTAGTCGATGAGTTTACGCATTATGAAGAAGACGAAGACGGCTCACCAACTACACATATTATGTGGGCAATTATGGAAGATTTTGCACAATTTTCTTTGTGTGATTCTATTGACAAATTAATAACAGAAAATAAACTATGAAAGAACTATTTAATTCAGTAAGCAATTTTCAGGCAGAATGTCCGAAGATTAGCAAGGATTCAAACAATCCATTTTTTAGTGATGCTAAACGCAAAGTAAACTATGCAAGTTTGCCACACATTTTGACAGTCATTACCCCTATACTTAAAAAGAATGGGTTATTGATTGTGCAGCCAGTAGTAAACAATTGTGTTGTAACCAAACTAATTCACATTGAAACGGGGCAAATGTTAGAAAGTGTGTATGACATTGTATGCAAAGATTCTACCAACGCACAACAAATCGGATCGGGTGTGAGTTATGCACGTAGATATAGTTTAACTTCAATTTTAAACTTGAATATTGACGATGATGACGATGGTAATAGTGCAACTAATAATGTAGCCAAACCACCAGCCCCACCAGCTGCAAAGAAAGAAGACTTAAACCCAAAGCATAGCAATTGGGCAAAGGCAAAAGAACATCTACAAACGGGTGGACTAATGGAAGATATCGAACGTAAATACACTATAAGTGCAGAAAACAAAAAGTTGCTTATAGCAGCAAAGTGAAATTTTGATTTGAACTTATGGAAATTACAATAACAAATAACGAAAGCGAATGGTTAGCAGTACGTGAAGGTAGATTTACGGCAAGTGACATACACAAGCTAATGGGTACTCCGAGAAACAAATCGGAGTACCTTTCGGAAACGGCAAAGTCATTTGTCTACGAAAAAGCAAGTGAATTGCTAACTGGTATTCGCAAACCAATTTGGGGTGAAGCATTAACTTGGGGTACAGAAAACGAAAAAGAAGCATTCGAAGTATTCCAACACAACCAAGATGACTTTTACACTTACTACGGGGGTGAAACTTATACGTTTATTCCCTATGGTGAGTATTCGGGTTATTCACCTGATGCACTTGGTAGTAATTGTTTGGTAGAAATAAAGAATCCTTTTAATAGTGGCATACATTTAAAGAATAGGTCAATCAAATGTGCTGAAGATTTGCTAAAAATACACCCCGAATACTATTGGCAAATGCAATTGGGTATGATTGCAAGTGCAGTTGAATTTGGTTATTTTGTTTCGTACGACAAACGTATGCCATCAACACATAATTTGTTCATAGCACACATAGAATTAGAAGATGTGAAAGAAATCATTGACGAAAAGCTATATTATGCGAATGAATTATTACAGTCAATTGTCAAACTAATGTAATCTTTGTAAAATAAATTTGCAATATTGAAAATAATATTATTATATTTGCTAAACAATTAAAAGATATGGAAAACAAAACAACAATTATTCAGCAATTCCCATCATTGGTAGAGGCATTTGAATGGGTGGTAACACAAGTTGCAGATGCAACAGTCGGTAACATTACAACCAAGCACCAGTATCAAGGCACGGATGCTGTAATCGGTAGCACGGACAACGTTACTTATGTCGGACTTTTTAATTTAATTGAGCTATGAATTTGTGGGATGGATTAGCAGTTTTAGGTGCTTGTGTAAGCATTGCGTTTTGTGTATGGTGTGTATTAGTTGCATACCAAACTTTGCAACAATTTGAAGAAGTTGAACACAAACCATTGCCTGAAATTTACGATATACCAAATTGGGATAAACTTAACCCAGTAGGTAAAATGGCAAACAAAGAATTGAAGAAGATGTACAAAGGTAAAATGAAAGGGGAATTGGTATGACAAACGAAACATACGGAGGTAACAAATGAGCAAACTATTAATTATAAACGAAGTAAAACAACGTCTTGAAACAAGCACCAAAATGCGTGACGATGATGCGTTATTGATGGCAGACATTTGGCGAGAACAACTTGAACGAATGGGTGCAAAGTCAATGTACGATGTTTTAAACGCAGTTGCTGGTAGAATGGTACATAGTCCTGAATCAATTAGACGTTCACGTCAAAAGGTACAACGTGACAATCCAAATCTTCGTGGGGTGTTTTATTTTAAACGTCACGAAAAAGAACTTGAAGTTTTAAAAGAACTTGAATATATAAAATAACCATAAGGTAAAATAAAATGTATACAACACAATTAGCGTCAATGGTGAAGACAAGTAACCACACGCAGAAAGACACAACTGTTAACACAGTATTGAAAACAAATGATTACTCAAAGTTTAAAACGAAACAAGGTAATCGTGATTTAAACGGATTGCATTTAAAAAGATTATTAAGTTCCATAAAAGAAATGGATTTATTACACGCTAATCCAATTTTAGTAAATGAAAACTTTGAAATTATCGATGGGCAACATCGTTTTAATGTTTGTCAAGAACTTAACAAACCTATTTATTTTTTAATGGTAAAAGGTTTAGGATTGACTGAAATTCAAATATTAAATGCAAATACCAAAAATTGGAAATTGGAAGATTATATTGATGGTTATTGTTCAATGAATATTCCTGAATATTGTTATTTAAAAAATCTTTTAACTAATACTGGATTAGGTATTAGTCATTTATTAGCAATGTTTTCTGATAATAACAATGGCGATACTTGTGTTAAATTACGAAATGGAGAATTAAAATTGCCTCACAAAAATCAAGGATTGATTATTTTACAATGGATTAAAGAATGGATAAAAGTATACGAAGGAAGTGATCGTAGAGCATTTGTATTAGCTTTAGTAAATTTATATAAGACAAAAGGATATAGTCACGAAAAAATGATGCAGAAAATAAAGTATCAATCTACCAAAATAGTTGATTGTACAAATGTAAAAACATATCTTGCACTACTTGAAGAAATTTATAATTTTAAAGAAAGAGGTGATAAATTAAGATTTTTTTAGTATCTTTGATTTGTTAAGTGAGATGTAGGATATCTCGATACTTTAACCACTTTTGCCCTAATTAGTATATTTGCAATCCTACTGCGATATACTTTTTAGGGTTTTTTTATAAAATTGAAAAAAGAAACATTTTATTTTAGTCACGACTACACGGCACGTTCAGATGAAAAAATCAAGAATCTAATTTATGATTTTGGTTATGAAGGTTATGGAATCTACTGGTCATTAATTGAAGAATTGTATCAAAATGCGAACGCATTGCGAACGAATTACAAACGCATTGCATTTGATATGCGAGTTGATGAAAACACAATTAAAAGTATTATTGAAAACTTTGATTTATTTATTGTTGAAAATGAGTTTTTTGGTTCATTATCGGTGCAACGTAGATTAGATATGCGTATTGACAAGAGCAGTAAAGCAAGGGAATCTGCACAAAAGAGATGGTCAAAGGATGCGAACGCATTGCCAACGCAATCCGAAGGCAATGCTATAAAGGAAAGTAAAGTAAATGAAAGTAAAATAAATGATATAAATATATTTAATGAATTTTGGGATTTATACAATAAAAAATTAAATCGTGAATTAAGCGAAAAAGCATTTAAAAAAATAAAGTCAAGCGAGTATGATTTAATTAAAAACCATATTCCTAATTTTGTAAAACAATTTAAAGACAAACAATTTCAACCATATTTTAGTACTTACTTAAATACAAAAAGATGGCAAGATGAAGTTGAAACAAAAAAACCAATTTTACCAAGAATAGAAAGACAAGCAACATTAGATGAATAATTATTTAGAAGAAAATGTAGTAGGTGCATTTATAATGTCGGACTACGCAAAGACAAAACTACCAAGTATAAACCCAAACTGGTTTAATGAGTTCAACAAAAGAGTTGTAACAGTTATGCAGCAACTTTATTTAGATTCTAAACCAATTGCACTACATACTTTGTTTCCATTTTTTAAAGACAAAGCATTTGAACTATCGGAGTTTACTCGAAAATACTATTCCGATGCGACTATTGAATACGATTTGTTACAAATGGAAGTAATGTACAAACGCAAAAAGATAGTTGAAGACATAAGGAATTTAGATTTAGATTGTGATCTACACGAACTGCAAAACAAACTTGAAATTATAAACCAAGAAAGTAGGGTAAGTTTAAAAAACCAAGTTGTACCAATGAGCAAAATAGTAGGCAAGGTTTTAGACGAATTACAAGTGCGAATTGAACGTGGTAATAATTTAGAAGGACTTTCTACTGGGTGGCGATATTTGGATAAATACATCGGTGGATGGAATAAAGGCAATTTAGTTGTGATAGGTGCAAGACCAGGAATGGGTAAAACTGCACTTGGTTTAAATTTCTGCATAGAAGGATGTCCATTTGCAAAGTATGTTTTTGTATCAGTTGAAATGAGTGACGAAGAATTAGCAAAAAGACAAATCAGTTATTTTAGCAAAGTTGAGAATTATAAAATTAGAAATGCGACTATGACCTTGAAAGAAGTTGAAAATATAAGTAAACAACTTTACAACCAAGAATACGACTACGATGTAATAGATAGCAAAGACAATAATGTTTTTAACATCATATCAATGCTTAAACTACAAAAGGCAAAAAAAGGATTAGACGTGGTTGTAATCGATTATCTGCAAAAGATGGATGCTGGGGAACGTGATACACGAAAGAACGTTTCTGTGATAAGCACGGCACTAAAAAACTTTGCACGTGAAAGTGGTATTACTGTGATTGCATTGGCTCAATTAAATCGTGACGGCAAAGATGATAGACCACAATTGACAGACTTAAAAGAATCAGGACAAATCGAACAAGATGCAGACGTAGTATTGTTTCCGTTTAGACCATCGTATTATTTAGATGTCAAACCCGATGTTGAAGAAGATGCAGAATTGATCATTGCAAAAAATAGGCACGGACAATGTACCGACATACCAGTTACATTTGAAGGCAAGTACACAAAATATACCGAAAGAATATGAACACCGAAGAAAAAGATTACTTTGAAAGATATTTAACGTATCGTAAAAAGCACACGAGTTTATTAAATAAGCAAGAACGAATGATAGCCAAATATGAGAAAGAAATATCACGTTTGAAGTATTTGCTTACAAATCCTATACGCAAAGAAAACGTAGATATAAATTTAAACGTAGTACTGGAAGCAGTATGTAGTGCGACTGAAGTAATTCCACACGATATTTTAGCACACAATAGGCAACGACCTATTAGCACGGCACGTCATTTGTTTTGTTATATTGCGTATAAACACTATGGGTATTGTCTAACTGTCATAGGTAGATTTTTAAATAAAGACCATAGCACAGTAATCAATAGTGTAAATAGATATCAAAACTTTTTAGACTGCAATTACAAATTAGAATCAAATCACTATGCACAATGTAAAAACATCTTATCAATTGGTACTGAATAAAGGCAAAGAAAGTGTAACCTGGTGTTTACATACACTTGAAGAAGTAGAATACTATCGAAAGAAATACGAAAAAAAAGGATGGATATTTTTTAATTTGAAAAAGATTTTATAGTTTTGTATATCAAAGATAAAATTTTAATAGAAGTTGCGACATCGGATTGGTTAAAACAAGCAGCAAAAAACATTTGCCCATTACACCACGAAGATTTGCAGCAACATCTACTTTTAATTTTATGCGAGATGCCTGATTATAAACTTATAGATTTAAATAAAAACGGATATTTAAAATACTTTTGCGTAAAGGTTATGTTTAATCAAACTAAAAGTCCAAGACAAGCATTTAACAGACTGTTTGCGACAATAGGCGAATATGACGTACATAGTTTAGATTTAGTAGAAGTAGATAGTTTAGAAGACAAAATCACAAAAGAGAACCAGTTAACCACAATTGAAAACGTAGTAAGCAAAAACCAATGGTACGAAAGAGAAATATTTACTCAATGGTCAAATGGTAATTCAGCACGATCAATCCATAGACAAACGAAAATCTCATTACGTGAAGTATTACGGGTAATCAAAGAAATAAAAGAACAAATAAACAATGAATATAATAATTGAAATCTTAGGAATATCCTCACTTGGTTTTATATTTTCAAGTGTAGTGACACCAACCCTACCAAAGTTGCTTAAACGCAAACCATTTACGTGTGAGAGTTGTTTATCGTGGTGGTTAGGCATTGCATACTTTTACTCACAATACAATTTAGCAGCAATTATACCTGCAGCAATATGCTATGTAGTTGCATCTTTAATATGGAAATTATGACAAACGAACAAATAGACTACATCTTATCAGTAGAACACCATCTACACACATTTAGAAAAACCCAAGTGTTTAGATTAACACCCGAAGAAACATTGAAGGTAAAAACAATTTACCACGAAGTAATGGGAAGCCATATGCCAAACTGCTCAACTTGTTTTATAGAACACTTTACTTCTATAATCATACGTGCAAATGCAATGAAGGAACAACAGATTCCAACCATTGACGATGTGAATCAAAAGGCATTGGAGTTGGCACAGTTAGCCGATGACGAACAAAAGATTAAACCGATAAGAAAGAAAAAGTAATGCGTAATTACACAAAAATCTATATGGATTATTTTGGATATGATTTATCCGATTTCATTTGTTGTGAGATTTGTGGCAAAACTGCAAACGACATTCACCATATTGAGAATAAGAAAAGTGGTGGTTCAAAGCTAAAAGATAATATAGAAAATCTTATGGCAATTTGCAGAGAAGAGCACGTAAAATTCGGCGATAAGAAACAATATAAAGATATGCTAAAAGAAGTACATTTAAATTTTATGAAGTACAATGGAAAATAGTTTTGGTGGGTTATGGGATGACAAGAAGTGTTTCGATTACGAAATGGCTAATCAAATACGTTTAGACAACGAAGGGTTTGTCAATATGTTTAGGGCAACTGCAAAGCAAATAGCAGAACTTGTAGAATTTAAAACTTTTGCTGATATCGGTGGTGGTGTAGGTACGTATTCACTTGCAATGAAAGAATTAGACAAGCACGTGACTTACTACGATTTAAACAAACATCACTTTAATTATGCTATGTTACACGGTGTCGCAAATGTTTACAATAAATGCAACATTACCGAAACCAAAATCAAAGCAGACTTGGTAGCTTGTATTGAAGTAATGGAACACATCACAGATTACAAACTACAACAAATGCTATACAACATAGAATGCAAGTACTTTCATTTTAGTAGCACACCACATACAACAAATTTTGATGCAGAGTGGGGACACATAAACATCAAACAAGAAGCAGAGTGGATTGCATTTTTTGAACTGCACAACTACAAATTATTAACCAAAATTGAAGTGCCCACAACCTGGAGTTTATTATTTAAAAAGATATGAATATACAAGTAGTAAAAATAAAGGATATTAAAAACAATCCTAACAACCCACGTATAATTAAAGACGATAAATTTAAAAAACTTGTTGCAAGTATTCGTGAGTTTCCGAAGATGTTAGAAATTAGACCTATTGTAGTAAACGATGATATGATTGTATTGGGTGGTAATATGCGACTGAAAGCACTTAAAGAATTAGGTTTAACAGAAGCCCCCGTAATTAAAATTAGCGACTTAACAGATGAGCAGCAACGTCAATTTATAATTAAAGACAATGCTGGTTTTGGTGAATGGGATTGGAATATGTTAGCCAATGAATGGGACACCGATGAATTAGAAAAATGGGGATTAGATTTACCTGACTTTGTACAAACTGAATTGGAAGCGATTGAGGATGATTTTGAAGTAAATGAGAATACTGAAACAGATATTGTAATAGGGGATTTATTTGAGATTGGAGAACATAGATTGTTATGTGGAGATTCTACGGATAGCGATGCGGTTGCAAAGTTAATGAATGGCGAGAAAGCGGACATGGTATTTACCGACCCGCCGTGGAATGTAAACTATGGTGCGGTAAAAGAAGGTAATCCTATGGGATACAAACCAAGAACGATTATGAATGATTCAATGTCAACTGGAGATTTTAAGGATTTTATGGGTTCGGCATTTGCAATGATGGCTATGCACAGTAAAAAAGGTTGTCCAACTTATGTGGTTATGTCGGCTCAAGAATGGGGCAATTTAATGTTGGCACTTCACGAGAATAATTATCATTGGAGTAGTACTATTATTTGGAATAAATCTCACTTGGTTATGAGCAGAAAAGATTATCATACTAAATATGAACCAATTTGGTATGGATGGTTAGACGGATCTCCAAGATTGTGTCCAGTTGAAGATAGAAAACAATCGGATGTATGGGATGTTGATAGACCAACCAAAAGTGAACTTCATCCAACAACTAAGCCAATTGAATTAATAAATATAGCATTAAAAAATAGTAGCAAATCTGGGAATTTAATAATGGAATTATTCACCGGATCAGGATCAACGATGGTTGCTTCACATCAACTTAAACGCAAATGCTATGGAATGGAACTTGACCCCAAATATTGCCAAGTGATAATTGACCGAATGAA
>Ga0209296_1002990_pt1 | contig 11715 bp, 20 predicted proteins | sample S_130206_EF_Meta_FD_187319 | JGI IMG/M metagenome (GOLD analysis project Ga0209296, IMG submission 187319) | Freshwater microbial communities from Lake Simoncouche, Canada to study carbon cycling - S_130206_EF_MetaG (SPAdes) (version 2) | ecosystem: Environmental > Aquatic > Freshwater > Lake ...
CATTAAACTACAGAGGCATTAAAATCTGGAGCGGGATAGGAGAATCGAACTCCTGACTAAACCTTGGCAAGGTTTCGTTTGACCATTAAACTAATCCCGCAATTGGTACACGATACGAGAATCGAACTCGTCTTTCCGCCTTGAAAGGGCAGCGTCCTAACCGATAGACGAATCGTGCAAATTGTTTGGCGTACCTCCAGGGACTCGAACCCCGACGAACAGTTTTGGAGACTGTGATGCTGCCATTACATTAGAGATACATCTGGCTCCCCAGGTACGGATCGAACGTACGACACCTTGGTTAACAGCCAAGTGCAACTACCGCTGTGCTACTGGGGAATAAACTGGCGCCTCGTAGGGGAGTCGAACCCCTGTATTCCGCTAGACAGGCGGATATAATAGACCGTTATATGAACGAGGCAAAACTTGGTGGAGACGGCTGGAGTCGAACCAACAGTGCCGAAGCGGCGGATTTACAGTCCACTGGGGATACCAATTTTCCTACATCTCCAAAACACACTCTTGCGAATGTGTGTATTAAAGCATACTCGAACGAATACACTTTAATACGCTACCATTTTTTTATCCACATAAGGATAACCCATCCGGTAGGCCGCCCGTTCGTCCATGTTTTAAGTGCAGACTAGGTCCTCGTTACCTATACACACTTTTGCTATCAATTTACACTAAACGTCGGCGATTTGGCTAACGCTTCGCGATAAATTCTAGCACGTTCAAACTTATCTTGAATAAGTTTTTGAAGTTGTTCTTTGTTAAGAACTGCTTCATAAGCCTGTTCAACAATACGTTCGTTTAATTTTTCGTGATCTATCTTTTCCATTTTTCCTTTGTTAAAAACAAAAAACCCCAGGGTTTTAATCCTAGGGTCCTTGAAGTTTGTTGTGTTAACTTGTGTGTTACACGACAGTCCTCCGGACCCTGTGAATCTCTGGTGTACGATCATATGATAGACTATTAATCGCATACCAGCAAGAGGCTATAAAGCCTACCTGTTTAGGTATGGAATTAAAATGACTATGTAATGATGCTGATTTCATTTGCTTTCTTTTCCTTTTATAGACAACACCTTGCTGTCTATGTTTTAATTATACAGTTATTTAGTCTCTGTGTCAACCTCTATTTGCATTTTAGGCAAAATAAATTTTGTCGCCTTCCTAACCAACTGTATGTATTGTAATGTCTTTTTATTTATGTGTCAATAGAAATATGGCCACATTATGTGGCTTTTTTGCCACATTTAATCAAATGTTGTTTCACCGCTGATTAGAATGTGTTTGCCGATTTCAAATAGGCCAATGCTTCCCGGAAGGTCCATTGCTGCCACGTGTATCTGGCACTCTCCGCTATCATCAATTGAACAGGCTACAAATTCTTTTATAAGTCCCTGGTCAATGGCCTGCCTGATAAAGTCAACCACGTCCAGCATGGCCTTCTTTTGTTCTTCTTGTTGTATTTGTTCTTTACGTCTGCTGTTAATGTGTACGACTTCCATATATCACCTTAAAGTAATTGATCTGCAATGCCAAGGTCTAATGCTTCCTGTGCTGTCATATAAACATCTGATGCTGGCAACAATTTTGATTTGATTCTCGACGGAGTCAGGCCTGTGGCTTCTTTTAAAATATTAACCATCTTTTGATTTAACAATTCGTTTTCTTTCATTTCAGCTTTGAGATCGTGAAACTTGGCATCTCCACCTCCGCCAGCGAACTGATGACACATAATACCTGTATTGGCCGCAATGTATCTTTCACCTTTAGTGCCTGAGGTAAAAATCAAAAAGGCTGCGCTCATGACGCTGCCTATTCCAATAGTTCGAATACTGTGTTTGCTACTCCGCATAATATCTATAAGAGCAAATGCCTGATAAAGATCTCCGCCCGTTGAATTAACGTATAAAGTTAGAATTTTTTCTTTAGAGTCAAGATTTTCAAAAATCATCCATTTTACACATTCATTGATGTTTTCCTCGGTGATTTCTCCGCTAAGGACGAAAACAGAATTTTCTAATAGTTTTACACCTATCCGGTCAGCGGCATTGAATTCATCAATTTTTTTCAAAATTTGCTCCTTGAGATTACTATTACTTATCATAATAGCACATGATTACTTAAATGTCTCTAAGGCTTCATTGTCAATATTATCAGTCATTTGCAGCATCAACCTATAGTGATCCCAGGCTTTTCTTGTAGCTTGATTACTGGAAAATTCTGTAGGAAATATATCTACCCAAATACTGTTAGCGGGCTGTTTATGACGGTGTATGCCTTCACGACGTGGCTGAATTAGTTTGCTTTTATCCCAGAGATTTTGGGCAACTTGTTGGCATTCTGCTTCGTCAAGTCCGTATAAGTAATCATCTCGAGACATATAATCTTTGATAACTGGAGCCAGCTGATCGATTTCTCTGATACAAGTAGAGGTAATAACAAATGCAACTTCGTCCTCACTGATTTTACCCATAACAATATCACGAATGCAACGGCCTAGACTAAATCCAATTTTCATTTGAGTTCCTAAAATAAAGTTATACGTTATTATAGCATAGATCTTGCAAGAAGTCAATCATGCCCATTTTAACGCAAACACTGTTGCATCTTTTGGATTTTGAAAATACCAGGCCCTATCTCTACCCGAGGACTCTTGCAGATCTCTGAACTTGTTTTCACAATGTTCCAAACACCATGTCAGCATTTCGTTATATTGATGATCACTATGAGGTAATCGAACAACGTGATAGTCTTTGAGAACGGACATAAGCCCCTCTGTAGGTTTTGGAAAACCTACTTTTGTTTTGGCTGTCATGGCTGCAACAGTCATTATTTGTGCCTCAATAGATATTCTGTGAGCCTAGCGCCCGACAGTTTGGCACGAATTTGGTATTTGTATCCGTATTGCAGATTGTCGGGGATTCGATACCAACTGGGAGTTTCGAGAGCGTGTGTTATCACCCATTGGCCTTGTTCGCTGTGTTCCCATTCATATAATGGTTGTGCGGCATATAAATCTGGATCATCAACATCGCCCATTGTGAATTCGTGTACAACTACTGTTTTAACTTCTTCCACTCTGTCGCCTATTTGCATATATTGATATGTATCCTTTGTTGGTCGATCACCTAGGTAACCCTGAGCAGGTTCAAATTGATAGTCTTTAGATATTGCCATTATATCCACATCAACCGGAATACAGTTGCCTCGGTGTCATCAACTATAGACACAGTGTACATAGGATCGCCACTGTTGAAACGATGTATAACTTCTGCTGTAGGACACGTACGAGCCATCCATTCTTCAAATGCTTGATTGTCTTCGGGGTATACCCAACAGGACCATCCACGTGGAATGACAATCTCTCCAAATTGATTTCCTGAATTGATCGGTGTTACACCGTCATGAAATGACCAATGATGTACTGTTGTCTTAGTGCGCATATTTTAACATAAAAAAGGTTGCCATCTGTTCGGTGTAAAAGGCAAATACTGTGTGTTTCGGGGATACTTTTTCCCAGCCGTCTGATTTGTATCTAGCCGGGTGATAGGCAAAGTCAAAATCTCTACCCTGTACTATGCCATCGTTGGCCATTTCCTTTATTATAAGCATTATCTCAGCTGCTGATTTTTCCAATACTCTAACTTCTATCATGACCACTTTAATACACTGGCTTTCATCGCCAGGTCCTGTGTTTTTCAGCGACCCATTCGTTACCATCGTATTCTGCAATTTCCCATTCTACATCAGCTGGCACTTCAACAATTTTTAGATCGGCATGATCGCCATTCGCCGCCGTACCCATATCTCTCACAATCTGCACAAGATAAGGATCGTCTCTAGGAATCTCTCGCCCGTACCACGATGGATCAGTAATTCCAGCCATCTGTTTGTATTCGGTTTCAGCACGATTGCTGAGACCAAAGCCGCCGTAGCAGTTGTTGATCACAACGTATTGAATACCTTTGAGAGTTTTAATTAGTTGTTCGTGTGTCATTCTGATCTTTCGTTAGTTCACACATTAATAAAAAATGTTCGTAGGCTTTACGAACACCTTCGTGCTTCATTAACTTATCTGCTTCCTCTTGCATGGCCTTAACTCCAGCCTCTGCACAGTCGTGAACACTTAATCCGTGCAGAGTAGCTAACTCGTCCCCTAGTTCTTTAGCCAACTTCTCCCAGGCCTTTTTTTGACCGAGAGTAATTGGAGTACGTGCTGGACGCATTTCACTGGCTTTACTAATGGCTCGGCAGATAACATCTTCAGCCACTCGTCCGGCTGCAATCATAGGAGCATAAGCTGGATCGATGTTGTACCGGCGACTTTGTCCGCCCGGATAGCACATCACAATGTGTGTGCCTTTGGAGAAACTGTCCAAGTACTCGCTGTCGTACTCACTTACAGGCACATACCTGCGTCCAACTTTCTCGTAATAAATTTTCTTCATTATACTTCCAATACAATATTAGGATTCCAACCTGTGTCTTCACTATATCCGTCGTTTTCGTAACCACGTGGATTACATACAACTCGAGTCTCACCAATCACATAATCGAACGGATGATGAGTATGTCCGTGTACCCAAAGTTTGATCTGCGGATGATCTAGGATAAACTCACTCAAGTCACTGTGGTAGCCACCGTTCATTAGTGTTTCGTGGGCATATGCTGGATGCATACTTTGAAAGCTGGGACTGTGATGTCCAACTACAACAAACTTCTTGTCGTGTTGTTCAGCTAGTACACTTCTAAAGTACTGCAATGTATGAGCATGACGATTTACAACATCACGGGCACTCATTGAAGCATAGTTACGCTTGTCGTTTTTAATAATACGAAAGTCGTTCATCATACCTTCAATGGCATGCATTGTCAAAGGATCACCCTTGTTCATATCAGTCCAAAGAGTTGCACCAATAAACGTCACATCGTCAATCACTTTGATATCATTTTCTAACATATAAATGTTAGGAAACCTAGCGCACTCCTCACGCAGGTAATCAATACCGGCATAGAATTTACCATTATAGAATTCATGATTACCAGCAATATAGATAACGTGCGGAAACTGAAAACTACAACGTTTCAAGAAGTTACGGAACCTTTGAGCGGCCTGCTGTCTACGACCCAATCCAGTGCCGTTGGCGATGGCCGCTTGATCAGCAGTATTATTTGGCTCTGGATGATCGTGTAGATCCTGAGCAACCATAATATCTCCAGCTAGAATCAAAACATCATAGTTTTGATCGTTTGGAATCATAATGTCGCTGAATTCTAAATGCAGATCCGATACTAGCTTGATTTTCATAGAATGCCCCAAATGATATATGTATATTATACAGTCAATTTTAGGTTTTGTCAATGATAAATTCTGCTTCTGGGATCCTAGTTTGGGTGTTTTTACTTCCTAAAAGTATTACTATACGCTGGCCTGTTTCAGTACCCAGCATCATCGCAATACAGCCGCCGCTGGCATTAGTCCAACCCGTTTTACTCACAATAAAATCGTGGCGTCTATTCACAATAGGGTTGGTGTTGTTTACAGTTATTGATTTTTTTTGATTTTTAATTTTGATCTTGCCGGTATTACTTGCAGTAACTATTTCCATATAGTTTTTTGCTGTTAGAACAAGAGTAATTAAATCCCTAGCTGTACTGATATTGAAAATGCTAAGTCCGGTAGCGTCTTTAAATTTTGTCTGCAACATACCAAGAACTTGTGTTTTTTTATTCATGGCATCTATACACTTGTTATATCCACCCGGGTACTTTTCACACAGCGTATTGGCCGCAGCATTATCTGATTTGATCAATGCTAGGTTGATTAGGTCTCTTCGGGTGTGTTGTGTAAGTCGCTGATCAAGATCTTGATTAGCATCTAGTACCACCATTACGGTCATCAGTTTAGTGATACTGGCTATGCTTCTTATCTCATTGATGTTTTTGCTTTGTATAACATTACCGTCACTGTCGGCCACTAGCCAAGACTTGGCTGTGATTGGCAATGCGTTACACACTAGAGGAAATAGTATTAACCAAAGGCTTAAAATTATTTTCATAGATTTTTAAATTAATATACAGTACAAGTATTTAACTAAATACTTTTTGGGGAGTAACTAACTCGAAAGAGTTTTATATATCGTCAACACGGCTACAGCCCGGTATATAGACAAAGAGGTGAGACCATAACTTTTAAAGGAAAATTATGGAACTCTTTACGCTCCAAGCCCTTTGGGCATTTTTAGCTATCATTTTGATAGACATTGTATTAGCCGGTGATAACGCTCTTGTTATCGGAATGGCGGCTAATAAATTACCAGACCACTTACGCAAACGGGCAATCTTTTGGGGAACCTTTGGTGCTATTGCCATCCGCTTTGTATCAGTAGCAGCCCTAACATACCTACTCTTGATTCCAGGACTACGTGCCATAGGTGCAGCCGCACTTATATGGATTGGTTGGAAGTTAGTATTTGATCACGGCGAACACAACGTTGACTCCAAGGACACCTTCTGGGGTGCTATATCAACTATTGTAGTTGCTGATGCTGTTATGGGCATCGACAACGCACTAGGTATTGCCGGAGCCGCTAACGGAAATTTTATTCTAGTTATTGCTGGATTGCTAATCTCAGTTCCAATCATCTTGTTTGGTGCTACTATGGTCAGCAAGATCCTACAGCGTTGGCCTGATACAGTATTTGTGGGTTCATTTGTGTTGTTTGCCGTTGCTATGTTGATGTTGATGAAAGAACCATTAATGGCCAGTTGGTGGGCAGGACTGGTACCATGGGCCGCAACAATAGTGCCTTGGGCAGTAGCACTAGTTATTACTGCTGTTCAATACAATAAAGCAAGATTACACTTACATAAGAAGTTTTTATTTAGAACATAAAAAAGCCCCGGGAGGGGCTTTCTTGTATTAGTGTCAAAGACCTTCTAGTCCAACTAGTCCTGGAAAAGTTTCACGCCAGTTAAGATTACGTCTACGGTCTATTTCATTGAGCCAGTTTACCCAGTTATTTTTAAAATTGTCTGGGCTATTTTTGCTGTTGGCAATATATGATCTTACAGTCTCGTAGTCTGGACCGTTGGGTAAAGATTGTAAAAAACAATCTTTAAGAGTAGAAGAACTGGTGCTAAATGCCAATCTAGGTCCAAATGTCATACTTGGACGAAGTAGAACTTCTGTTGTAGCAGTTGTTTTTAGTTGATTGACCCATTCGACTAATTTGGGATATTCTAGAACATTGTGAATGCCTACGTTAGGTGAAAGCGTTAACGTGAATTTGGTAGTAAATAATTTAGTAAAATTAACAAGATTCTGTGACACTTCATCCCATTTTAAAGGATAGCGTATATATTCAAATTGCGGTCCTACAGCTTCTATGCTGCAAAGAAAAGTAATAGCTTTACATTCATTCCATAACTGAATGTCCTTGCTTGCAGGCATGATGCTACCATTAGTACTAATTACTAGACCTATATCAGATAGTGTTCCTTTTTGTTCTTTGATTTTAGTTAACATTTCACTAACATCTTTACTTAAAAAAGGTTCTCCACCATTAAAGTATATTTGTCTTAATTTGCTATAATCAAGATTCAATTGAGGGTCTGATTTTACTATCTGATTGAAATTACGCTTCTTAATAAATTCTACATTAAATTTTTCGTCTTCGGCAGCCCATAGACTACTGTAATGACTGCCACAGGTTATGCATTTGGCATTGCACAGTGGTGGCACATTATAATGCATTTCTATTAATTCAACCTTTAAGGGATCCTGGTAAGGCGAATGTTTTATGCTACGAGATCTGCGGCTGGGTATCCCCATATCTTCGATGAGCCAACATTGATCACAACTGCTTGGTTTTTCTCCAGCATCAAATTTTTGTCTTTGCTCGACTAGGTAAGGATCGTTTTCAAAATCAATAATTGATGTTTCCGGACCCAATGCGTTAACGCAACAGGAACTGACCCTGGTATTATTGTTTGTTTCTTTTACAATATATATACCTTTGTATATTGCAGCGCAGTAATTAGATAGTGTCATATAATTTTATTTATTCGACGTATTTACTATCGCACTAGCATATGAAAACTAAACGCAAATACTGGAATTACAATAGCTGTAAATGATATAAAAATTAAAGCTCTATCTATTAAATCTGCCTGCGCCTGAATTTTAGCGTTTTTTATGTCTGCCTCTAATTTGGCACGCTCTTTATACATACGAACACGTTCAGCCATCATCTCATCCCAAACATCTTTGTTGCCCGAATATATCAACATCTCTCTGAGATCTTTTTCAGCGTCACGCAAGGCCTTACTCTGCATGGCAATCTGTATTGACATTGCCCTAATCTGTCCATCTGTAAGAATTTTTTTGCTGGTTTGTGCAGCAATGTTAGCCTGATGTATTGTATCACTGTTTTCAAAAAATTTGGCAAACTGTCCATAGAGGCTGTTAACATCTTTACCCAAGGCAATGGCTTTTTTAATGTAGCCTACCGATTGTTGTGCGGCTGTAAAGGCAATACCGAGAGTAATTGGATCCATTATTTTTTCTTTTCAACCTTAGGTGCATCTCTATCTCGCCATTCTAAACATACTACTTTACGATTGTAAACATCACCAGTCCACGTCCATCTCACACACTCTATCCTAGCTGCTTCTGCTGGAACCAACACCAACAGTAGCAGTAGCGTATATTTCATTTGTTTGCTAGAGGATTATCCAGTGCGTTCTTGATTTTTGTATCCATTTCTTTACGAAGAGAACGAACATCTTGCTCAGTTTCACGTTGACTCTGTTTACTGGTACGCTCAACCTGCTCAACTACCTTTTCCATTCTGCGTAAATCGTCTTTCAAGTCGTTCTTGATGTCACGAGTATAGTCCGCAGTCTTTTGACTGTTCTCTTCTACTACAGCTAGACGTTTGTCAAACTGCGACAAGTCTGGCGTAACATATTCTGCGATTTTTTTCTTCATGCCTTGATAGTCTTTGTACACTTCAAACGCACCATACAAACCACCCAGTGTAGAACTAACGATAGTAAATGCAACCATTAGCTTGGCAGGTGTAAACTCATAACCTCCAATGCTTATAACCGTATCCTTACTAGCGTACTTTTTTGCAGCCGCTTCTAATTCATCTACCTTTGCATTTACATCCTTAATTTCTGCTCCCATACTTTCTCCTTAGTTGTTCAACGGATTGTCCAACGCTTTTTTAATTTTATTATCAACATCTGCACGTAATGCTCTAATTTCAGCCTGTTGTTCTTTTTGATTCTTAACCAACTCTCTGTTGATTTCTTTCAGCGTTGCATCAACATCACGTTTGATTTCTTTCACTGTGCCATCAACATCACGTTTGATTTCTTTCATTCCAGAATCTGTTAAGCGTTGATCTGTTTTGCTGGAACGTTCAACGTTCTCAACAACACCTTCTAATCTACGAACATCATTCTTTAAATCTATCTTAATATTATCAGTGTACTCTACCATCTTACTGGTATTAGCATCCAACACTTCCATCTTCTTGTAGATTTCAGTTAGGTCGGGACTGACATACTTGGCAATTTTATCTTTCATGCCCATATAGTCTTTGTACACTTCAAAGCATCCGTACAATCCGCCTAGTAATGATGACACCAATGTGGCTGCTACCATTAGTTTAGCAGGTGTAAACTCATAGCCACCAATGCTAATGACTGTGTCTTTACTAGCATACTTTTTTACAGCCGCTTCGGCTTCATCAATCTTAGCGTTGACGTCTTTAATTTCTTCAGTCATGATAGGCTTCCTTTAATAAAAGTTTTATTTCTAACGGAATTAGGTCATTCCAATGTTTTGAACAAGTGTTCATATAACGCACTTTATCACCTGTTTTAGATGATATTTGTGCATCATTTTTGCAATTAGGAACTTTGCATATTGGCGCAATTATTAATGCCATATTAGTTCCCTATTTTATACTGGCTGTTAACCATTTCTTGATGTTTGGCATCGCTGCCACCTGTTAATCCCCTCAGCAATCTAGCATTGTCAACTGTTCGGTTGTCTCTGTAAATTGCTTCAGGCTTGTAAAAAGGAGCATCACGTAGTGCAACTAGACTGTATGCTTCGTAACCTTTTGGGATTTGTGCCATAGCGGCAACATCTACTCCGCCAGCCAAATCGTTAGGTTGTACATTTTTCTTCACAGTGTCTGCACGTTGGTCTATGTTAGTTTGCATCATGTCCATTCGTTGATTCATTATGTCTGATAACGGATTACCAGCTCGTCCCACACCACCAAAACTGGTCATTTGTATTGGTGCTTGCTCAACTTCCGATTGTCTTGTTTCCGATCGAAGTTGATAAGTGGGTGCTGTTTGCGATGTTGCTAGCGAAGTATTAGATGTGTTCATTGATGTCTGTGAGTTATAGGATAATAAATTTCCGTTAAATGTTAGACCTATTACGCTGTTTGTTTGCTGAGTTGATTGTGTTTCTCTAGTGCTTGTTGACTGTGTAGATGACTGTTGGGTATTACTTTGCGATTGCATTGATTGCATTGTGTTTTGTTGACTCATTTGTGTAGTTTGGCTGGCAAAGTTTGCAGCCGCTATTGCACTATTACTACTCATGTCCTGGTTCATTGTGATTGCGTTGTTGCTTGCAACTTGTGCATTTTGCTGAATGCCTTCAAATGCTTTAGCTGCATTTTGCACGGCTGTTGCTTGTACTACCTTGTCTTTTTCCTGTGCAGTTCTTGCTACACTTAATGCGGCACCAGGAGTCATCTTAGGACCATCGTTGGATCTTGCTGGTCCTGCTTGACTTGGACCTGAACCTTGTTGTGGTGCCGATTGTGCTTGTTGTGGCGGGCCACCTGCAGGTTGCGGGCCAGCCGCTGGACCTTGTTGCGGACCTTGTGGACCTGATTGAGATGGGCCGTCCATTGGCCCGCCAGAATTTTGATTTGGACCTTGGGCCTGCGGACCTGCTGCTGGTCCTTGTTGCCCCATTGGTCCTTGTTGCCCCATTGGTCCTTGTTGCCCCATTGGTCCTTGTTGCCCCATTGGTCCTTGTTGTTGAGGAACTGGATTACTAAAGTCAACACCTGTCATTGCTGGGCCTGCCGCTGGTCCTGGAGAAACTAATGTATAGTTAGGCGTAGGCACAAACGATGTCGCCGATGCATTTGATACTGTGGATCCTAGTATTGAATTTTTAACAGTAGCTAGTGCATACCCTGGACAGATAGGGCTTGATAATGGATCAGCGATACACGGATCAGGCCTAACTGAATATTTTAAACTGAAGTTTACATTGTATATTTCTGGTCCATACGTGCCTGCCCAAAAATTATTATCTTTACCTACAAAGCCTACCTGTGCGTTACCATAAGTTGAAGCAGCCACCGGACTGGCAAATGTTTCACTAAAGTTAAACAGTGTCCAGTTATATTTTTGATTAGTCTGTGCCGTGTAATCATAAGTTGAGGCAAGACTACCTGCTGAGTTATAAAACTTAACATACGCACTCAAATAATCCTGTCGGCCATCATCCCAGCCGTTGCCGTTCTTGGCCATAAAGCCAAAATTGAATCCACTAAGTTGTACTCCGCTTCCACCAATAGACAGGGCCTTGTTTATGTTGACAATTTGATTTAAGTTTACCTGCCCGTAAGAGAAGTTAATGTTGTTTCCTTCT
>Ga0209296_1002992_pt1 | contig 11707 bp, 21 predicted proteins | sample S_130206_EF_Meta_FD_187319 | JGI IMG/M metagenome (GOLD analysis project Ga0209296, IMG submission 187319) | Freshwater microbial communities from Lake Simoncouche, Canada to study carbon cycling - S_130206_EF_MetaG (SPAdes) (version 2) | ecosystem: Environmental > Aquatic > Freshwater > Lake ...
AAGAAGATATCGTCGTACTCTTCGTGCTTTGCTGCTGGTCCCGGCTTACCTTGGCCGCTCGCAACACCTTCAGCTTCGTGTATCTGTCGGTCTAGGTTTCGAGCGTCTCGCCATTTGTCGACCTGGCTAAGTAGCTCACTAAGAACCGTAAGATCGTCCGGGTACCAGTACTTACTTTCCTTATACTCGCCACTTGTCTTGTCTTTATACGTTTTGCGGAACGTGTAGCTATAGCCTCGCTCGTTTTGCCACGCTGCTATGTCTATCCCTTTCATTCGCCATGATTGTGCTGGTTTTGCCATGTTGTCTCCTATAAAGATTGCGTTACTTATCGCAACCTAGTACACTCTTAGACATGACACAAGACAAAAACGAATCAATTATTACACCAATGCCGGAAAAATATGTTCCGATAAAGGTTGTGTGCCAACACTTTGACATTTCAGAAACAACAGTGCGTAAGCTGATAAAGAAAGGCTTACCTCAATTAAGAGTAGGTATTGAATATCGGTTTAAGATTTCGGATGTAGAGCGTTGGTTGATGGAACAAAAGAAATAAAAAAAGCCACTCGATACCTTGGCAGGAGATGAGTGGCTAAAAGGACCAATAACGTATGACCAAACTACCACAACATGGCACCTTTGTGCCACTCTTTCACGTATATTTGGACCTTGGCTTAAGCTATCACCAAGCGGCCTTAGTCGCCTACATTGATAAATGGAACAGAGGCGGCAACGAGTGTTTCGCTTCAGTAGAAGAAATTGCAACTGAATTGCGACTAACGTATCGAACGATGCGTAGGGTTATAGACCGTTCTCTTGCTCAAGGCATAATCACTGGCAGCGTTGGCGATAAAGGTAGAGCAAGGACGTTGAGGATTGTTGACTCATTCCTGGCTAAGGTTGAGGCCGAGGTCGCTAAACAAGAATCTGAGGCCAAAAAGGCATGTGCTCAAAATGAGCAGATAGGTGTCCAAAATGGACAAGGTATGTGTCCAAAATGGACAGACCAAGTGTCCAAAGTGGACACATTAAGTGTCCAAAGTGGACAGCTACCTAGATATAACCTAGATATAAACCTAAATAAAAATACCAAAAATTCTAAAAATAATTTTGTAGATAAGGTTTATGAACTAAACCATCAAGCTCTTAATGAACTAGCAATGAAGTTTAAATTACGTCGTAGGTTTACTATTGCCGATTAAAAGCTCTACAATGAACGCTGTGGCACGATAAGGGTCTAGGGTATATCAGAGGTAGGTCCAAGATTAGGATTGAATAGCGTGCATCCTAGAGGCTTGAAAGAAAGGTTGTGCGAAGTGGTTAGAATGTGTACATTGGAGATGCGTGATCTAGTCCATCATGTCTCCATGCCCTCTCGTCGGTGAGCAATCATCGGCGGGAGGTTTTTTTATGGCTGAGATGGCAGGACTCGAACCTGCGACCCGGTGATTAACAGTCACCTGCTCTACCAACTGAGCTACATCTCATTTTAACTTATTCTTTTTTGGTCTTAGCAAACTTAGTTACAATTAAGCTTTGACTTTGCGCTAGTTTATAACCAGCTAAATAGCTTTCTATTAACCAAAATTGTGTAATATCTGACATATAATCAGTATCAAATCGGTACCGTACATAGCTTATAGCTAATTTTCCGTCTTCGCTTTTCTTGTGTATTTTATCTATTTCATGCCGCGCTTCTTTTTCTGATCTTCCTTGATATGGCTTTTCGTTCATTGTTCCCCGCATTTTTCTACTTCCGCAAACAAATCCGTTACGTGGTCAAGTAACCAGTTTAAGCCATCCTTTTGACCTTGCTCAAACTCACCTTTTGGCTCTCCTATCAGCACCTCTACCCGTTCAACAAAAGCGTTCACGTAAATCTTTAGCTGTTTCGCTCCCGCCATATACGCAATTTGATAATCTTCAACCGCTTGTGCCCGATTACGGCGCGGACAAAACTCAGTACTAAATTCCAAAGCGTCTTTTTCCAGTTGTCCTTTAATGTCCATGACTTATGTACCATTTAATAGCCTTTGCAAGCGCATCTTTCAGCGACTCACGATTTAATTTCGCAATTTTTACAAACTGACTAAACACCTCCAACTGCACATAGACAGTTTGTCTTTTGTAGCCAGCCGGAGGTGCGTCGTAAGATTTGCGGTCAGGTATTTTCTTCATTGCTATCAACTACATATTGCGTTAGCCGTTCCAATCTGAATTTGGTTTTAAGCCTATTTTCAGAAATTTCTACGGCACCATTTTGCAACAGATATTCCCTAGCCGCTTGCCGTTTTGTCTCGTCAAGTGGCGACAGGTCATACGTTGTTGGGGTCAGTTTACCGGGTGCTACAGCTTGCACGATTTTAGCTACATCACCCTCAAGGACTTTCTTACCACCCACAATCTCGCCAGGTGTCCGACCAGTCTTTTGCGGAGGTTTTACCGATGCTACTGCGGCGTTACCGTCACAATCCTCTGGAGCTATCCCACAGGCTGACATAAGCCCATAGCGCCTCGCATACGTCAAAGCTGAACCAAAGCCGTGGGCATCTTGTTTTGTTGCTGGAACGTGTAGTTTACCACATGACAACGATTCACCCGATTCGTGTATAAAAATGGTTTCTACTAATGCGCCATTGTTACACTCATGTACCGTTTGGATTAGCCCTATTCCGTTATCGTTTAATGCGTCTATCACTGCCTCGACACACGCCGACAAATCAGCATACTTCGACCTGAAATGTGGGTTAGTGCTAGTCTTTAACGCAGGACCAAAGGCTTTTTGAGCTTTTACGAAAGCTGAGTAAATCGTTTTCATTATAAGCCTCCAAAATTAAATAAAGCCTCGTCTATTTGTTCCAGGAGATTCTCTGGGTGTACGTTGGTTTCTGCGGCAATCTGATTCCAACCATCTTCCGGTTCAAGCACTAATCTGTCGCCGTCCTTACTAGCTTTTACCCAAAATTCTACATCGTTGTGTTTCATGAGTAGACGCCAATCGCCTAATTGTAATATGTCCATTTTTGTCTCCATTTTCGTTTTAATCTCAATTTTCCAAAATATTTTTGGGATCGAGAAATTATCCATACTATGTGTATACACTATGCGTACATAATGCACACTACCGCTTTTTATGTTTTTCTGGTGTCAAAATTACATCGTGTTCGTTGTCAACTTGCTCGGTGATGTAACTAACACCATGCAATAAACTACGATTGCAAGCGTACCTGGCTGTCTCACAAGTCAACGTATGTAACGTCCTCTCACACGCTACTAGTATGAGACCGATGGTAACCGGCACACCCACGATCATCGATGTTACTTTGAACCAACACCATAATTTACTGACCATCTTTAGCTTCCTCCCTGCTTGCGATTAAGCCTTTCGACAACGTTTCCCACACTGAGAGCTTCCGTGTTTGTTGCTCACGTTGCTGCCAATATGCCGTGTTACCGTTAGGCCGTGACGTTTTAGCCTGGGCCACCATACCTACCACCCCATCGTGATACGCCCTTATGCCCTCTGGTGTGCCGTATATAACAACACCGTCAGACAACAAGCCGCATCCAGACAACAAACACGACAAAATACCTACGCTTAGAACACGCATAATTCCCTCCATTTTTGTAATACAACTTAGCGACTAGTCAGAATAACTAGCCTATCAAGCGCCACGTATGACGCTCTGTAGACTATTTACCGAGTATCCAGGGTTGATTCGGTGCGCCATTACTATCATTCGGAACGACTTGATAGGTCTTTTGTTTATAAAATGGGTCCATAAAGCCCGTAGCTGCACGATATGGATCAAACTGTTGGCGCTCGGTTTCAACGACTGTATATCCGTTGCGGTAAGCACCATTCGCCACGCCGTAATAATTCGGTGGTGCAGGGACACCAGGGACTACTGGTACAACCTCATCTGGTACAAAGCCGGGAATGTCTTCTGCGTACCAGTCCTGGGCTGATAAGGTGAGCGGTGTCAGTAGTGCAAGGGTAAAAATTATGGGTTTCATGCTTTTCCTTCCATTGTTTGAGGTAGGTTTGTAATTGCGCACCAATATTCAAAGTCGGATTTGTCCCATAATCCGTTCGGGCGGTTAATGTCAGCGATACCCGTTAAAACTTCCGGACGATCACTCCCTTCGGTTTTTTGTATCATTTCAGCCTCATAGCCGATGACGATTGACATAACACCCTCGTTCCCTAGCCATAACTGTACTAATCCATCTTGCGGCCCTGGCATCCGCTCAGAACATTTAATCCATTTCATTGTTAATCTCCATCGTATAACCAAGCATCGGCACTTTGCAGAAATGACTTGTCCCTGTATCAATTCGAGTGAAGTAAATGTTTTCTTCTCCAACCCATTCAATCGTTATCCACCCAACCTTTGATAGATCGTCGAATTCTATTTCTCGTGTTAGTTGTTTTGTTTTCATGGTTAAAAGCTCCAAAAGCATACAAGTATTAGGTACCACGCTGCGAAGTTGGCAACAGCGCATAGTAGTTGTAGGAATAACGTCATAGTCGTGTCTCCTTAGTTGTTTGTTCTATCAGGGCGTGGATTAACGATCTTTTCTTTTGGCCAGTAGTTGTGTTCATTCTCGTTACGGTCGATTGCTACGGCTCGCAGCGCAAAAATAACCATCTCGAAAAACTCACTGCCTTTATGCCTACGTTGGGAAATGGGATGAGATTCTCCACCATTCTCAAGTTTTTCCACTATCGTATACCCGCCATAATGCGGGTTATAATCAAGTTTCCATGCGCCTGCATCGTTCCAGCTGGTAGATACTCGTTTTCCTAGTGCGTTACACAGGTTAATAAATTGATTTTGAATCATTGTTTTTGTCACTTTATTTGTCATAGTCCGTAGTCTCCTGTTAGTTACTCAATATCGCCGAACAACGTGGTTAAGTGGTCCTGCGCCTCTTCGTATGTCTCAAACGGTCCGAACCACTCTGTGCAGTCCAGATACCCTGGCGAGCTAAGTCGAACACAGTAGCCGTCTACTACTCGTGCCTGGATAAACTCGCCCTGAATGTAGGGTTGTGCCTCCTTTGCTGTGACGTCTGTTTGCTTGCCTATAAAATCTTGCGGCACTAAGTACTGCCCTTCCGTGCTGTACAGCTCGAACCATCGCCCATGTCTTATTTGATTCATCATCGTCCGTGTCTCCTTAAAATTTACATCCGTTTGCGATGAATAAAATGGCGGCTCTCTTGGCTGAGGCGTGAGTGGTAAAATCACCAATAGGAACATCATCAACCACCACTCGAGTCTTAGCTTTTACGCCAGTGCCAATTCTATACCATTTCACCGAGTGACCGCTTTCATTATAGCCACGCTTATATAAGAGCTTTTCTGTTTGCTTCTCGTTTGTTGTCATAGTCCGTTCTCCGTTGAGTGTTAATCACTCTCTATGTTTACATAGTAATGGATATGATGCTTCACTGTCAACAAATGATTCATAATTATTTACACTGAGTAAGATTAATGGGTTAGCTACGTATTCAAAGCTATTCGCAAGAAAAGTAAAATAACATTGAATAAACTCTATGAGTCATCGTCGTATCTGACTGAGTGTAACTATCCTGCAAGTGACGATGGTATTACTCTACTAGACAATATAACGAATCACTGGCTATCCTACTGATCAACTAGTGATCGCTAATAAGCTAACGCATACCCTTATTACGCCAATACACGATAGGGGTAGGTAAGTGTGATGAATAGGTTACATGGTTGAAACTACTAAGCTTAAAGATAAGTATTGGGTAGGTACATATCGACACGCCATGCCCTACCCTAAGAACAACGTGTATAATGCAGTGCGCAAAAGTATGCGCATCTCTCAGTCACACGCTGCTAAGCTTCTAGGTATTTCGACACCGTCGTGGCGCTATCGTGAGCGCACCAAGCGCATGTACCACGTCGCAGAGCTATTATGTTTGCAAGAACTATCGGGCATGACGAACGGTGCGTTCATACAATTACTTAAGGATTGCGCATAGTTACATGGGCACCTTACCTAACGAGTACCAGAAAACTAATAAACTAAAACGTAACTACCTGTTTCAATTGGAAATCTGGGTAGGTAATCTCTGTAATAGAGCTACGTTTTCACTTTTAGTTTCGAATCGGAAACGCAAAGGTACCGGTACTATACATATATCCACCCTCCCAAATTTTTTACCCCTACTATCAATCAAACACGTTTATGAGTGATGAAACAAACGAATCGAATGTAGAGGTGTTGCCGCCTATTATGCAGCCTAAGCCTCACACGAGGGACCATCAGCGTAATGAGGATTTGGCGCATCAGATTAGTGATTTGGGTAGGCTAGGGTTGTCGAAGGGTAATGCGGCTATAGCTGCGAGGGTGACGGTGTATGTTTTGGAGAAGTATTACCTAGAGGATTATTTGAGTGGTGTGACGGAGATGCAGCGTGGTTTAGCGTCTGTTGCGATTACTGAGGCTATGAATGGGAATACGCCTATTTTGTTACATTTGCTTAAGACTAAGTTGGGTTGGAGTGAGCAGCAGGTGATTGAGCATACTGGTGAGATTCGTGCTGTGGTTAGTTCCAAGCCGATGAGTAAGGAAGAATTTGTACAAAAGTATCTGACGAAAGACGAGGATGTGTAGTATGTAGACATAGACCAATGGTTCGTTAGTGGTGGGCGTTTTTGCTGTTTCCTGCTCCGGTACATGATTTGTGGCTAAGTCGAAGATTAACAGCGTCAGACGGCCGACATTGGTCTGTTTTATTTGTAAGAAGTGCGAGCACCGTGGGATTGGTGTGACTGAGAAGCCTTATATACAGTGCTGGCAGTGCAATACGTGGAACAGTTGTAGGTATAGTCGGATTACGTATAAGGAGTACGACTGGTATTGGAATCGTGAGCATGGAGAGGAGTGGAAGAAATGACTAAGACACCTGAAGAGTTGGCGGAAGAGTTTGCGAGTGAGTACGTCACGGACCCTGGTTATATATTAAGCAAAACTGGGTTTCTTGCTGGCTACCTAGCCGCAAAGGATCAGCAAGCGAATATCGGCAAGGTGATACACCTGGTATGGGAGCAGATTTGGAGAGTCGTGCCTCGGTCTACTGATAGTGGGATCACTCCTTGCTTTAATGAGACAGTTGTTGGCTTCACTCGCGATGGTCGCATAGTGTTTGCTCAGCACTCTTGGGATGGGTGGATAATTGAAAGCGACGGCATGGAACGCCCCATGTCATATATCACCCACTGGATGCCGCTACCTGAGCCACCGGAGGAATAATGGGCATTGAGCACCGCATGAAAGATGAGTCAGAACAGACCCGCCGTTGTCCTTGGTGCAATCACATCAGTACCGTAAGCGTTGTGGATGGTAAGGATTTCTACTTTTACTGCCAGAATCCTACATGTAGTGTAGAGCGGATTTACGGTGATAATGCGGTGATGACAGGTGGGTATGATTCAGCAGAGCGAGAGATACTTTAAGTGCCCTGAGTGTGGTGCTGTGGCGGTAGTTGATGAGGACATTGAGCCAGGTGAGTTTGAGACGTGTCTTGAGTGCGATGAAGAGATAGACCCACGGACTAACCCGGCTATTTGGGAAGAGTTCTGGGCGTACTGTCAAAAGCTGAAACATGGATGATTATCTTGCGGATAGACGCATCGATGAGACCATAGTATGGCGACCACAATCCGGGCCTCAAGAAGCCTTAGTACATTGTCCTATTACTCTTATAGGCTACGGCGGCGCTCGTGGTGGCGGTAAAACTGATGGGGTCTTAGGTAAGTTCGCTATAGTGCAGGAACAGTTTGGCGTTGATTTTAACGCTATATTCTTCCGCAAAGAGTTACCCCAGGCGGATGACTTAATCGAGCGAGCAAAGCAGATATACTTACCACTAAAAGCTCACTGGCAGGACCAAAAGAAGCAGTTTACGTTTCTTAATGGTGGAAGATTACGGTTTAGGCCGTTGTCTGATGATTCAGACGCCGAGAAGTATCAAGGGCAGAATTTATGCGTAGCTGTTGGTACTCGCATTAGAATGGCAGACGGCTTATTTAAGCCGATAGAAGCTATTCAAATAGGCGATATGGTGGCAACCTTATTAGGGCCACGCAAAGTCAAAAATCTTACTACGCCTTATTTAGCTCCTTGCGTCGAAAACCAGGTTTTGGACCAGGACGGCAACGTGGTGGGGACGCAGAGAAATCCCATTTGGCACCCTGTTTTGACGGCACACGGAGTTTTTTCCATCGCTGCAAACTCCTTGCAACACACGTCTCAGAAACGCCATATCGACCAGCAATCTCTGCGATGGGCACTATCTGCTTGTAACGTAGATCGTATATTTCCCGCATATAAGGGTCTAAAGCGCCAGGCTTGGTTCTCTTGGAAAGAAGATAAGAAAACTTATTGTACAGAGTCATTGGATGGCATCCTAGAAAAGCAGCAGCTTCGTTTGTTGTCCGTCCCTGTAACGCTTCACGCACAGACTGTTCAGTTAGCTCGTAAGCTCGCACGTTGTTCCCACGCCGTTTCCACTGAATCTGATGCTCCTGACAAATCTTGCGAACAGTTGTCGGACTCATGCCTAATGAAGCAAAAGATACGGCAGGGTTTTGAGCAGCTTGACGTACTTTTTCAACCAGTTCTGGGTTCGCTCTCCACGCTTTGTGATGCTCCTTCAAATGTTCCGACCAAGACGCAAACAACTGCAAATTTTCAATGCGATTGTCAGTTTTGTCGTGATTTATGTGATGAACATTCTCCCCAGGCTGTAGAAACCGGCCAAGGTAAACTTCCATTACAAGACGATGCTGCTGGATTGTCCCATAAATTGAACGTGGATGAGTCGGACACCATTCAAAAACATAACCTTGAGCACTTAGAGTGGTGGGTGCATCCTTATAGCGGCAAGGCGTTTTATCTCGCTGAGGATGTTGTTTTTGGAAAGATGGAATTGTCATATATTGGCGAATGTTTAGTAACTGATTTAACTGTTGAAGAAGCTAATCATTATATATCAGATTGCGGCCTTATCAACAAGAACTCACACGCCGCAGTCGAGGAGGCGGGTAACTACGCTGACCCTGCACCTATCTGGAAGCTATTTGGAGCGTTACGAGGTAAGGGTGGTGGGCAAGTTATTCTTACCTTTAATCCAGGCGGTATAGGTCACGGATGGCTTAAAGAGTTGTTTATTAGACCATCGCCAAAAGGCATGAAGCTGCTACGCAAAGACCTGCCTAACGGTGCTGGATTTGATTACATTTATATCCCGTCCCGAGTACACGATAATCAAATACTGTTAGCTAAAGACCCGGAGTACATTAACCGATTGCATATGGTTGGCTCGCCAGAGCTGGTCAGAGCATGGCTAGAAGGAGACTTTGAGATCCATGAAGGTAGTTATTTTCCTGAGTTCAGTAGCAAGCATATCGTTAGTCCTTTTAACGTGCCTAAACATTGGCCTAGGTATCTTGGTTATGATTGGGGTTTTCGTAGTCCTTTTGCCGCTGTATGGGGTGCTGTTAGTTCTGGCAGGGATGACTCCGGTAACGAAGTCCCATACCCCAAAGGAAGCATCGTTATTTATAGAGAATTGTGGGGCAAAGGAGTCGATAACGTTGAACAGGCAAATAGAATTGCTTCTCTCTCCGTCGGAGAAAATCCACTAGGCTATGCTGACCCTTCTATTTTCAAACACGATGGTGGCCCAAGTATTAACGACCAACTTACCCAGGTTTTTGGAAAGTATAAGCACCCACCGTTTAGAGCGGCTGACAATGATAGGTTGTCGGGTTGGTCACAGATCAGACAAAGGTTGGTTAATAAGCCACCGTTGCTGTATATTTTTGCTACATGTCCGTATCTCATCCAGACCCTTCCCGCTTTGGCAATCGACAAACGGAAGCCAGAGGATGCCGACAGTGCAGGCGATGACCATTGCATGGATGCTTTGCGCTATATGTGTAAGGCAAGATTGGTTGACAGCAAATGGGAACAACCTGCGGAAGTCTTCAACAAAGGTGTTATTAAGTTACAAGCGTATATTGCGCAAATGCGGCAGCAAGCTAGTAGGCCTAAAATATGAGTGATGAATCAGTTATCAAGCGTTTCTCCGGTGCCTATTGGAAGAGTCAGATTAACCTCGCCTTAGAGCGCCGAAAGACCTTTATTACTGCGGCCGAAGAGTCTATCCGTGTTTATAACGCTCAAAAAGATGTTGGTATCATGCGTGATACTGAGCGTCGTTTGAACGTGTGGTGGTATTGCGTCAACACTCTTTTACCAGCTTATTACTCTTCGACACCTAAAGCTGAAGTCACACTACGCAAACGCTCTGGTGGAACGCTACACGAGGCTTCCGCTGTTATCTTAGAGCGAAACATTCAATACCAAATGGATATGGAGTTTAACTTTGACCAGGTTGGTTACAGTGCTGCCTTGCAATTCCTTCTTACCGGCCAGGCTGTTTTGTGGGCAAGATATGCTTTTGAGTCAGAAGTGCAAAAGCAAGAGATGGTCCTGTTTCAAAATCCAGACGGCACTTTAGTTGATTCTGACAATGAAACCTACGAAGGGCCTACTGATATCCTTACCGCTGGTCCTGGTAACACTTTAATCGTTCCGATGGATGTTGAGGTTAAAGAGGATGAGCGAGCAATCTTAGAGACGGTTCAATACAATGACTATATTTGTTCTGATGCTCGTAACGAGTCAGAAGTAGAATGGCGTGGGCGTAGGGCTTACCTAAATCGTAGCCAAGCAGTAGAGCTTTTTGGAGAAGATGTAGGCAACAAGCTAAAGTTTGATAGCTTCCCAGAGGCCATAAAGAAAGACTTTAATCGTGACAGAGAGAAGTACGAGGGTAAGGCAGAGGTTTACGAGATTTGGTGTTACGAGTCAGGGCAAGTTTACTGGATTCAAATGACTGGCGAGAAGTCGCTACTTATGGAGTCAGAGCCACCTATAGAGTTTGAGAAGTTTTATCCTTGTGTTGTTATTGCTCAAAGCCAAGACCCAGACTCGGTTATTCCAGTATCAGACTACTCTCACGTTAAAGACCAGATTCTTGAAATTGAGAGAATGACTACCCGTATTCATGCAGTTACTCAGGCTATCAGAACAAACGCAACTTACGATTCCGCTATCGGTAGCCAGATTGAACAGCTAATGATTGGTGACTTAAAGATGGTGCCGACGATTAACTGGCCGTCTTATAAGGCTCGTGGTGGATTGCAAAACAGCATTGAGTTCATGCCTATTGCACCGTTTGTAGAGGCGCTTGGAACATTACAGGCCGCTCGTCAAACAGCTTTGTCACAGCTTTATGAAACACTCAAAGTATCCGATCTACTACGTGGCACCAGTGCCGAGTACAAAACTGCAACTGCAAACAGACTCGAAAACGCTTGGTCCTCGCTCGGTCTTATCGTTCGTCAGAACATGTTTACTAAGTTCATTTCTGACGGTATCGGAAATCTTGGTGTCATCGTTACTACGATGTTTGAAAAGAACAAGATAATGAATGTAGCTGATGCGCCACAGGTATTACTACCGTTGGTGCCAGCAACACCGCCACCGCCTCCGCTGGACCCAAATCTCCCGCCAGAAATGCAGCCTTTGCCACCACCACCAATTGATCCAAACATGATGGTAATGGCGATGGAAGAACAGATCATGGCACTGTA
>Ga0209296_1002994_pt1 | contig 11699 bp, 9 predicted proteins | sample S_130206_EF_Meta_FD_187319 | JGI IMG/M metagenome (GOLD analysis project Ga0209296, IMG submission 187319) | Freshwater microbial communities from Lake Simoncouche, Canada to study carbon cycling - S_130206_EF_MetaG (SPAdes) (version 2) | ecosystem: Environmental > Aquatic > Freshwater > Lake ...
CAAGTTTGAGTTCATTCACGGAATATTGATTCATGTTCGACCTTTCAACTAAAATTGCCTAACATCATTCTAAGGAACCCAAGGCAAAGAGTATTACTAATATGAAAATTTTACTGACGAACGATGACGGGGTGGATGCGCCAGGTATTCTGGCATTTGAAAAAGCAATTGCAGGTTTTGGCTTAGTGACTGTGGTTGCACCTTCGGGTGCGTTATCGGGGTGCGGGCATCGCGTGACCACAGATGAAGCTTTACGGGTGAAGCAAGTAAGGCCCGGGATTATGTCGGTTGATGGCACGCCTGCGGATTGTGTGCGTGTTGCAATGCATTCGTTGCTGCCCAAGGTTGATTGGGTGGTTTCCGGAATAAATGCAGGCGGGAACCTAGGGGTGGATATCTTTATTTCTGGAACTGTGGCTGCGGTAAGAGAAGCTGCATTTCATGGGATTCCGGGTATTGCAATATCGCAATATCGCAGGCGTGGGACGCCCATGGATTGGGCTCGGTCAGAAAAGTTTGCCCGTTCCATAGTTACGCATTTGATTGAAAAACCTATCAAGCCTGGAACTTATTGGAATGTGAACCTTCCCCATCTAGAGGAATCAGACCCGGATCCCGAGTTTGTTTTTTGCAAGCCAAATACATCCCCATTGCCTTTGGCGTTTAGGGTCGAGGGTGATTCTTTTAAATATGCTGGAGATTACCATTCAAGGCATGCAGAGCTAGGCACCGATGTAGATGTTTGCTTTTCGGGCAAGATTGCCATCAGCCTTTTGGGTATTTTTTAAGCAAGGAATAGACTTAGTTCGAAAGGCTTTGCATTACTAGCGCAGCATTCTGCCCGCCAAACCCAAAGCTGGTACTAAGCGCTGTACGCACTTTTTTATCCCGTGCACTATTGGGAACATAATCAAGATCGCATTTGGGATCGAAGTTGGTTTGATTGATAGTTGGTGGCAGTACACCCTGCTTTAGGGTTAATGCCATTGCTACAGCTTCGACTGCCCCAGCAGCGCCTATCAAATGCCCAATCATGGATTTGATTGAGGATAGTGGCAGCTTTTTCGCTTTCTCGCCAAACACTTGTTTGATGGCCATGGTTTCCATTTGATCATTCAAGCGGGTGCTGGTGCCATGTGCATTGATATAGTCAACATCATCGGTATCAAGTTTAGCTTCACGAAGAGCCCACTTGATAGCACGAGAAGCGCCGCCTGCTTCCGGGTCGGGTTTGGTTACTGCATAAGCATCAAAGCTGCTGCCTAGTCCAGTGACTTCTGCGTAAATGGTTGCGCCTCGTTTTCGGGCATGTTCATATTCTTCAAGTAAAAGAACGCCAGCCCCTTCGCCTAGTACAAACCCATCGCGTTGCCCGTCAAAGGGTCGTGAAACTTCAGAAGCTTCGCGGTTGGCGGGGCTAAGAGCGCCGATGGAGGAGTATGCGAGAAAAAGCAGTGGGTCGATTCTGCTATCTGCGCCACCTGCCAATACAAAGTCTGCATCGTCTCGTGCGATTAATCTGAAAGCTTCGCCAACGGCTTGAGTTCCTGCAGCGCATGCAGTGGTGATGGTATTGTTGGGGCCTTTTGCGCCATGAATCAGTGATATATGAGCAGCTACCATGTTAGGGAGGTATTTTAAAATCCAAAGGGGAAATAAAGCGCCCGAGCCTTGTTTGCCCAAGTGTTCAGGTCTGAACCCGCTGCCATTACAAGCTTCTGCAAGTAAGGGTGCAATATCGGGAAGATCCATCGGAACAAGGCCGGTGCCCATGATAACGCCAAGTCGTTCAGGATCAATTTTGCTAAGATCAAGCCCGCTGTCGGTAATTGCCATGCCTGAAGCAGCGACGCCAAACTTTGCTGCACGGCCCATGATTTTAATGCTTTTACGGTGTTCGTGGGGGATGTAGGAGTCGAGGTTGAAATCAGGAACTTCTGCAGCGATTTTTACAGGGTGGGAAGAGGCATCGAAAGTTTTAATAGGGCCTACGCCACTAACTCCTTCAACGCAATTTTTCCAAAATGCATCTTTGCCAATACCGTTTGGAGCAACAACTCCTAAACCTGTAACAACAACTCTTCGCATGATAGAAACGCCCAACGAAAAACGCTGGACGAGCCTCCCTGAAACAAAAGTTTTTAAATAAAACACCTATTCTTGCCAAGCTTCCTAGGCTCAACCTTACTGCGTGCCCTCATGCTTCCTATATTACCCATATTCAAAAGTAATGCGCAATAGTTATGTGAATCCAGTTTGCTTAACAAATGTTAAATTTTTTAAAGTTAGCCGCTTTGTCAGAATAATCGTTACAAACCCTACGGTTTTAAAAAGCCTAGTGCACGCCTCAAGTGCAAATAGCCTTTGTTTTTCTTTTCACTTTAAAGTCGGAAAGTGCTATTAATTTCATTATTAGCTTGGACTCATTGAATCGTGCCAACTTTTATTTTCAAGGATTAGAAATGAACATGAAATGGTTTTCACGCGGAGATTGGAATGCCTTTTTTGGTTTGTCTATCGATAACCTCGCGGTCATGATTTCTCTGTTTAGCCTTTTGACCTTTGCTGGTATTCCCAATGGGTATACTCCTGAATTCGTATTGACCCGTATGCTTCCTGGAACTGCACTAGGCGTACTTATTGGCGATATTGCGTTTACATTGATGGCATGGGGGCTTGCAAAAAAACTTAAGAGCGACACCGTCACCGCAATGCCCTTGGGTTTGGATACACCCAGTACCTTCGGGATGGCATTTTTGGTGCTATTGCCCGCACTTGCAAAAGGCAACGAACTTTATCCCCAAGATCATCACCAAGCCATGACCTTTGGCTGGAATGTTGGGTTGGGCGTTTTGATTCTTACTGGTTTAATAAAAGCTTTTTTCTCACCCTTTGGAAATCTTGTAAGGCAATGGGTGCCTCGTGCAGGGTTGCTAGGCTCTTTAGCTGCAATTGCCTTGACTCTGATTTCGTTTATGCCTTTACGCGAGGATATTGCAGGTATGCCTGTGGTTGGTTTACCCTGCCTTTTGGTGATACTCATATGCCTTTTGGCCCACCGGGTGTTGCCCTTTAGATTTCCCGGGGCATTATTTTCGGTGTTGCTGGGATTGGCACTTTATATGATCTCGATATTCGCAGGGAAAATTTTTGGAATTAGTATCGTTGCAGAGATCAAGCCTTTTGAATTCATGGGGCATTTTGGGTTTCAGGTGCCATGGGCATTTTCCGAAGGTGATTCGCAGTGGTGGAACACCGTTTTCTACGAGGTTGTGGGACGAATGCCAATGATTTTTCCCTTTGCCTTGGCAACCATCATTGGGGGCATTGATTGTACGGAAAGTGCTGCATCTGCGGGGGATGAATACGATACAAGATCGGTGCTTTTTGTGGAAGCAATCTCTTCATTAGTAGCTGGATTAGCGGGTGGTGTAATTCAAACCACGCCTTATATTGGCCAGCCAGCCTACAAGAAAATGGGCGCACGGGCAGGGTATACTCTTCTTACCGCTTTGTTTATTGGGTTGGCAGGGTTCATGGGTGGCTTGACCGTTCTTTTCCATGTGCTACCCAAAGTTGTGCTTTTCCCGATTCTTATTTTTGTTGGACTTGAGATCACTTCCCAGACTTTCCGGGTAGTTAATCCTAAGCATTATCCCGCACTCGCACTAGCTATTCTTCCCTCGCTTGCCTACCTTGGCTTGCTGTTGATTAAAAGCATTTACGGCCCAGTTTTGCCCGGAAACCCCGAAGCTATCAATGCTATTCAAACGCTTCGATGCCTTGCCAACGGGTTTCTTATTTCCGGTATGTTGTGGGCTGCAATGATGGTTTCGATTCTGGATGACAAGATGTCCAAAGCTAGTTGTTATTGTTTTGTGGCTGCACTCTTGGCGTTTATTGGAGTCATCCATTCTCCGTTGTCGGACGAAACCGTTGGATTTCCTTGGACTGTTCTCGCTTCGATTGACAAGCCTTTTCTTGAAGCGGTTAAAGTCCAATCACCCTATCATTGGGCTTGCGGGTATTTGATTTGCGCTGGGTTATTGCTGGTGTTATCGAAGTATGGCAAAGCTGCAGATGAAGAGTTGGTGCCTAGAGAAGAATTTCAATCAAATGCTTCCGGGAAGATATAATAGGAAATATGAAACATCCCATGGGTATTCTCATGAAGTTCAGCTTTGGATTAAAATGTCTTGGATTAACAATCTGTGATTTTTTTACTTCGTTGCTGTTTATTATTGCCTTTCTTTTCTATGGGTCGAATGCAATTGCAAACGCTCCTTTCCCTGCGATTGTCATACCGGTAACCACGCCTTTTGAAAGCGAAGGCTCTAAAAGGATTCGCAATCTTGCTCTCGAAGCTTTGGACAAATTTATTCTTGAGACCAAGGGTGTTCCCGCTGCGGAACGGCCTGTATTTAAATTGATCATTGATTTTAATCCTGAGGGCAAAGCCTTCACCTCTGAGTTTGGCCCTGCTTACGATCTCGCACAATCCTTGCGCCTGTTAAAAAACAGGGGCAGCTTGAGCATTTTTGGTTGGGTACATGGCGAGGTGCAAAGGCATGCTGTGCTTCCTTTGCTTGCCTGCGATAATATTTATTTTTCTAAAGATGCGGTGGCAGGAGGAGTGATTGGCGATAGTGGGGAATTTTTGAGCAATACCATTCGAACAGCATACGACGAAATAACTGCAGGAAGATTTGCCAAAGTTGTGATTCGGAAAATGTACTCACCAGATTTGGTGATAGTTAAAGCCACCAATCCCAAAGGACGGGAAATTTTTGTCGAGCGGGCAGAAGATCCGCAAGGTGAGATTGTCATGCAGGCGGGAAAAGAGGGCCGCTACGATTTCTCCACCGCTAAAACTCTTGGCATTTCTGAGCAGGAACCAGCAGATGATCTTGGAGCACTTGCTGCAATTCTTCGACTTTCTGCAAAAAGCTTGAATGATGCCACTGCTTCAAGTCGGGAGTTTGTGCCTTGGAGGATTGTGTTGACTGGTCCGATTAATCCGGAGTTGTTTGAGCGTTTCAAGCGCAGGGTAAGCAGGGCGGTAGGGCAGGGCGCTAATTGTCTGATTTTGCAGTTTGAGTGTGGCCAAGGAAAGGCGGAATCCGCGCTTGAGATTGCCAGCTTTATCCGTGATCTGGAAAAATCTTCCCGTGTTAATCCCATTAAAACCATCGCTTTTCATACCACTCGGGCAAGGGATTTATCATTAATCATGTCTCTTGCTTGTTCGAAAATCATTATGGAAGAGGGTGCTTCGCTTGGATCGATCGAGGAAAGTTTGGTTACCAATCCTGAAACCAGGCTACGTGTGCGTGCCCAATTAGAGGAGTTGCTCAAGGATAAAATGGGTGGCAAACCTGAAGTGAAATTACTAGCTGAAGCGTTTCTAAACTCATCAAGCAGAATAGCGTTGGTGGTTCAAAAGATTACTGGCGAAGTCAAGTTAATTGATTCTGAAGATCTGGTTAATCAGCCTGCGTTTAAACTTGAATTACAAATCAAGCCTTTTGCCAAGGAAGATGAAAACAAGCCATTGCGACTTAGGGCAGAGCAAGCGGTAGATTCCAGAATAGGTGTGGCTAATTCCGTAGCCAAGAATATTGAAAGTGCATTGATTTCTGAAAACTTTAAGCCGGAAAGTGTACCAATTTCGGGGACTGATTGGCTCGATGAGTTGGCGGAGTTTCTCACCCATCCCTGGACCCGTGTTGTTCTTATCATGCTTGCGATCACTTGCCTAATACTTGAGGTGAAGATGCCTGGCATCAGCCTTCCTGGGGTTTTATCTGCGTTTTTCTTTGTCTTGTTTTTCTGGTCGCACTCGCAGTTTTCGGGGCAGATTTTCTGGCTCGCAATCTTTCTTTTTTTCTTGGGTATGATTCTTATTGGTGTCGAAATCTTTGTTCTTCCTGGATTTGGTGTTACTGGTATTGCTGGAATTTTACTTGTTTTAGGAAGCCTCGGATTAGTCGCTTATGGGCACTGGCCTAAAAACCCTGATGAATGGGTTGGCTTGGGGAAATCAATGGCTCCTTATGGCCTTAGTTGCATGGGCGCTTTGGTTGCTGTTGTTTTTATTGCGCAGTTTTTGCCTTCCATGCCGATGACCAGTAAGCTTTTTCTTAAACCCCCCGATAACGATGATCAGCCTTTGTTTGCAGAAGATGAATTGCATCAAGGGTTGGCAGGATTGTTAGGTTCGATTGGTGTTGCAGAGACTAACTTGCATCCTTCGGGGAAAGCAAAGTTTGGTGATCATTGGCTGGATGTGGTCTCGGATGGCGGATTCATCGTTCAGGGCGCTAAAATAAAAGTAAGTCAGATTGAAGGTGGTAAAATTGTTGTTAGTGAAGTTTTCTGATGGCATTCATTAAAAAGGTGTTTGTTGCACGAATTGTAAAAAGGAAATGAAATACCCATGGATTCATCGAGCTTAACTTTTGCTATTTTTTTGGTGTCGACCGGGTTTGTGCTGTTTGGGTTGGAATTGTTTCTCCCCACGGGAGGAATCCTCGGCATGCTTGCTCTTTCGAGCATGATTGTGGGAATTACTTTTGCATTTAAGCAGGGCTTGCTTCAGGGTGCGATTTTTCTAACTATTTCGGGGGTTGGGGTTCCAGTAGCTTTGAAATTATTCTTTTGGGCTTGGCCTCGAACCAGTATGGGCAAGAAAATGACCGTGCGAAGCGCTGCTGCGGAAGAAACCATTGGAAACATGGCTTCCCATCAAGCTCTAGATCTATTAGTTGGGAAAACAGGTAAAACGCTTTCAGAGTTGCGCCCATCTGGTATAGTGGACTTCGAAGGTCGTAGGATTGATGCAATTAGTGAGGGATTATTAATTGCTGAAGGTTTGCCAGTTGTGTGCATTTCGGCCCAAGGGGGGCATGTGGTGGTTAAACCATTTGTTGTTACCGGGTTTGAGAATGAGCAAATCTCTAACATGGATTTAAGTTAGTTTAACTGCAAGAGTTATTTGAATATAGGGAGAGTTTAATGTTTGGTGAAATTCTAGCTGCACCTGATTCGATCAATACCGTTTATCTAGTCGGCGGTGTTATCGGTTTTATCATATTTCTTCTTGTAGCATTCTTTCTGTTGAACTTCGTGGGCCTTTGGGTTCAGTCGTTTCTGACGGGTGCAGGAATTGGGTTTGTAGATATGTTGCGGATGAAGCTCTGCGGGCTTGATTACGCTACGATCGTGAAACAAAAAATTGCGTTGGTACAAGCTGGCGTCAAGGATGTGAGCCCTCAAGATATGGAAGCACATGCGCTTTCCCGAGGTAATTTGCAAAAAGTGGTGAGTGCTGTTATCGCAGCCCACAAAGCCAAGATGGATTTGAAATGGAGTGCCGCTGCTGCAATCGATCTTGCTGGCCGTGATGTTTATGAAGCCGTCAAGCGCAGTGTAGATCCTAAAGTTATTGATTGCCCTGATCCTTCCAAAGGTAAGGCGACTCTTGATGGTGTATGCAGAAATGGTATTCAGTTGCGTGCTCGTGCGCGTGTTACAGTTCGAACCAAGCTCGATAGGTTGGTTGGTGGGGCCACCGAAGAAACCATTATTGCACGTGTTGGCGAAGGTATTGTTAAAGCGATTGGTAGTGCAGAGCATCATACCGATGTGCTTGCAAATCCGAATTTGATTTCACAGGCGGTTTTGAAGAATGCCTTGGATTCTCAAACAGCGTTTGAAATTGTATCGATTGATGTGGCTGAAATTGATGTGGGCGTGAATGTTGGTGCAAAATTGCAGGAAGAGCAGGCTGGTGCAGATCTTCGTGTCGCGCAGGCAAATGCCGAAAAACGTAGAGCTCTTGCAGTGGCTTTAGAGCAGGAAATGCGCGCGAAGACCGAAGAAAATCGCGCTCAGGTTATCCTTGCAGAAGCAGAAGTTCCCAAGGCGATTTCGCAATCTATCCGCGAAGGCAAAATGGGTTACATGGATTACTTCCAAATGAAAAACTTGCAGTCTGATACGCAAATGCGCAATGCAATTGCGGGTTCTCCAGAAAGGGCTTCTTCCTAAATCGTTAATTAGGTATTTGCTATGGACTTGATTTTTGCAGTAGGGTGGGAAGGGGTTGTAATCCTTGGGATTACTTTTGTAATCTGGGTTATAAGTTCATTGGCTGGGGGCAATAAAAATGCCCCTCCGAATCCGAAGGCCGGGGCTAAAAACCTGGGGCCAGGCAATCTCGCTCCGCTTTCAGATCTCGAGCGGTTTTTTCAAGAAGCCAAGCAACGTAGGGCTAAATCTGATCCCGTTCCCATTGCTTCTCTTAATGCTGGATCTAACGCCCCCAAGGTGAAACAGCGCCCCACCAAAAATGCAGTCAAAAGAAATAAGATTGAATCATCTCCTAATCCTTTTCTCGTTGATCAAATTGCGAGCAATGTAGAAACTCCGGCTATTCCCGCGCCGGCCGCAGTAATTAAAAAGGTGGTCAATGAGGCGGAAGTTTTGCCACCCTCGCCAGCTACCATAACCAAAGATTCAAAGCGAAAATTTGCATCCAAAACCAGCCCACTAATTGCTGAGGCTCTTGCTCTTTTAAAAGGCCCGAAGGTGATTGGTTCTGCGTTGGTTTTACAGGAAATCCTGCAGCCACCTCTTTGCATGCGCCGTAGGCCGTTTAGATAAACTTAAGCCCGGATTCTATCCGTTAAGAAAACTCCAAATCTCCGCAGATGCATGAATCTTATTAGAAGGTTTACCCGCAAGTCGTTTGTTCAGAGTTCCCTTGCCCCCGGGCCAATGATGCCCCAATTCGTCTACTAAAATGGTTCGAAACTTTGTGTTATGTTTGCCACAGTGCCTGTCTGTAATCTGGACTCCACTTTGAGGTTCGGTTTTACTTGAGGTATTAACCCCACCCAGAGCTTTTTCCCATGAGGCAATGGTAGCAGAAACTGCGGGCCTGTTTTCTGAAAGGCGGGTCCAGGGGGAAATGATTGCGCCCCCATCAAAAGGCATTAAAGGGTCAGCCTTTCCCATGATATATATGGTTGGGATTTCTAGGTTGGAAGCTGTTTGATCTTGGCGCATTAGTCCTGAAACGGGGGCGATGCCCTTGGGTTTATGTGTTCCTTCGCTTGCGAAACGAAAGGTCATACCTGCGCCATTCGAAAAGCCAGTCATGAATATTTTTGTAGGATCAATCACCCTTAGGTTTAAAACATGATCGATCAAGAGATCAAGAAATGCGACATCATCAACGCCTGGTTGTCCCATTTGTGATCTTGGTGAGCCATCATTCCAGACTTGGGGATTTTGCAGAAACCCAGGCCCACGGTTCATATCTTCCCGGGTGCCTTCTGGGAGTAGCAGCACAATATCTTTTTCATCTGCGAATTTATCCAGCTCGGTTTCGTCAAGAGTCCAGGCTGCGGTGCCACCTGCTCCATGAAGCATAATAAGAAGTGGGCAAGGTTTGGAATAATTGCGGGGCTTTCGCAATAAAGCGTGCCTTCGCATGTTCCCGCTGGTTAATTCGATTCGTTGCGTTTGTCCCATGAGTTAAATCCGAATTATGCAGAAGCAAGTTCTGTCCAAAGGCCTTTGTATGTGTGTAAAAACTCAATGGTTGAAGCTTCATCGGGGAAGGTCTTGCCTACTTCAATCATCGTTGCCCTATTGTAGCCCGATTGCCTGAATAGTTTGAATAATTCGCGATAGGGGTAGGTGCCTAGGGAGTTCTTGTAAAGGTCATTGATATGGCAAGATTTGATCCAAGGTTGCAGCATTTTAAAGGATTCTTCAACGCTGCCATTTTTTACATCATCGGGGTTTGAATTCCAGGTGACCCCAACCGAGGCATGGCCACATTGTTCCATGATGGTTTTCATATTTTCAGGTTTGGCGGTACCTGCGCCATGAACTTCTACCCAGATTTCGATACCGGCATCGCTTGCAGCTTTACCACATGGGATAAGCGATTTTCCAATTTGTTCCAAAGTTTTAGGGATGGGGACTTCTTTAGGGAGGCCATTAGGCCTGACTTTTACCCCTTTGCCCCCGATGTCGCGAACCAGATCGACGAATCTTTTGCAGGTTTCGATGTTTTCATCGACTGTTTTTTTGCTGGTTGAGTGGAACTCGCAAACCGAGCCTGCACCCCAGATTTCGATACCTGCATCTGCGAATTTTTTGCGAACTTCTTTTCTTTCGTCTGCGGAAAGGGAGGGTTCGACTTTGTGTGCATGAGTGGTGCGAAGCTCAACAGGGGAGATACCCGTGGTTTTGCAGACCCTTAGAAGTGCTGGTAGGTCTAGTTTTGCCCCGAGATTGTAGGTTACGAGCCCAAGTTTAAAAGGGATGCTTTTAGGTTCGATTTTGGTGTTTTGGACGGCAAATGCTGGGTTAATACAGGCTAATGTAGCGATGGAAGGTGCATAAGTGAGGAAGTTTCTGCGGGTTGTACCGTCCATTTTGCGAATCCTTGAGTATTTAGGCAGGTTCTGCAATCTTTTGGCCCGTTGCCTCGTCTTGTAATCAGGGCATACTACCCTTGTAAGTTGATAATGTCTACCTTTTGTGCGATAAGTATGACTAATAGGTTCTTTTGTTGTGTTGGAAATTTGCGAAGTATTTGATGTCTTTTTAAGCTAGAATAATTAAAGTTGAAAGCTTCCTTTCTGGGAGAATTAATTGCAATGGCTACTGAACTAAAATCACCACCTGAGCCCCGAGTTTCCCGAAGCGAAAGGGCGGTTGAAGATCAGATTCAGCGTATCGAAAATCAGATTCGCTGGATTGATGTAGGGACTGGTGCTTTTGGTTTGCTGGTCATGCTGTTTACGTATGGCTTGGTTGTGATATTGTTGGATCGATTTTTAGTGCTTTCTTCTTTGGCTAGGCAGTTTTTGTTCGCAGGGTTTGCAGTTTCTGTAGGTTGGTGGATTTACAAGCGGATTTTGACTCCTCTCGTGCAATCGGTTAATCCAATATATGCAGCTTTGATTTTGGAGCAGGCGATTCCCGATGCCAAGAATAGTCTTGTTAATTGGGTTGATCTTAAAAACGATAGGATTCCTGATTCGGTAAAATTGGCCCTAGGCAAACGCGCTGCCAAGGATTTGAAGCCTCATGAAGATGAGGAGTTTGTTTCAAGCAAACAGCTCTTCATGATTGGAACGCTTGCAGGATTTTTGTTTTTCGCATTGGTAATCCTTTTAGTGATTTTCGGCAAAGCTCCTTTCTTTTCCATGCTTGGCCGTACCTTCACTCCTTTTATTGAAACGACCATTGCAACTCGGAACACGGTTACAATTATCACCCCCGAACTAGGCAACATCACTGTTGCAATGGGTATGCCTGTTGATATTGTCGCAAAGGTTACGGGGAAGCTTGCTGCTGCAGGGAGTCCCGAATCTCCTAGGCTTATGATGCGATACCATGAAAACGAACCTTGGCAGACCAAGTTTCTTGGTGCCGGAGATTTAAGCAGTGAGCATAAAATCCGCATACCTTCGAGCGATGTGCGTAGTGGCTTTTCCTACTTAGTTGCTGCAGGCGATGCCAAAACCAAGGGTTATCAAGTCGATGTTAGGCTTACGCCACTCATCGTTGATTTTCAGGCTGCCTACAAATACAGACCATATACAGGGTTACCAGAGGCCACTACTGCGCAGCGTAAGATTTCTGCCCCGGTAGGTACCGCTGTTAAACTTCGCGTT